>MKWU01000274.1_pt1 | contig 97373 bp, 67 predicted proteins | sample 809101 | NCBI WGS metagenome assembly MKWU01 (sample SAMN05860141, study PRJNA318959) | sponge metagenome | host: Aplysina aerophoba | place: Slovenia: Piran, Adriatic Sea, Gulf of Piran | collected 2013-05-07
CACACCGGCGGATGGAGCGGAATCTGGGAAAGCCGGGAGCCTCGCCCGCCTGCACGCGCCGAAAGAACGCCTGGAAGGCGTGGTCCAGCCGCCGCAGCATGCCGCGGCTGGCCCCGAGCGCAAGCTCTCCCAAGCCGTGCTCGTTGGCTGCACGCAGTTGCGTCAGCCATTTGCACTGGTCGTAGAAGCTGAGCGACTCCTGGCGTTGCTCGTAGGCCAGCTTGCGGCGCTCCAAGGCCTGGTTGTAGAGCCAATTCAAGCGTCCTAGCAGCGACTCCATCATGGCGTACCCGGCCGGGCTTAACTTCAGCCGAACCAAGTATGCAGCCGGGGCTGTCACTTACGCTTGTCCTATTTTGATTCTATCCTATTCGCCTTCCACTCACAAATAGGACATAGGATCCCTCACACGATTTCGGCACTCACATCTGTAATTCCCTTGTGATTCGCATCGCACCGGTTTCCTGAGGGCTTGAAGCAATCCTGGCGATTGAGCCGGGTAGCGGGTCGTTTCGTGCCGCGGCGCGCCAGCAGCGTTCTCCTGGTCTGCACCGTTCCATTATCTTGTCGGCAAGGATCGAGGTGCTTGCTGCAACAATCGGAAGTGCCAATGGGAGCGCAGACTTGTGGTATAGCGAGTCTCGCGTCGCTCCCGCACGCTGGAATACCTGTCGCGGCTGAACCTGTCCCCCCGATCGCGGAATAATGATGGCCATGCCCACCTTGACTTCGCGTCGCGAATTCGGGGCGTTGCTCGCCGCCAACGCCCTGTCCTGTGCCCGATCCGAGCCGCCTCTAAACGTCCTGTTCATCGCTTCTGATGACCTCACGTCGACGCTCGGATGTTACGGCCATCCAGTGGTCAAGTCCCCGCACATTGATCGCCTGGCCACACGGGGGGTGCGCTTTGACAACGCGTACTGCCAGTTTCCGTTCTGCGGGCCCAGCCGGGCCTCGCTCATGACCGGCTTGCGTCCCGATACGACGGGCGTCGTGACCAACCGCAACGTCGACTTCCGTGAGCAGCACCCTGACGCGGTGACGCTTCCGCAGCTGTTCAAGAACAACGGCTGGCGATCGATGCGTGTGGGCAAGATGTTCCACATGGGCGTTCCCGGGGGTGTCGGCACGATGACTCACCAAGACCCGCCGTCATGGGATGTTTCCATCAGCCCGCCGGGAGACGAGCATGAGAGCGTAGGGATTGGCGGCGATCCAAACCCCGACTTGCGTCACGGTCTCAAGATGCAATGGGTGCAAACGGCTGACGCGACTGGCCAGGCCGACAGCGCGGCCGCCGACACGGCGATCGACCTGCTCCATGAGTCAGCCGACGGGCCGTTCTTCTTGGGCCTCGGTTTCGTGCGGCCGCACACGCCGTTTGTCGCTCCGTCCAGCTTTTTTGACATGTATCCGCTGGAGGAAATCGAACTGGTCAAGAACCCGATTGACGACCTGGACGACATTCCCGCGCCTGCCAAGAACCTCCGACCGTTCCTGTGGTACCAAATGGGGATGAGTGAAGAGAACCAGCGCATCTCGTTGCGCGGCTACTACGCGTCGGTCTCGTTCATGGACCAGCAGGTCGGAAGAGTGCTCGATGAACTTGACCGTCTAGGTGTGGCCGATCGCACGATCGTCGTGTTTTTTGGGGATCATGGCTGGCACCTGGGTGAGCACACGCATTGGCAGAAGATGAGCTTGATGGAGGAGTCGGTCTCCGCGCCGCTCATCATTGCCGCTCCGGGCATGCGAGGTGCTGGACGCTCGTCGAAGGCGCTGGTGGAGTTTGTTGACTTCTACCCAACGCTGGCCGACTTGTGTGGGCTCGAGCCACCCTCGAATCTGGAGGGAGTCAGCTTGGCGCCCGTTCTGGACGAGCCGTCTCGATCGGTCAAGGACGCGGCATTCTCGCAGGTCCAGTGGGAGGACCGCATCTACGGCCGAACTGTTCGAACCGATCGGTATCGCTACATTCGATGGGAAGGCGATGGTGGCGGTGAGGAACTCTACGACCACTCAAATGACCCGAGGGAGTTCACAAACTTGGCACTGGATCCCCAACACGCCGGGGTCCTTGCGAGCATGCGGGCTAGGCTCGAACGGGGACCAATGAGTCCGACGGCCTAGCTCAAGTGATTCTGAGTACGGAATCTCCCACGCTGGGTTTGTAGGTCTCGGTCGAGACCGTCAGCCGCTTGCTCCCTCTCTCGGTCGCATCTGGTCGGTGACCACGTTGGTGCTACCACCCCGTGCCGGACCACGAGCGCACTTCGTGCCCGCTTCCAGCAAACATCGTCGCCCCGAGGCCAGCCGGATGCCTGCTTGGGTGCGCGGGCTAAGCGTAGTGCAAGTAGAGGAATTCAGCCAAGGCGATGTCCTCGAGTGCCAGGCCCTGTGACTCGAAGAGTGTTATTTGATCGTCCGATTCTCGTCCGGGCCTTTGACCCGCAAGAATGTCGTGCAATTCGCAAGCCTCGTCCCAGCAGAACACCCCTTCATCGGCCGCGTGCGTAAGGTCGCCCGCCTCCATCCGCGCTTGCTCGAGCGAATCGACAGCGATCAGAGATGCCTGCTCGACAGATTGAGCATCAAGTTCGCGCCGCATGATGTGGTTGCTGCCGGCGGCGTTGATATGCGTGCCTGGGCGCAAGAGCCGCCCAGGGAACACCGGTACTCGAGCATTTGTGACAGTCGTGACGATGTCTGCCCCCGCCATCGTCTCCTCTGGGGAAGCTGCGGGCACGATGTCCAATCCCAGCCGATCGCTCATGCGCCTGGCGAACGACTCGCACCGTTCCCGGCTGCGGCTATAGACGCGGACGGATGTCAGTTTGCGAGCGCACGAGACCGCTTCGAGCTGCGTTTCTGCCTGGAAGCCAGTGCCGAACATTGCCAAGCGGCTGGCGTCGTTGCGTGAGAGCTGCCGAGTTGCAATTCCGCTCGCCGCTCCAGTGCGGATCTGGCCCAAGGTGTTGGCGTCGATCGACGCGAGCAATTCTGCCGTGTTGGAGTCGAAGAGCAGGACGACGAAATTTGGCGCGCCCACTCTCGGGTTTGACGCATAGACCTTGATGCCGACGAGCCCGCTCTCGTTGTCTCCGGCGGCCATGTAGTGCAGCAGCGTGCGGCTTTCCATTGCGACGCGACGGCGGGGGTGGTTTACCGCCCGTTTTTCGGCCAGTCGCAGCAGCGCTCGTTCGACGAGTTCGATGGCAGACCTCATGGAGACAAAGTCGCGGACTTGCTGCTCTGTGATTCGGAGGATCGCTCGGCCCATCAAACGAGTATGCCAGTCGTGGTCGATTCGGGCGGTGCTCTGATTCAGCATGTATGATGGTTCTTGGTGAGCGGGCGCCGGTCAGGTGTCTGCTTGTCTTGGCGAACCCATCCCGGAAGGGAGGTGTTGTTCGTTCATGGCAGAAGTTCACGTAACAGAAGGCGAGCCCTTGGACATCGCCCTGCGCCGCTTCAAGCGCAAGGTCCAGCAGGAAGAGATCATCAAGGATGTCAAGCGGCACTCGTACTACATGAAGCCCGGCGAGAAGAAGCGCTTTAAGCAGGCGATCGCCCGCAAGCGGCTTCGCAAGCGGTCTCGAATGTCCCGCGACTGACCCTTCGTTTGGTTGGCGTCAGTTGCACCTGCCGCCCGGTTCCATTCCGAGCCACCTGTCGGTCAAGCCGACCATCCGGGTATCTTCACAGGCCGCCGGAAACGCGAGCTACCCATCGGCCCGGTCGCATGCGGGTCCGTCCAGCAATCGGTGCAGTCGAGAACTCTGGGGGGCATGCTCAACCCCTTCGGCTGGACCCGCGTGTGGGGCTTGGTGGCGCCCCTGTGCCATAGCAGCGATTCGAGAGCTGCCACTGAGACGAATCTTGAAGGGTTTTGCGAATCGCCGATGGCCCCAACTATAGTTGGCCATCGTTCCCATAGGCCGCGAAACAGTGCCTGAGCACGAGAGACTACAAGGGAATGCCTTCGACATCCACCCATGGAACGCTATGGTCGCCGTCGACCGCCAGCGTCTCCCGCGGGGAGTCGATGTGGAAGATTGACCAAGGGCCCGGAATGAACGGATAGCGATCGACGATAGATTCGTCGATCTCTACGCCAATGCCCGGCTTGTCCGGCATGATCAGATAACCGCTCTCGAGTCGCAATGGATGGGCCAAGATCTCGTCTGCCACGGGGAAGGGGTACATCCCTGGCTTACCGTGGTTGGAGTGAAGCGGGTATTCGAGCCACTCCACCACGCTCTCGTCCCAGCACACGCCAAGTTGCGCGGCCGCGATGACCTCGAGGAGCGTGCCCCAGCTATGGAAAGCGAATCGAATACCTTGTCGTTCGGTCGCCGCGAAGACCCGTTGTCCCATTGCAAATCCCCCCTGACAGCAGACATCCATCTGTACGAAATCGACACAGCCCGACTCGATCAAGTCGACGAAGGAGTTCTCGTCAGGCTCGTGCTCTCCAGACGCCACCGTGACGGATCGATCCTTGCGGAGCGCCTTGTAGGCTGCATGGTCCTCGGGAGGCAGCGGCTCCTCGACCCAATAGGGATTCAGTGGAGCGAGATCTCGGCAGAGTTGCTTGATCGTTCCTTGGGAGTAGCTCCGATCTCCCATGCGCCACCACGCGTGGCAGTCGAGCATGATGCCGAAATCTGGACCGGTTGCATTTCGGATTGCACTCGTGATCCGTAGATCGCCTTCCGGCCCGGCCGCGGGTCGCAGCTTGTACGCCGGGAAGCCCAGTTCCTGCACCGCTTGCGCCTCGGCCGCGTATCCTTCTGGCGGCATGTACATTCCTGCCGATCCGTAGCACTTGATGCGTTCGCGTTTGCGACCGCCAAGCAGCTCCGACATGGTCGCGCCCTCGGCTTTGGCCGCGACGTCGATCACCGCGACTTCGACCGCGTGATAGGTCTTTTGGGTCTCTAGGTTGGCGCGAAAGCCGAATTCCTGCCACCTCGCTGGGTCTCGCCCTTCCAGGAACGGTCCGATCGTGACCTCGATCTCGCGGGCAGCCCGAACGTGCGCGGGTCCCGGGGCGAATCCCATGATTCCGGCGTCGGTAGAGACCCTGATCAGCATGGCGTCCCGCTTGAGCACGGTTCGCAATCCACCGTAGAACGGCAGTTGAATGGGATCCTCGAAGGGGCAGGACATCAGCAGTCCTTCGACCTTGGTAATTCTCATGTTCGATTCAGTCGCGCAGTCTCGGTTTGCCGGCTGACACACGACAGCGCCGTGAACTTAGCGTTGCGCCGTGGATTCAGCTTCGCAGCTTGGCGGCTCGGGTAGACGCCAAGAAAGCGCCGCTTGAACTGCAATCGCGCAGGGGAGACTGAGAGCTGCGACCCGTTTCACGACGTTAGCATGCGCGGCCGGGGAAACCCGTTCAGAACCCGCCGGCCAGCGTGACTGGGCGAGTGTTGTCCTCGAGCGTTCATCAGGCCCGGCCTTGCCGGAGGGGTGAGGGTCGAGACGGAACTCAGGGAGAGCGCACGTTGAAGCGCCGCTAACAACGGAGTCCCAAGTCTGTTCCAAGCTAGAGATGTCCCACGGTGCCATCGGCCGGGATTCAAATTGCGGCAATCGATGTTTCGGGCTACGATAGGGAAGCGATACGATGCAGGGTGTTCAGTCGTCTGCCCATGGCAGCGCTGTACTGGAGTGGGATGCCGGACGACGGGCCATGCGTTTCGGGATCAAATGAGCCAAAAGAAGCGGTTGAGAACGGTCCGTAGGGGCTTGCCAAGTCGAATTCTCCGGATTGGACTAATCTGCGCATTGGGATTGGCTGCATCGAGTGCCGCCAGTGCAGCGGACACTCCGGAGGAACTGTTTCGCGCCACAATCCAGCCGGTCTTGAAACAGCAGTGCCTGGGTTGCCATGGCGAAGGGAATGTCTTCTCCGAGCTTGACCTACGCACGCGTGAGGGCGCCGTGGAGGGCGGGCTGCGAGGCCCGGCGATCGTGAGCGGCTCGCCCGACACCAGCTTGCTGGTATCGGCCATCGATCATGTTGGGCAGCTGGCGATGCCGCCAGGTGGGCCAGAGAAACAACTGCCCCGAGAAATCCGAGACGCATTTCGCACCTGGATCGAGGCAGGTGCGCCGTATGTTGACGCCCGGGCGGCGGTGAACTGGGACTTCGAGGAAGCCGACCTATGGGCGTTCCGGCCGGTGAAACGAGTCAAGCCCCCTTCCGATGGGGTTGACACGTCTGGCGTCCAGACGCCTGTTGACAACTTTATCTTGGCGAAACTGGCGGAGAATGGACTCCAACCTGCTCCGAGAGCCGACAAGGAGACACTCATCCGGCGGTTGACGTTCGACCTGACCGGTCTGCCTCCGACTCCAGACGAGGTGCAGGCGTTCCTGGATGACGACTCCGAGAGGGCTTACAAGAAGCTGGTCGAGCGTTTGCTGGACTCCCCGCGCTATGGGGAGCGATGGGGGCGCCACTGGCTCGACGTAACGCGCTACGCCGACACGTCAGGCTACTCGAACGACTTCGAGCGGCCCAATGCATGGCGCTACAGGGACTATGTCATCAAGTCATTCAACAGCGACAAACCTTACGACCGCTTTGTGCTCGAGCAGGTCGCCGGGGACGAGCTGTTTCCAGAGGATCCTGACGCCATTGTCGCGACGGGTTTTCTGCGGATGGGACCTTGGGAGCACACCGGCATGGCGGTCGCGGCCGTTACCAGGCAGCTGTTCCTTGACGATGTGACGCACCATGTCGGCCAGTCGTTCCTGGGACTGACGTTGGGCTGCGCTCGCTGCCACGACCACAAGTTCGACCCGATCCCGACCAAGGACTACTACCGCATGCAAGCCGTGTTCTCGAAGACGGCTTTCGCGAGGCGTCCGCTGCCGTTCCTCCCCTCCGAGTCCACTGAAGGTTTCGATCAAGGCCGTAAGCCTTTCCAAACCCGGCTGGAAGAGCTGGAAAGGCGGATGCATGATCTTCACGAAGCGGCGCGCGAGCGGCTTGCGCGCGCAGAAGGACCCGAGGTCGCTGCCGCAGCCGGAAGCTCGATACTCCAGCGTCACATGGACAAGGAGCAGGCTGAACTCCTCAAGCTCCTGCGGAAGCGTGTGACGATGCACAAGCTGTCCGAGTTACGGTTCGAGCCCTTGGCCATGACCGTCAGCAACGGCCTCGTTCCGGGTTGGGAGACGGTTGCTTCGCGGAACAGCTATTTGAAGCCCGAAGACTACGCCACAGCGAAGACACATGTTCTGGTTGGGGGTGACATTCAGGCACCGGCGGAGGAGGTTTCGCCCGGTGCGCTCGAAGCAGTGGCCCGCTATTCGGACTTGCCGGCCCCGGAGATTCCGGACGAGCTCAGCGGTCGGCGAAGCGCGCTGGCCGAGTGGATAGCGGACCCTCGCAATCCATTGACCAGCCGGGTTCTGGTCAATCGAATCTGGCAGTACCATTTCGGCCGCGGCTTGGCCGCGAACGCGAACAACTTCGGGAAGATGGGCAAGAGGCCGTCGCATCCCGAGTTGCTGGATTGGCTGGCAGCGTTTTTCGTCGACCAGGGCTGGAGCACGAAAGCGGTCCATCGGGTGATCCTGTACTCGGAGGCTTATCGCAGGGCCAGCAATCACCCGAACCGTGAGCTGGCAGACGAGGTGGATCCCGAGAATCTCTACCTGGCTCGATTCTCGCCTCGCCGGCTGGAAGCCGAAGAGCTTCGTGACTCCATGATGGCGGTTGCCGGCGAGCTGAGCGACCTGGTTGGCGGACCGGGGACGTATGCCCAGATCAATCTGGATGTGGCCCAGCAGCCGCGCCATGCGATGGGAACGCTTCGGCCGGTTTACGAAGCCGAGCCGACCCGGCAGAGACGCAACCGGCGGTCGGTGTACAGCTTCCAGCAGCGCAGTCTGATTGACCCGATGATCGAGGTGTTCAACGGTGCGAATCCCGACCTAACGTGCGAACGTCGGGAATCGTCGACGGTGCCGACTCAGGCATTCGCCTTGCTCAATGCCGACCAGTCGCGTGACATGGCGCTCATCATGGCGCAGCGATTGCATGCCCTGCCCGGCAACAAACGCATCGAGAGCGCGTTTCGGCTAGCATTCGGGCGAGATCCCACAGACGAAGAGAGAGGTTGGACGGAGGAGTTTCTCACGGAGATGGCAGCGCATCACGTCGAGAATCCCGCCCCTCCCCGCCAGCTGCCGGCGGACATTGTCCACAACATAACAAGCGAGTTGACCGGAGAACGCTTCGAATTCGTTCAGCCCGCCTATTCCGGCCCCTACGAGCACAACCCACATCCGAGTGAGGCATCCCCCGCGACTCGCGCATTGGCCGACTTGGCTCTCGCGCTGTTCAATGCAAACGAATTCGTGTACGTGTACTGACCATGAAACGCCCAGTCCTTACCGCGAACCCATCCCGTCGCGATCTCCTGTACCACTCCGGCATGGGGTTGGGAGCGATCGCCTTGTCGGCGTTGCTCCACAAGGACCGCGCGCAGGCGGGAGCGCTGGCCCCGAAACGGGGCCACCAGGGAGCCCAGGCAAAGAACTGCTTTTCCCGGCTCAGGGAGGGGGGCCGGAGCCACATCGACACGTTCGATCCCAAGCCCAAACTCGTCGACCTGCACCTGACCGAGTTCGTGAAGGAGAGGAACAAGTTCGAAGCCAGCATGAACACTGGCAAGCGGTACTTCGTCCAAAGCCCGTTCGAGTTTCGGCGCGCCGGCCACATGGGCATCGAGATCAACGCCAAGCTCGCCAATTTCGCCGATTGTGTTGACGATGTCTGTTTCTACCGGGGCTTGCAGGCAACCTCCGTCAACCACCCGACCGCGCTCTATCACCTCAACACCGGAAACCGATTCGGGGGGGACCCGGCTATCGGGTCCTGGGTGACCTATGGGCTGGGAACGGAAAACCAGAACCTGCCCGGCTTCGTGGTCCTGCCGGACCTGGCCTATCCGCAGGGCGGAGCGGGGAACTGGTCGAACGGGTTCCTGCCAGCTCACTACCAGGGAACGCCGCTACGGTCGCAAGGTGCGCCAGTGTTGGACATGAGGCCGCCTGAATACGTGACGGATTACCAGCAGCGCAAGACGCTGGACTTCCTGGGACGGCTGAATCGAAGCCATTCGCAACGGCATCCGCACCACGACGAGTTGACTTCGCGGATCGAGAGCTACGAGTTGGCGTTTCGAATGCAGGCGGAGATGCCGGAGGCCATCAACATCGACTTGGAGCCTGAGGCGACGCGCGAGCTCTACGGCGTCGGTTCCGACGATGTCGAGGTGGATTCGATCGGTCGGCGGTGCCTGCTAGCCCGCCGATTGGTGGAGCGCGGCGTCCGGTTCGTGCAGGTGATCGTGTCTGGATGGGACTCGCACGATTACATCGAGAAGGCACACGGATCGCGGCTCGATTCCATTGACCGCCCCATAGCCGGCTTGCTCAAGGATTTGAAGCGTACGGGCTTGCTGGAAGAGACGCTGGTCGTGTGGGCAGGCGAGTTCGGGCGTTCTCCGGACAATGGAATCCGTGGTGGCGGAACCGCCTTCGGCCGCGATCACAATGCTCCAGCAATGCCCTTCTGGCTTGCGGGGGGCGGCGCGCCGCGCGGCAGCATCGTGGGAGCTACTGACGAGACGGGCAGAACCGCGGTCGAGGTCGTCCATCCCATCAAGAACATGCATGTCACCCTTCTGCACCTGCTCGGTCTGGATGACGCCCAGCTGACGTACTTTGCCCAGGGTCGGGAAAAACAACTCAGCCAGACTGGTGGTGAGTTGATCAAGGAGTTGGTCGCCTAAGGGCAGGTCACCTGCCGTCTCTCCCTTCCGGAGAGGCGATTCTGACCGGTGCTACGATCCTGGCGCGCGGTTGCGGGACAGGCGCTCGCTCGGGCCTGCAGGTCCTTGCTCCGCGGGTGTGTTGTGCTGCATGACGAGCTTCCACTCGCCATCCTCGTTGGTGTAGGTCATCGTGTAGCGTCCGTGGTGCTGAACGCTCGCGCCGTTCTTCGTTTTCACGCTCACCGAGTAGTCGCCCCACGCGATGCCCGTGTTGCCGATCACGCGGTACTGCATGTTCTGCGGCTCGAACTTCGCCTCGTGGGTCTTGCCGAAAAATCGCTCCCAGTCCAACTGGCAGGCTGCTCTGCCTTCCTTGCCCGAGGTGGGGCCGCAAGAATAGAACGACAGGGCCTTGTCGTGAATATTGGCGAGAAAGCCGTCGATGTTTCCTTTGTTGAGCGCGGCCACGGCCGTCTCGAAGCTCTCGCGAAGTTTGTCCGTTTCGCTAGCTCCGCCGAGAGCGGGCATGAGAATCAGCACGCTCAAGCACAGACAAGCTCCCAATCGTTTCATCGGAGTCCCCTTCCAGCCCGCTCCCATTAGCGGCTACTGAGAGCTTAGCACCTTGACGCCATCGAAGAACCAACACGATCCGGTGCATTTGGACCGTTCCAGTAGGAATCCCTGCTTGCGAGTGTCCTGCCATCAGGATCTGGACGACGACGACCTGGATCCGGATGTGTCGAGTGCTCGCTCGCTGCCACGATTCGATCGACGATGCCTTGACAGGTGTGGCTTCGCGATCGATCGCCGACCCCAGTGGAGGGATTGCGTCTCGCGGTGCAGCGGATAAAGCGCTCGTGCTGCAATTGGAAAATGTGCCCCAGCGAGTACGGCACGAGTCCCGGCGCGGGTGCTTCGATTCGTGTACCGCAGGAGAAGGCAGTGATTGCCGATGGGCAGATTGTCGCGAGGGACGAGTTCCACTTGCCTGTGCTGGCTTGAGCGCCGATTCTCACGCCCGTGCCAGCGATGGAAGGATCGGCCAATCACCGAGGCGAGAGCCGATCTGACCGCCGTCGTTGTGTTTGCCGAACGCGCACGAGCGCTGCCGGGAGAGGGGTTCCGGAGGCACCATCGGCTGCATTTTCCGAGACTCCGGTACAACCAGGTGACGTGGCCCGGGATGCCCATTTGGTTGTACCCGACAGCTGGGCTTCATCCGTCCTATCAGGTAGTGCGCTACCTCGCGAGCCGACTTCGGCAGAGCACGTGGACCAGGAGAGTCTGATCAAGTATTGCCAATCCCTCGTTTGAATTCGGCCGTGGAGGGCAAGGCCTTCGATTCGTGATGTGCTTCGTTTCCCTTTGATTGTTGGCAATTGTCGAGGATGATAAGTACTGTGCCTGCAATTAGCCAAAGGGGCGTGAGCCGCAAATCCGCTCCGCTTGCAGCGTCGCTGCAGGCCGCCGTCCTGCTGCTTTTCGCTGCAGTGCCAGCCGCGACCGCCCAGGAGGCTGCCTATTCGGTTCTCGGGCAGGCGTTCGTGGCGGGCCAACAAGGCGAGCATTTCGGAGTTCCCGGCGCAGTCATCGAGATTCTCTCGGTTTCGATGGAGGTGACGGACACGGGGACGGCTGGTGCCGTCACGGCTGAGTCCGACGAGCTCGGACTGTTCCGCTTCGATGGCGTCAGCGAAGGTTGCTACTTTCTCACTGGCACGTCGCCCGGCCTGAACGGCCAAAGCGACATCGTGTGCGTGCCCGCGGGAGAGGAACCATTGCGGGTCGACATTGAGCTGGTGGTCGAGACCGTCGTCGAAACCGTCGAGGTGTCGGCATCGGTCATTGAGATCAATCCCACGGAGACCACTAGTTCCGGCTCGGTGGGGGTTTCCACTCTGGACAATGCCCCGAAGGCCAACCGCAGCGTGGAGGACGTGATGCCCCTCATTCCCGGCGTCCTGAGGGGCCGTGCCGGTGAGATCAACATGAACGGTGTTCGCGCCACGCAGAGCGGTTCACAGCTCAACAACGTCGACGTCACGGACCCGGTTGCAAGGACTTCCGCGATGTCCCTCCCGCTGAGCGTCGTCTCGGGAGTCGAAGTCCTTTCCAGTCCTTACGACGCGCAGTACGGAGGTTTCGCGGGAGCCATGTCGACCGTCGAGACCAAGTCCGCTGACGCCTCCGAATTCCGCTTTGACTTGCAGAATTTTACTCCTCGCATCCGCCGCCGGGCTGGAAAGGTCGTCGGAATTGAGTCGAGCACTCCTAGGCTCACGGTCAACGTGCCATTGATCTCCAACCGGGTGGCGTGGCTGCACTCGACGGAATACCAGTACGTCAGGGCCGACCAGGAGGACGCCAATCTTCCGCTTCTCGAACGCGACGTCGAGCGCGAGATGCTGACCGTGTTCAACCAATTCGATGTTTCGGTCTCGGAAAGGAACCGGGCCTCGCTGACAGCACTGGTCTACCCCGAGAAATTCAGCTACTTCGGCCTGAACGCCTTTACCCCGCAAGAATCGACGGCGGATCTGCGCCGGAGGGCTGTCCTGTACACGGTGAAGGACTCTCACGAGTTCACGGGTGGAGGAGTGCTGCTCTCAAGCTTCTCGATACAGGACCTGGAAAACGACGTCAAGCCGCTCGGATACGATCCGAGCGTCATCGGAATCGACCGGGTTTCCGGCTCATTCTTCAACCGTCAGGAGCGCGCGACTACGCGTCGGAAGCTGTCCGAGCTTTATCACTTCCGCCCGCGCGATCGCCACCAGCTGAAAGCGGGATTCGAGCTCGGCTGGGAGACATACCGGGGCGAGCAGATATTCAATCCCGTGACCTGGCTGGGTGTCGGGGACCGGCCTGTGCTGAATCTGCGCTATACCGATCCGATGACAGTTCGCGGCAGCAAGTCCGACCTCTCGACCTTCCTGCAAGACAAGTGGATGGTGAATGACAATCTCACGCTTGACCTAGGGGCTCGCCTGGATCGAGATTCCCTGTCATCCCGCCTCAACCCCTCGTACCGGGCTGGTTTCGCTTATGCCTTCGGACCTGGTTCAAGAACAGTCCTGCGGGGAGGGTCGGGCCTGTTTGTGGATCGCATCAGCTTGCTGGTCCCAACCTTCGAGCAGTTGCCTCAACGAATCGAGACACGTTTCGGCCCTGGCGGTGGAATTGCTTGGGAGCGTCGCCTGGCGTCTCGGATCGACGGTCCGCTTTGGAACGCCAGGAGCCTTGGGTGGAACCTGCAGCTTGACCGCGAAGTCATCGATAACCTGTTCCTCCGCACCGGTTATCAGTATCGCCGCACAGACAGCAACTTCCTTGTCGACCCGGTCTATGCAGGGATCGATGGAGCCGAGACCGACGCCCTGGTCATGAGCAACGGAGGCAGGGACTACTACCGCGAATTCCAGGTGTCGCTGCGGTACCGACTATCCGGTGCGGGGCATATCACCGGCTCATATGTTCGGTCCAGCTCATCTGGGGACCTCAACGACATCGGAGCGATATACGGTCCGACTCCATCGGCGCTGATCCAGCCGAACGAGCGGGCACCCCTGCGATTCGATGTTCCGCACCGTATGATGACGTGGGCGCAATTCAACCTCCCGTGGGGGTTCATTACGATTCCTGTTTGGGAGGTTCGAAGCGGATTCCCGCACTCCGAGATTGACGAATACAGACAGTTTGTCGGGCCTCGCAACCGTGCGGGCCGATTCCCAATCTTCAACGCAATCGACCTGCAGATCACGAAGATGGTCAGGATCCCCTTCAAGGGGAAGGATCGTCGCTTTCGTGCTGGTATCCGGTTCTTCAACCTGCTGAATAACTTCAATCCCCAGGATGTACAGAACAATCTGGCCAGTCCGTACTACGGGGTCTTCTACCGCGGGGTGAAGCGCAAGATTCGCGCCGTTTTTGAGATCGGGTACTGAACAAGGACCATCTCTCAGCCCATATCAATGCGACTCAACTGACTTGACGCCGTGCATCCATCGTTCACGGCACTCGATGGCATGGCTTGTGGGGACAGTGGTTTCTTCTGGACTGGGTGAAGGTCGGCTATCGCATCAGCCGGCCAGGTACTCTTCCAGCTTCGCTTTTGCATCGCGAAAGTACTCGGTGAGTTCTTCGACCGGGCCGCCGATCTCAAGCACGAGTAGCCCTTGGTAGTTGATCGAGCGCAGCTTTGCAACTAATCGCGGGTAGTCAACGAAACCGTGGACCAACGGCTTGTGGTCGGCCCACGTTGTGGGCTCGATATCGTGGACGTGAACGTGGAAGACTTTCGGTCCCAATCGGTCAATGATTTCGTGGGTCACGTCGTTGTGAGCGCGAATCCCTTGGGGTGTTCCCCTTTCGTGGGGTTTCACCCTCGCGACCAGTTCGGTGTAGTTTCTTTGGTGGCCGACGTCGATCGTCGCGCCCACATGTTCGTGCTCGATCTCGTGAATCAACCGCACGAAGTCTTTGACTGAGGCCGGATAGCCAGTCTCGATCGAGAGCCGGAACCCGTGGTCGCGCGCGATGTCTCCCCAGCGGCGAAAGCTGCTGATCAACATCGGCCATGCGTGGTCCAAGGAAATATGTGCGGAGCGCTGCACATGGATGTTGGCGACCTCGGCCCCGACAAACGCAGAGGCTTCAAGCGCTGTGTCAATCCTGCTGACGCCGTACTCGTGGGACGGTCCGAACGGAGAAAAATACGGCGTGTCTACCCACGGCAAGTGTGTCGAGACGTAGCGGAACGACTGTAGCGCCTCCTTCATGTGCGTCTTGTCGGCATTCGTCATTCGGTCAAACTCGAAGCCGGGCGGTATGCCGGGCCGCGCCTCAGGCGATCCCATCGGATGCAGTTCAATCGTTTGGAATCCCAAGCCGTGCAGAATCCCGATGGACCGGTACAGACCGTATCCGGGAAAATACGGGTTCGCACCGATGATGGCGGGGTCGAGCCCGCGGTCGGCCGACAGGGCCGGCGCAGCCGTGACTCCGATACTCGCAAACGCTGAGTGCAGGAATTGGCGGCGGCTCGAGTTCATCAGGGCTCCTTCGGATCTAGCGTAGCGCGATGCAGTCATGGCTCCGCCACGGTGAGATTTCGATCCGGCGCGTCGAATCCCATCGCCGAAAGAAACGGTGGTTGAAGCGCGTGCCTGACACCAGCGCCAGGCGGATGGATGGCCGTTCAGGCACGGAGCCAGCAGTTCGAAGAGTGTACTCTAGTCGCTGTGCGGCCTCATGCACCTAGCCGGTGGACCCGGCGGCGTTTCGTGGAATCGATCTGTGGCGGATTCGGCTCGGTCGGGTTGGCGGGCATGTTGCAAGACCATCTCGGGGCTGCCGCTTCGACTAGGCCGGTTGGGCCCCATTTTGCGTCCAAGGCCAAGCACGTCATCTTCCTCTTCATGACGGGCGGGCCGTCGCAAATGGACCTGCTGGATCCAAAGCCCGCGCTGCGCACCTACGCCGGGCAGCGACCCGAATCGGTGGATCTTCGCACGGAGCGCATGACCGGTGGATTGCTGCCATCGCCGTTCGAGTTCCGGCGGCACGGTCGGAGCGGCATCGAGGTCAGCGAACTGCTGCCCAAGCTGGCTGAAGTTGTCGATGAACTGTGTGTCATCCGGTCGATGTACACCTTCAACCCGACACACACACCTGCGCGAAACCTGATCCACACGGGAAACATCGCCTCCACGCGGCCTTCGCTGGGTGCTTGGATCTCGTACGGTCTCGGAACGGAAAATCGCAACCTTCCCGGTTTCGTCGTCCTAAGTCCCGGAGCGCGCGGCGGCGACCTCTGGAGATCAGGCTTCCTTCCGGCGGAACACCAGGGGACTCATTTCAATCATTCCGAACTCGATCCGGAACAGATGATTCGCTATCTGCGCAACGACATGCTCGACGCCACGGCTCAAAGAGAGCAACTGGACTTGACACAGTCGCTGAACCGGCTCCATATGGAACGGATCGGCGAGGACGCCTATTTGGACGCACGCATTCGAGCGATGGAAACCGCCTACCGCATGCAGTTCGAGGCCCTTGATGTGTTCGACGTTCGGAACGAGCCCGACTACATTCGACAGGACTACGGCGACACGCCGTTCGCCAATGGCTGCCTGCTGGCCAGGCGGCTAGTCGAGCAGGGTGTCAGATACGTTCATGTCTACTACGGTCCCGGCCAGCCATGGGACGACCACAAGACCATCAACAAGAATCTCCGCGCGCGTTGCCCTGACATGGACAGGGGGACGGCAGCCCTGATCAGGGACTTGAAACAGCGCGGACTCCTCGAAGAGACCCTGATCGTGTGGGGAGGCGAATTCGGGCGCACACCGGTCTCGGAAGCCGGCGACGGGCGCGACCATAACCCGTACGGCTTCACCATGTGGATGGCAGGCGGCGGCGTGCGTGGAGGCGTTACCCACGGCGCAACCGACGAGTTCGGATTCCAGGCAGTAGAGAACCGGGTGAGCATCCACGACCTGCATGCCACGATCCTGAACCAACTCGGATTCGATCACGAGCGGTTGACATACCGTTACGCGGGACGTGATTTCCGCCTTACCGACGTGCATGGGGTCGTATTGCGAGAGTTGCTGGCATGAGACTCCTGATGCTGCTTCTCTCGGCTGCGGCTCTCGTCGGAGCCCAGAGCCCAGAAATCGAGTTTTTTGAGAGGAGAATCCGGCCCGTTCTGGTCGAGCGGTGCGAGGCGTGCCATTCGTCACGGCTTGCCGAGCCCATGGGCGGCTTGCGGGTCGATTTCCGTGACGGGTTGCTGCAGGGCGGCGCCTCGGGACCGGCACTGATCGTAGGGGACCCCGAGCGAAGCCTGGTGATCAAAGCCCTCCGCTACTTGGACCCGGTCCTCAAGATGCCGCCCACCGGAAAGCTCCCAGACCGTGTGATCGAAGATTTCAGGGACTGGATCGCCAGTGGAGCCGCGGATCCCCGTAACGAGTCCGTCGCAGAGGTCTCGGAGTCCTCGAATGAGAATGCGGGCCCCGGAATGCCCATCTCAGTGGGACGGCGCTGGTGGGCATTCCAGCCCCTGGGCGAAAGAGTTGCTCCAGGGGTTTCCGATCCGGACTGGACGATACGCAAGATTGACGCGTTCGTACTGTCCAAGCTAGAGCAGAACGGTTTGGGGCCGTCTCCACCCGCAGATTCCAGGACCCTGATTCGCAGGGCGTACTTGGACCTGATCGGGTTGCCGCCGACCTACGAGGAAATCGAGGCATTCGCTGCCGACCGCTCGCCCGAGGCGTACGGCAACTTGATCGAGCGGCTGCTGATGTCTCCCCGCTACGGAGAGCGTTGGGGCCGGCACTGGCTTGACGTAGCCCGTTGGGCGGAGGATCACCCGACAAGCGAGGCGACCAACCGCCCATTTGAATTCGCCTGGCGCTACAGGGACTGGGTGATCGAGGCGGTGAACGAGGACATCCCCTACGACCGCTTCATCCGCATGCAATTCGCCGCGGACCTGATGCCGAGCTTTGTCCCGTCCGACATCCGGGCACTGGGCTACATTGGCAACGCTCCTGTCTATCACAAGGATCGTAGGTTGTCGCGCGACGTGATCGAGACGATCGCGATGGATGATTGGGATGAGCGTGTCGACGCTGTTTCGCGGGGTCTACTGGGCCTGACGGTCGCATGCGCGCGCTGCCACGATCACAAGTTCGACCCGATTACCGCCATGGACTACTACGCGTTGGCCGGCGTGTTTGCGAGCACATGGCAGGTCAAGCGCCCGATCGTGGCTCTCGACCCTGCTGAGGCGGATCGCCTTACATGGGCTTTCGAGAGGCTCTACCGGCTGAAGGGGGTCTATGGGAACCTCAAGGATCTGGACACTGTCGCGAAGGAGTTGCACGCCGAAATCATCGCGATGAAGCCGGAATACGAGGCGCTTGAAATCGAACTGGGCCGGCACGAGATCCCGTTGACGCCCGCTGTGATCGACTGCGGTGTGTGGGTGGACGGCTCGACACCCACCGTGACCCGAATGGACTTGCGGCCCGGGGAGCCACGCGATCTTCCGTTGTTCATTCGCGGCAACGTTACAAGCCCGGGCGAAACGGTCCCCCGTCGTTTCCTGAGCGTGTTCGAGGCTGGCGAGCCGGAACCGTTCGTCAGCGGCTCGGGCCGGCAGGAACTGGCAGAGAAGATCGTCGGCGAAGCCGGGCCGCTCGCAGCTCGGGTCTGGGTAAACCGGGTTTGGGGCTGGCACTTCGGCCGGCATCTGGTCCGTACTCCTTCCGATTTCGGGACGCAAGGACAGAAGCCAACGCATCCCGAACTGCTGGAGGACTTGGCCGCGCGGTTCTTAGCAAATGGTTGGTCGCTGAAGTGGCTGCACCGGGAAATCATGCTCTCGGCCGCCTACAGGCAGAGTAGCCGCATGGTAGATGGCGCCTACGCGGCCGATCCCACCAACCGCTGGATATGGAGAATGCCGCCGCGTCGCTTGGACATCGAGGCATGGCGTGACGCGATCCTTTTCGCCTCGGGAGAGCTCAACCTCGCCATGGGCGGGCCGTCGGTTGATGTCGATTCCGCGGAGCCGGCCCGCCGTTCCGTGTATTCGAGGATCAGCCGCGGGCGGCTCCACCCGCTATTGCAGCTCTACGACTTTCCGGTGGCAACACAGCACAGCCCCGGCCGCCAGGTGACCACGACGCCGCTTCAGCAGCTGTTTGTGCTCAATAGCGGCTGGATGCAGGCGCGTGGCCGGAGCCTCGCCGAAGCCGTCGCATCCGAAACGGATCGGAGTGCGCGGATCTTCGCGATGTACCGCAGGGCTCTTGGACGAGAGCCGACGGCTCGCGAAGAGGGTCTGGCTCTGCAGTACCTGGAGTCACGTCGGGCTCAACTTGGGCGAGAGCCATGGGAAGAATTTGCTCACAGTCTGCTTGCGACGAACGAAATCACCTTTGTGAATTAGGACCTGTTCGAACGGCCAAGCGAGTTGGCGGTGCGGTGATTGGCCATTGACGAGGCTTCAGGAGAATTATCGGCCACGCACTGCGGGGCCACCAGGGCTCGCCCTGAAATTGCATTCTCACCGCTTCGTGTGATGTCTTTGTACCCCGGCAAGACCAGAATGCTATCGTGGGGCTGGACTCGATTACAGGGATAGCGAAATCTAGGGGTCCAAGAGCTAGCACCATGTCGTGGGGATCAAAACCACTGCCCAATTTGACTCGAACGGAGTGGTTGATCTGCATCGTGGCGTCAATCGGTTTTGCCTTCGACATCTACGAGTTGCTAATGCTGCCGCTTATCGTCCGGCCAGCGCTGATGGATCTCGCGGGCGTGCAGCCAGGCACGCCGGAATTCAATCATTGGGTCGGCCTGCTTTTTTACATACCCGCAGTCTGCGGCGGCGTCTTCGGATTGCTAGGCGGTTGGCTCACGGACCGGCTGGGACGCCGCAGGGTCCTGGTGTGGAGCATTCTGCTTTATGCATTCTCAGCGGCCGCTGCCGGCTTCTCCACCACCCCGGAGATGCTTCTTTTCTTCCGGTGCACGACATTCGTCGGAGTCTCGGTTGAATTCGTGGCGGCTATCGCATGGCTCGCCGAAATCTTCCCCGCTCCGAAGCGACGCGAGGCCGTGTTGGGCTGGACTCAAGCTTGGAGTTCGATAGGCGGCATTTTGGTCTCAGGGGCGTATGTCTTGTCGGTCAATTATGGTGAGTCTTTCCCTGAGATTCTCGGTAGTCATGCGGCGTGGCGCTATACCTTGATTTCGGGGCTAATTCCCGCAATTCCGCTGATCATCATTAGGCCTTTCCTGCCCGAGTCCCCGATGTGGAAGAAGAAACGGGAGGCCGGGACATTGCAGAGACCCAGCATTGTCGAGCTATTCCAGCCTCGCCTTCGCAGAACGACTATCGTCACGACGATTCTCGCCGCTTGCAGCTTCGGTGCGGCGTTCGGTGCGATCCAACACGTCCCTCGAATCGTTCCCGGATTGATGGCGGAGCTTGGCGACCAGCAGGGAGAGACGGCCGTGGAGGCGGCCGTGGAGACGGCCGTGGGTGTAGTGAATGGTGTACAGGAGGTCGGGGGCGCACTGGGCAGGGTATTGCTGGCAGTGCTCGTCGGGATGTTTCTTGCTCGGAAGCGCCTGCTGCGATCCTTTCAGGGTTGCGGTCTCTTGGTCTTTCCATTGGTGTTCTTCTTCCTGACAAGCTCCAACCTATGGCTCCTCGGAGCCGGGGTGTTTCTCGCCGCGCTCGTGACCGTTGCACAATTCAGTTTTTGGGGCAACTACCTTCCGCGGGTATACCCGACACGCTTGCGAGGAACCGGCGAGTCGTTTGCGGCCAATATCGGCGGGAGGATGATTGGAACGTTCGCTGCGTACGTCACGGCCACCCTGTCGAACTACACCCCCGGGGAGACTCACTACGTCAAACTGGCGATGGCTGCTGGCATAGTCGGCACTGCAGTCTACGCAATCGGTTTAGTTGTCAGCAATTGGCTCCCGGAACCTGGCGAGGCGGACCTGCCCGACTAGGTGCCCTTCGAGCGTCAAGAGCGAAATCCAGACCCGTTTCCAGGTCCATCGCTGACTCCCCGGGGCGAGGCGAGGGACCTTCGATTCTGCGGATTCGACCATTGTTGTACAAGAGGGGCATCAAAACATTGCTATTTGGTGTGCAAGGCGAGATTTTACAGTGAATTGATGGACTCCAGCGTTAACGTAAAGTGGGAAGGCAGTACGCGCACGAATGGGATCATTGGAGTTCGACTGGGTGGTCATGCATGGGAATTGGCAACTTGATTCAGATTTCCTGGCTGCAGTCTCGGCTGGCTTAGCTCGACAAGAGGCCATTCACGCTCCGATTGCCGGCTGGAACGCCGGACCAATGCGGCTTGAGAGGGCAAACGGATGTACGATATCGCGCGCCTGAGGATTGGTTTGGCGAACATGCCACGACCGGTTCTGCGTCGCGTGGATGTTCGTTTGTCGACTCGGCTGGATGATCTCCACTTGATCTTCCAGGCGGCGATGGGCTGGGAGAACAACCATCCCTACCGGTTTCGCACCAGCGACTCCGTGGTTTATGGCGAGATCGAGTCGAATCGCCGGGTGGAGGGGTTGCGGCCAGCTTGCAAGTCCACGCTGGCCGACCTGTGCCGGGGGCTGAACAAGAACCGGACGTTCGAGTACATCTACGACTTCAGGGACAAGTGGGTGCATCGTGTCAAGCTGAAGGCGGTGGGCGAGTCGGACACCGACCAACTCTATCCTCGGCTTCTCGAAGCGAAGCGCCGTTGCCCGCCGGAGGACTGTGGCGGACCCTGGGGCTACGCGCGCTTTCTCGAGTCGCTTCGTGTCGAAGGCAATGGAGACAATGCCAAGATGTCGGTGCAGTGGGTGGAGGAATTCAACCCTGAACTCGTCGACACTGCAGTCCTCGAGACCCGCATGCAAGTGCTGGCGCGGCACATTCAACGGAAGCGTGACCGGATGAGCCGCCGTAACAAATAGCGGCCTAATGTCGATGGCCGAGTCCCGGTTATGGTGAAGGGATCGGTGCACCCGCCTTGGGTATCGCGCCGGCCCCTGTCCACCGTTGATCGGACCCGCTCCAACCGACTGACATGCACCTGACGTGCGGGCCGTGCTGCGGAAGGTGCGACGGGCGGGCACGTACGGTGGTTGAGGATCCGCGACAATCACGCTTTGTACAAGTCAGGTGACATCGATTCGTCGCGTACTCGGCGGCGGGGTGTCCGGGTTCGGCTCGTGGGCCGCGTCAGATCCGGGGAACACGTTGAACGGATTGGCATCGGGCGGTGGGCACTTGACAGGGGCGGTTCTGGACCCCACCAAGACCCATGTAAATGGACCTCAATCCTGTCAAACTGGCTGCCAGGTCCGTCTCCCAAGTGCTCAGGGTTGGTCAGCCCTTTCCTTGGTCATCGGTGCGTATTGCCCCTTCCATTCGTCCAGGTGGGTGCCTTCCCACAGGTCCACTTTCATCCGATAGGCAGCGCGCGCAATCGCATGGGACGCCACGGGTACAGTTAGGAACAGGAACACGACCGTAAGGGCGCATAGCGAGAATGTGGCGATGTCGCCGAAATGCAGGGCGACCGCGACGAAAATGAGTCCGGCTCCGACAGTGCCGGCCTTGGTCGAGGCATGCATTCGTATCAGAACATCCGGCAGGCGCAGAATGCCCAACCCTGCGACGAACATGAAGAAGCCTCCCGCAACGAGCAGGATCGCGACGATCCAATCGTGTACCGGCGTAGCGCTAGGCATCAATTCTCGCCCTCCCGATCCGGGGCTTGCTTCCTGGCTTCTATTTGCACCGTTCGCCGCTCGACATACCAGGCGAAGGCGACAGTCGCGAGAAACGCGACCAAGGCCAGGGCGATCGCTACGTCAACGTAGTACTGGTGGTCACTCGAGACCGCAAAGAGACCGGCAATGGCGACTGCCAGGATCGTGATGACATCGACTGACACAACCCGGTCAGGGAGCGAGGGTCCTTTGATCAGTCGCAGGAACGCGCAAAGCAGTCCTAGCACGATCAGTACAGTCGTGATTTCGATCGCCCATTGGAGAACAGTGCCATGTTCGAATACGCCCTTCATTGCATTGCGTCCCTCACTTTCTGCTCGAAGCCTGATTTGATCTTTCTTCGCATCTCTTCCGGGTCGTCGACGAACATCCCGTGGACGTACAGCGTTTTCTGGTCGGGACTGACATCCAGGCTTAACGACCCCGGAGTCAGCGAAATGAGGTTGGCGAGGACGGTGATTTGCCTCGGCTCTTCAATGTCCAAGGGTATGGCAACGATTGCTGGACGAGATTTCTGCACGGGCGTGATCACGTCCCAAGCCACTTGAATGCTCGACATCACAAGCTGCCAAACGAAATATGCAAGCAGCCTCACGATCAGCAGGACGCGCAGGAAATAGAACGTCTTGCCGAACAATGGGCTCACCACGCTTAGAGCCGCAAACCCGACGAGAAACCCTGCGACAAGGTGAGCAAAGTCGAACCGTCCAAACAGGGCGCACCAGCCGATCGCCAGCAGGAGGTTGATTTCGAGCAGGTTCTTCATTGCGCTGGAGGCCTCCCAATGACTTGTCGCTGGGCCGGATGGTCGGTGTCCAGCACGGCCTCGACGTAGTGTGACGGATCCATCAGCTCCCTGGCGGCACGCTCTGCTACCGAATACAGCGGCTTGGCGTACAGGCCGATCGCTAACGTGAGTGCTGCCAACCCTGTAATCGGTCCGAGCAGCAGCATCCGGAGACGGATCGGAAGAGGCATCGGTGGGGGGCCCGCATCCGCCGGTCGAGCCTTCCAGAAAGCGTTCAGCCAGATCTTCGTCATTGAATAGGCTGTCATCAGGCCGACTGCCAGTGCGACTCCCGCGATCACAAACTCGCTTGCTTCGATCGAGGCCTGGATCAGGAGTAGTTTGGCCCAGAAGCCCGATAGGGGAGGGAAGCCGGCCAGCGAGAATGCCGGCACGAAGAACAGGAGGGCCAGCAAGGGCCTATCTCGATAGAGTCCCCCCAGTCGGCTTAGATCGGTGGACCCGCTGATTCGGTCGGCGGCTCCGGCGACGAAGAACAGGTTTGCCTTCACGATGATGTGGTGAATGATGTAGAAAATACCCCCAAGGATGCCGAATTCAGTGAACAGTGCGATCCCGAGGATCATGTAACCGATCTGGCTGATGATATGGAAGGAGAGAATGCGGCGGAGTTCGTTCTGAGAGGCGGCACCGAGGACACCGGTCACCATGGTCGCGCCTGCCACCCACAAGAGCAGTTCGTGGGTGTAGCCGACGTCGTGCGTGAAGATGAGCGTGAAGACACGCATGAGCGCGTACACGCCCACCTTGGTCAATAGCCCGGAGAAGATGGCAGAGACCGCGGCTTTTGGTGTGTGATAGCTAGCCGGAAGCCAGAAGAACAGTGGGAAGACGGCCGACTTGATGCCGAAGGCGATGATGAACAGGACAGCCACCACCGTAAGCAGCCCCTGGTTTTCGACTTCCTGGACGCGCAGGTGGAGGTCGGCCATGTTGAGCGTGCCGGTGATCCCGTAGAGTAGGCCGATACCGCTCAGCAGCAGGGTGGTTGCGATCAGGCTGAGGGCAGCGTAGCGCACCGCGCCGTCCAGCTGCGAGCGAGTGCCTCCGAGGACAAGCAGGGCGAACGAAGCGATTAGCATCACTTCGAACCAGACGTAGAGATTGAAGATGTCACCTGCGAGAAACGCGCCGCAAACGCCGGCCAGCAAGGCGTGCACGAGTGGATGCAGCGCGTAGGAGATCTCTCCGGGAGGGGTGTTTCCGAACGAGTAGATCACGGTTGCCAGGCCGATGACGGCGGTTACCGCAACCATCGCCGAGCTCAAGTGATCGGCGACCAAAGTTATTCCGAAAGGCGCGGGCCACCCACCCATTTGGCTTACTGTGATTCCGTTCTGCCAGACAACCGCCAGCAACTTCGTGGCGACGCCCGCCAGTCCGAGTGCGGCGATCAAGCTGACCGCCCGCTGGGCGCTGTCTCTTCCGCGCAGGCAGAATCCGATGACTGCGGCGCCCAGGGGCAAGGCGATGGGTCCGACGAGAAGCCAGTTCACGATTCCTCGCCAATGCCGTTGTCCGGCTCCGCGGCTCGCATCGCGTCGGTGTCGACGGTCTCGAGTTCCTCGTAAGTCCTGAAGGCCAGCACGAGGGCGAAAGCAAGCACGCTGAAAGAGATCACGATTGCAGTCAGCATCAGCGCTTGCGGCAAGGCGTTCGCCACGCCTGGCTCTGGCAGCGCTGCATTGGGGGCGATTAGCGGGGTCATCCCGCGGATCATCCCTCCGCTGACGAAGATGAGAAGGTTCGCCGCATGTGAGATCAAGGCCAAACCAAAGACAAAGCGCACAAGATTTCGGCTGAGCATCAAGTAGACGCTCGCGGCCATCAGAACGCCGACCACGACTGCGACAATGGGCTCCATCAATGGCTCTCCAACGGCGCGACGATGCTCTCCAGAACTGCCATCACCGTTCCTTGATTCCAAATACGAACGTCATTACCGTGCCAACCACGACGAGGTACACGCCTACATCGAAGGCGAGCGGAGTGCCGATCTTCTGCCCGGCTATCGTGACCCACTGGCTGGCGAGGAACGGAGCGCCCCTGACAGCTAGTCCGACGAGGCTCGAGCCAATCGCCAGCACCAGCCCCGCGGCTACGATGTAGCGAGGATCAAGCCGTAGCGTTCGGCGAGCCGTCGGTGCATCGAACGCAAAAACATACAAGCAGAATGCGATGGACGCGATCAGGCCTCCGCTGAAGCCTCCGCCCGGATGGTCATGGCCACGAATCAGTACGAAAACCGAGAACACCAGGATCAGTGCCGACAGCATCCGGGTGGTCTCACGAATGATCAAGGTGTTCACGCGGCACCCTCCGTTGCGTCGGGCTGACGTGCCTTCTCACTGGGTTTTGTCGGGCGGGTCGCCTTCAGCCGCCGTCGGGGTCCAGGCATCAGCAGGGCGAACGCAGCCACGCCGGCGATTCCGAGAACGGTGATCTCACCCAGAGTGTCAAGAGCACGGAAATCGACAAGGATCACGTTGACGATGTTGCGGCCGTGGCCACCCGGAACGGCTGTTCGTTCAAAGTACTCCGTGACGGCTCGTTGCGGTGGTTGCGCAGTCACTGCGAGGAGTACGAGCGTAATCGAAACGCCAACGGTCAGTGCGACAAATCCGTTCCTGATGCGTATCGCTCTGGACGGCCAGATCTCCTTGCTGAAGTCAGGCAACTTGAGCAAGACCATAGCGACGAGCACGGTGACAAGCGTCTCGACAATCAACTGAGTCATCGCGACGTCAGGCGCCCCGAAAATCAGGAAGATAAGAGCAGTGCAGGTACCCACCACGCCAAGTGAGCAAATCGCCAGGAACCGTGTTCTCGCCAGAATTGTCACCACTGCCGAAGCGGCGACCAACAGTGCGAGAGACCATTCCAAGAGGGTTGCCTGAGGAGTCTCGGTCGGCCAGCGGATTGCATCCTTGATGCCGAGGGTCACCGCTAGGCCCAGGCCGAGGGTCGCGAATACGATCAGGATGTATCGCCGTTGGATGCCCGATTGAACGCGGCGCGTCTGCCACGCAGCAAATCGGGAGACGCCGGCCATGACCACGTCGTACGCCTGGTCGCCGGTAAGCGGAAGTCGGGAGACCGCGCGTCCAAAGCCACCGAACACGGCTTTCCGTCGCCAGAAGATCAACACGGCCGTGGCCAGAGTGGTCAACGACAGCCAGAGAGCTGCGGTGGAGCCGTGCCACGGATCATGTTCGAAGTGCGGCTGGTAACCCATCACTGACGCTGCGGCGGGCACTAGCAGGCGGTTGAAAGCGAACTGGGGCTGCAAGCCAAAGACGAGCCCCGCAATGCCTAGGGTTAGTGGGCCGACCCAGAGAGTCCAACGACCTTCGCGGGGCACGTTCGGAAAGTTGGGGGAGTCGCCCAAGAAAGGTTGAACCGCTATCAGCAATGCTGCCGCGGCGATCAGAACAGCAGCGGCGAACATGGCCCAGACGGCATAGGGCGCGGACTCGGGCAAAAACCCTGCAGTGTAGAGCAAATCCTTTCCTAGGAATCCGATCGTCAGGGGTAAACCAGCCATTGAGGACGTCGCCAAGACGGTCGCCGCAAAGGTAAGCGGCATGGGCTTACGCAGTCCACCGAGCAGCCGAAGGTCCCTAATGCCCGTGGAGTGCTCGATGGTACCGGCCGCCAGGAACAGGGCAGCCTTGTACAGCGCGTGGATTAAGACGAACGACATGGCTGCAAGCAGACCGACCGAAGCAGTGCCTCCTTCAGAGCCCACCGGAGAGCCCAAGAACATGACACACGTCCCCAAGGCCATGATCGTCGTGTAGGCCAGCACCTGCTTCAGATCGGTGCGCGTTAGAGCGAGGACGGATGAATACACCGCTGTGACCGCGCCGACGGCGGTCAGAGTCTCCATCCAAAGATCCGTGCCCCCCAGCAAAGGGGTAAGACGGGCTAACAAGAAGACCCCGGCCTTCACCATGGTGGCTGAGTGCAGGTACGCGGAAACCGGCGTGGGGGCCGTCATCGCATTCGGGAGCCAAAAGTGAAACGGGAACTGCGCCGATTTTGTGAAGGCACCGGCGAGCACCAAGATCACTATGGCCTGGTAGTGCGGATGCTCTACCAGGCTCGCCGGGCTCGCGAGCATTTCGCGCAGGCTCAGTGTCCCGGCGGCATCGCCCAGCAGCACAAATCCCGCCAGCATCGCCAACGCACCGGCCCCCGTGACGAGGAGCCCCTGTAGTGCCGCACGCCGAGCGGTTGCATCCTCGTGGTCATAGCCGATAAGGAGGAAGGACGTGATTGTGGTCAGTTCCCAGAAGACGAAAAGCAGGATGAGGTTGTCCGACAGGACGAGTCCGAGCATTGCGAGCATGAATCCTACAAGGAACGTCGTGAATCGTCCCCTTTGGGGATACCCGCGCATGTATTCGCTGGAAAAGAGCAGGATGAAGCTGCCGATTCCGGTAATCAGCAGCGCAAACAACAGGCTCAGACCATCGACGATAAAGCCGAGGGCAATGCCTCGTTGAGGAAGCCAAGCCACTTCCCAGGCCAGGGTCTCACCGCCGGCGGTGGCCGGCACCATGGTGCAGAACCAGGCAAACAGTGCAACTGGCAGCGCCACCACAAGACGCGCGTACAGCGGCACCCTAGCGTCTATCTTGAAGCCGGAAGCCATTAGTCCGCCGTTGTGCTCAACCGCATGGCCGCCACCTCGGCTCGATCCTACGTTGGCGACTTGGCACTACTGGTATACAGCCTCTAGCTCAGCGCGGTGGAGTGCCCGCTCGGTCATTGACACTTGTTCGATGGCGCGAGAGGTCTCACTCGTTATTGTAGGAACCGTTGCTATCCGCATCAAATCCGAGGAAATCGGTGGCACCTCAGGCGCCTGCCACCTCCTCGTTTTCCGCTACGGTGCGAAGAGCGCGGATCGGGCAAGACTATCCGGCGAAGCGATGGATGCGGCAGGAATTTCAAGCGCAGGGCCAGGCCGCCTGTGGCAAGCCCGCGCCAATCACCTTGCGTTCGGGAATGTGCCGCGATGGCCCCGCAGGACACGATCCGACCGGTGCTGCACAGCCTTGATACTCCAAGCGCTTCGGTTGGTTCAGGCGAGAATGCCCGTGACTATCTCGCCATGCACGTCAGTCAAGCGGAAATCGCGGCCCGCATAGCGGTAGGTCAGGCGCTTGTGGTCGAGACCGAGGAGATGCAGGATCGTGGCATGTAGGTCGTGGAAGTGGACCTTCTTCTCGATTGAGTAGTAGCCGTAGTCGTCCGTCGCTCCGTATCGCAGGCCCGGTTTCACCCCCCCGCCCGCCAGCCAGTAGGTGAAGGCCTCAGGATTGTGATCGCGCCCGTCAGCGCCCTGAGCGGTGGAGGTTCTCCCGAACTCGCCTCCCCAGACCACCAGCGTGTCTTCGAGCAGCCCGCGTGCCTTCAGGTCCTTAAGCAGCGCCGCAATCGGCCTGTCGACCTCGCTGGCGTTCCTCGAATGGTCCCGGTACAGATTATTGTGCTGGTCCCACTTGTAGGTGTGGCTGCACTGGACGAAGCGGACACCGGCCTCGGAAAACCGTCGGGCCATCAGGCACTGCCGTCCGAAGTCCTCCGTTACCGGATTGTCGATGCCGTACATCCGCAGTGTCGCCTTGGACTCGCCCGACAGATCCTGAAGGTCGGGCGCCTCGGCTTGCATTCGAAACGCCAGTTCGAACGACTCGATGCGTCCCTCGAGGTGCCGGTCCGGACCGTTCTCGGCGATCTGGTCCCGATTCATGCGCTGAAGGAAATCGATCTCCATGCGCTGGATGTCGCGAGGCGTCTCTTCGTTTGTGATGAAGGGGATCTTCGAATCACGCGCCGGTATTCCAACCGAACCAACTGCGGTCCCGCCGAAGGGGGCGGGAAGGAAGGCAGGAGAGTAGTTGTTCGCGCCACCGTGGCTCTGGGTTGGGCCGATCGTCAGGAAGCCCGGCATGTTCGCGTTCTCCGTGCCAAGGCCGTAGGTGATCCAGGAACCCATGCTGGGCCGGACGAATGTGTCGCTTCCGGTGTGCAACTCAAGGAGTGCGCCTCCATGGCGTGAATTCGATCCGTGCATCGAGTTGATGAAGCAGATGTCATCGACGAGAGAGGCAACTTCGGGGAACAGTTCGCTGACCCACATGCCACTCTCTCCGTATTGCCTGAACGCCCAAGGCGACTTCAGCAGGTTGAATGTTTCGCTGGAGACGACGTTCGGACGCGCGAACGGAAGCGGCTTGCCGTGATCTCGCTGGAGCAGCGGCTTGTAGTCGAACGTGTCCATCTGGGAGGGGCCACCGTGCATGAACAGGAAGATCACTCGCTTCGCTCGCGGTGCGAAATGTGGTGAGCGAGGGGCGAGGGGATCACTGTCGGCATCTCCCTGCGTCGAAGCGGCGCGCGCCTCTTCGCCCAGCAGCGCTGCCAGCGCCAGGCTGCCGAAACCGGTTGCGGTGTCCCGCAACAACTGCCGTCTGCTCGTCGTGGATGGACGTGGGATCCAGTGCCGGTTCATCGGTGCCCTCAGTTAATGTACAGGAACTCGCTGGACCCGATCACTGCCTTGCAGAAGCTCTGCCAGGCCCGGGCGCGACGCTCCTGCGGGTCTGTCGATCGGCCTGCAAGTGCTTTCTCGATGTTTGCAACGAAAGTCAGGGCGCGATCGGTCTCGGCTGGCTGCGGCGGCCGGCCGAGAACACGCTCATAGGTATCTCGCACCCTGCCTGCGTCGTCGAGGTCTTCGTCTTCGAGCAGTCGGTCCGCCATCCTGCGAGTGTGCCGCAGCATGAGCGACCCGTTCATCATGAAGAGTGCTTGCGGTGCCACTACCGTCTCGCCTCGGTTTCCGTTCGGCACGGACGGGTCCGCGAACTCAAATGCGCCGAACACATCGTAGAGCGAACTGCGAACCACCGGGAGGTAGACAGCTCTGCGATTGCGATCGTAGTCTAGGTCGCCCCTCGATCGCGTCGACGCGACCCGTGCCCTGTCACGGACATCCAGGATCGACCCGCCCATCGAGAGGTCCAGATCGTCGGAAAGATACACGATGGCGTCTCGCATCGGCTCGACCTCGAGCCGGCGCCGGTTGGCTCTCCACAGCAGGTTGTTCTCGGGATCGGCCGCGTTCGCTTTCTCGTCGTACGCGGAGCTCATCCGGTATGTGCTCGATAGCAAGATCAGCCGGTGCATCCGCTTGATCGACCAATCGCTTCGGACGAACTCCGATGCCAGCCAGTCGAGCAGCGGCTGGTTCGAGGGATGCTGACCTAGGCGTCCGAAGTTATCGGTTGACGCAACGATCCCGCGACCGAAGTGCCAGCGCCAGAGGCGGTTAACCATGACGCGCGCCGTCAGTGGGTGATCCGGGCTCGCCAGCCATTTGGCCAATTGGAGACGCCCACTAGCTCCTTCCGGGATCTCGGGTTGTGGCGGGTGCGAGATTGCGGATAGGAAACCGCGGGGAACGGACTCTCCCAGAGTCCAGTGGCTCCCGCGCACGTGAATCGGGATATCCGCGATCTCACCGCTCTCTCGCACTCCCATTGCCCGCGGGAACTCGGGTGTGCTGGCTTGCAGTTCCTTGAGCTCCCGGTCAAGCTTCGTTAGGCGCCGCTGAACATCGTGCGGATAGTAATTGCGAGCCTGTCTCGGTGGACGGAACGGCCCGTACTTCTCGTACAGGAATACCCTGAATTGCTCCAACCCTGAATCCGGAAGGGACGGTTCCTCGGTGTCGTCCTTGTAGCGTTCGTTCTTATAGTTGATCGAGGCGGCTTCCGGATACAGGATCCGCCATTGCTCTGCGGCGTGATCGAACAGCTCCTGGTATCGCCCCGCAAGTTGCTCCTTGGAAGCATACGTCCCGCCACCCAGAGCCCTCGCCGCTGGAGATGCCCGGATGTCAAGTGAATGGCCACTTCTATAGGCGTGCCACGCGTAGAGGATCGAGGCGGTAGCACCCCTGTCGCGGTTGAGTCTTTCGACCCACTGCTTCAGGAACTCGGGGTTGAGGTCGTACTCGCGGGCGGCCCGCGCTTCCGTCTTGGGTGTGTCCGCGGATTCGGCCAGCCGGCTTGGGGCGATAGCGAGTGACTCGAAGTACGGAAACCGGGACAAGTGTTCGAGCCGAATCGTGTTCTCGCCGGTTTCCAAGGGAAAAATACCAGCGACCGACCAGCCGTCCGTGCTTGCCGAGGGCACCCGGTTGTTGACAGCAGGTTGCCCGCTCTTCATCAAGAGACCGTTGATCAGGATGTCGGCCGTGCCGCTTTCGGTCGCGAGAGCCTTGAAATCCAACTGGAAATCGCCGCCTGTTCCGACTGTGACGTCGTATTCGGCGTAGAAGGGGCCTTTACCTTTGGCAACCGCGTTCTTGTCGCCCTTGACCAGCTTTCGCACGACGTTTCCGCGGTCAAACTCGCCAGAATCCCGCAGTATGGTCCCGACAGTCTCCGAGACCGCTTCTCCGGCCGACAGGATTGGGTCGATCTTGAGATCTCTCGAGCTCAAAACTTCGTCGGCAGCGAGAAGGTAGTCGCCCGCGCGCGCCCATTCACCCACGACCAAACTCTCGTTCTGCGCGTCGGTGATGGCGGCGATCTCGTTCTGCTTCGCCTGGATCGATTTGTGGTGCGCTTCAAGTCTGTCGCGATCAGGCTTCGGGGCTAACACGTACTCATGCCATTCCGCGACCACCTTGAAGTTCTCCATGGTCTTGGAACTCTTGAAGATTCCCGCAAGGGCGTAGTAGTCTGCAGTCGGTATCGGGTCGAACTTGTGGTCGTGGCACCGCGCGCAGCCGACGGTCAGGCCCATAAAAGCGCGCGCGGCTGTGTCGAGTTGCTCGTCGACGATGTCCATTTGCATCTTGACCGGGTCGTCTTCGGCCAGCATCTTTGGGCCGAGCGTCAGGAATCCAGTGGCCGTCCAGCGCTCGAATTGCGTTTCCAGATCGTCGGTCAGCGGAAGCAGGTCACCTGCGATCTGTTCCGCTATGAAACTGTCGTATGGCTTGTCTTTGTTGAAGGCGTCAATTACGTAGTCGCGATAACGAAAGGCGTTCTTGAACACGAGGTTCTCATCCACTCCGTTGGAATCCGAGTACCGCGCGACGTCGAGCCAATGGCGCCCCCAGCGTTCGCCGTAGCGAGGAGACGCCAGCAGGCGGTCGATCACACGCGAGAACGCACCTGGCGAATCGTCTTCGAGAAATCCAGCGATTTCCTCAGGACGCGGGGGGAGGCCGATCAAGTCGAAGTAGACCCGGCGGATCAGGGTCCGCCTGTCGGCAGGCGGAGCCGGCCCAAGGTCTTCGGCCTCAAGCCTGGAGAGTACGAATGCATCGACCGGCGTGCGAGCCCATTCCGGGCCACTGACTGCGGGTACGCTTGTTTCTTCGGGAGCGACGAACGACCAGTGAGGGTTCTTACTCGGTTCTTGCGGAGGTGTTTCCGCTCCCCACGTTGCGCCAAGGCTCACCCAGCGCTCCAGAATCGCTATTTCCCCGTCGGAGAGCCTGCCCGTTGGAGGCATGCTCAGCTTCTCGTCCTGTTGACGGACCGCCTGCACGAGCAGGCTAGCCTCCGCGTCACCCGGCAGCACGGCCGGACCGCGGCTACCCCCTGTCAGTACGCTATCGCGGGAATCCAAGCGCAGGCCACCCATCGCGACGTTGCCGGCCGAGGAGTGACAGGAGAAGCAATTGCTTGCCAGTAGAGGGCGGACGCGCTTCTCAAAGAATTCTGAGCCGCTGTCTCCCCAAAGGGGAGGACTAGCCGCCAACGCTATCAATCCACCGAGCAGCCAAGCCCCAAAATCTCTTCTGAGGGTCACCACCTCAACTCTAGGCGAATTCCACATGCTATGCCAAGGCGCTTTGCGGTACCGTTCTTCGTGGTTTCGGCAACTTGGACGTTTCCAGCGTGTGCCGAGATCCACGAATCGTGGTGTTTGTCGGTTGGCCGAGAGGTTGTGTCTATTCTCGAGGCCGACGCATCAGAGAAATGGCGCCCCGTCCCAAGGAAGTGATTGCCACTACGCGAAGAAAATGTAGCGGCCAATGAATACCGCCGCAAGCACGTGCAGCAACCATGATGCTTCTCCTGCACGGCCGCGCAGGATCTTGAGAGCCGAATAGGAGATCAATCCCATGGCGAGACCATCCGCGATGCTGTACGTCAACGGCATTCCTGCCACCACGAATAGTGCCGGCACGGCGGTGTCGTTGTTCCAGTCGATTTCCCGCGCCAAGCCCACGGTTGTTGCCCCAATGATGATTAATGCTGCAGCCGCCACGGCCGTTGGAACTGTGGAGACGAATGGCACGATCGGGAGAGAAAGCAGAAAGAGTACCCCAGTGACGACCGCGGTCAGGCCCGACCGTCCGCCAGCCTCGATCCCCGCTGCGCTCTCGATATAGGTCGTCACAGTCGACGTGCCTGCCAGGGCCCCGGCCATGGTGGACGCTCCGTCAACGCCCAGCATTCGCCCCAGGCGCGGTACTCGACCCTCGGCGTCGTCTAGGCCGGCCTTCTTGATAACACCGACCATCGTGCCTAGGGAGTCGAATAGGTCGACGAACACCATCGCGAGGATTAGGTCGACAAGATCCCAGGCAAGCACTCCCCGCAAGTCGAGTTGGAGGACGGCGTCGAGGGCATCTCCTTCGTGCTGGGCAAGCGAGCCGGACATGCCAAGGGGAATGGATACGACAGTGGCCGCCCCGATGCCAATCAGCAGTCCGGCTCGCACCCCCCGTGAAAGTAGAGTGGCAGTGAATAGCAAAGTTGCGATCGCGAGCAGGACCGGTGGATCGGTGAGGTCTCCGCGTGTGACCAGCGTCGCTTCATGAGCGCGGATAAAACCGCCGTTGCTGAGTCCAATCACGACCAGGAACATGCCGATGCCCGCACCAATCGCAGGCAGCAACTCCTTCGGTAGCGCTTTGAGCAATGCCTGCCTCACACCGATCAAGGTCAGCACGACGAAGACGGTTCCGGATAGCAACACCATGCCGAGAGCTTGCTGCCAGGTGAGGCCCGCGCCTTGCACCACTGTGTACGCAAAAAAGGCGTTTAACCCCATGCCGGGTGCCACGGCGAGCGGGGCACGAGCCCAGAGGCCCATCGCAATCGTGCCGAGACCGCTCACCAGGCAGGTTGCAAAGGCCGCGGCAGCGGGTGGGATGCCTGCGTCGGCAAGGATTGCCGGATTGACGGCGACGATGTAGCTCATTGCGAGGAACGTCGTGATTCCGGCTATGACCTCGGTCCGGACGGAAGTGCCCAGGCTTTTCAGTTCGAAGTGTCGTTCGATGCGTTCCTGAAGCGAGGGCATGGCAGTCGCACCATTATTCCCCAATGGCCACACTCCCAGCCGTTGGGAGTTCGTCAGCTCAGCATTTGATCAGTGTTGTGGTGTCGATGGGCGCCTCGTTGGTCCGGATCGGCCACCAAGCAGTCCAGAGCCGACCGGCTGGACTCTCCTGGATCGGTGATCAGGGTGTCGTCGCGGACCGGGCTTGCTCCACACACCATGGTCGAGGGTGAAGAATGATGCCCGGAAAATCCCGCTGGGTTGAGCCATGTCCCGGCTCCTGCGCCTTCGTGAGAGCTGCCCGGACTGCGAACGTATAGACCCGCCCCGTGGGAGTCAGCCCCCTAGCGGTCGCCATCTCTTATCGGTGGACGTCTGCTCGGACTACAGCACGAGCTTGTCGGGACTCATTCCTCCGCAGCCGCCTTGGCTGAAGGGACGCGGACAGCCGCCCGAGTAGCATGCCGATCCGCTGAACCCGTTCGGGCCAATGAACGAGATCCATTCCCTGACCTTGGCACGGACTGCCGGGGCGGTCGCGTTCTGCTCGGCAATCATGTATTGGCTGAGTCCCCAGATTGTTCGCGAGAGGTTGCACGGGCAGCAGCAGGTATAAGCGCTGTTGTCGGAACAGCATGGTGCAGGGATAGAATCCAGTGCTGCCTTCTTCACGCTCTCTTGCGACGCCGTCAGCTTGATGTCGGTATGCCACTTCATGAATTGCCGCGACTGGGATTCGACATCATGGAACGTGATTTCGGTGGCCCCGGTGCCTCTCGTGTGAAGTAGGCCGGCGGACCCAGCCGCCACTAGCCAAAGAAACTGCCTTCTGGCGTGCCGCATTCGTTCAGGATAACCCAGCGCTCCCAGGTTCCTTCCGGTCCGCTTCAATCCAAGACTCGAATCCGCGCATTCCTGAACCACACCTTGCTGCCGTGGTCCTGAAGCACGATCCGTCCGCGTCGTGCCTCGGCGAAGCCGGCCCTGCCGGGAAACTTCGCCTCAGCTCGCCGTCTGAAGTCATCGCTGCCAATATCGAAGGATGTCACCTTTTGCCCGTTCAGCCAATGCTCAACGTGCTGGCCCTGAGCCACGATTCGCAGCGAGTTCCAATCTCCGGGCTGGTGAGACACAGCCGTTCGAGGCGCGTACAGGCCGTACGCCGCTCCTGATCGCCTGTCCGGATTCTCAACGGACGCCTTCCGAGCGTTGTCGGCAATCTGATATTCGATGGCTGTTGACGCGGGGTTGCCTGGTTCGGCGACACGGTAAAACACTCCGCTGTTGCCCATGGGGCCGATCTTCCATTCGATTCGCAGGTCGAAGTCGCCGTATTCCTCGTTCGAGGCGAGGTTGCCGGGTTTGCCATCAACGACGAGAGTCCCGCTCTCGAAATGCCATTGACCGCTAGGCTGCTCTCGCGGCAGCAACGTCCATCTGGTTAGTGTCTCTCCGTCAAACAGGGGTGTGAAGCCCGGCTCCGCTACCAGCCATTGAGGTGCCGCGAGCAGCAGCACGAGGAGCGCTGCCTTCATAGCTCTCGCACCTTTTCTGTCGCAAGGTCGAACGCCATTGCCTTGTTGCGACGATGCGCCTCGACACCGAGACTTACCGCGACCTGGGATCGATAGCCGAGCTCGCCGTCGAGAGGCGCGGGCTTGCGAGTACGAATTGACTCGAGGAACAACCTTCTGAACGATGGCGTTGGCGGTGCCTCGATCTGCAGACTGGGTTTGATCGACAGACGTTCGGACCGGTCTGTCAAGACCTGCTGGAAGTAAGCGTCCCGAGCCGCGCCCGGTGATCCGATCTCGGGCCGGGCCTTGAGGTCCTCTTGGTACTGCATGCGCCAGTGCGGCTCGGCCAACAACATCGACACTGTCTGGCGCTTGCGACGCTCCGGAAGGACCGTGAAGTCGGTCGTGCGGACAGGGCGCGTTTCCTCAAGCCATTCGCCCATGGCGTCGAGACCCGATGCGGCCACCCGCTCCTTGAACCCGTCAATGTAGGGTTCCTCGGGAACCAGGCGGATGCGGCCTGGTCTGAGGTGGTTTCCCTCGAAGTGAATATTTGCCTCGTTCCCGCGCACAACAATTGGCAACTCGACTGAATTCTGCAGCGAACCCGAGCAAAGCAGCGTGTGCCGGCTGGGAAAGTCCAGCGCAATGACGAACACGTCCGGCACCTCCATGATCGATTCAGAGACTACGGAGTGGCCCCCGGCGGAGACGGCCCGGATTGGGAACTCTCGGCCGAGAACATGGACTAGTGGGGTTACGTGGTGATAGAAGAGGTCGGTCGCGATTCCTCCCGAATAGTCCCTGTAGCGTCTCCACCGAAAGAACCGCTCCTTCGAGAACGGCCTCTTCGGCGCGCTTCCGAGAAACGCTTCCCAATCGAGATTGTCCGGACTAGCGCCCTCGTCGATCGGGTAGTTCCACGGGGGCTCGCGCGTATTCCTGCTGCGGCTTGTCTGGCTCCAGAGTAGGTTTCCCAGCAGACCGGCGGCGACCAGTTGCCGGGCGGGCTCCCAGATGCCGTGCGCCATGTGCTCGCTGTCGACGGCCAGAATCCTTTGGGTGTTCGCGGCTGTCTGGACCATCCGCCTGGCTTCGTCGATGGTGAGGCTCATGGGCTTCTCGACATCGACATCCTTGCCCGCGTCCATGGCGGCGATCGCCATGGGTGCATGCCAGTGATCGGGGGTGCAGATGATCACCGCGTCGACGTCCCTGTCAGCCAGCAGATCCTCGAAGCGCCGGTAGCCCTTGGCCTTCGTCCTAGTTACGCCGGCGTCAAGCCGGGGGGCATAGATGTCGCAGACTGCCGTAACCCTCGAGCCCGAATTGGCGGTGAACTCGGCGAGGTGCCCGCGGGAGATGTTGCCGAGTCCGATCACACCGATACCGATGACATCGTTCGCTCCCCGGATCCGTCCGTACGAAGCCGCCGCTACGGCGAGTGCGGCCCGCGAGCCGACGTCACGACGAGTGTATTTGCCCATGGCTGGCATTCTAGATGATCCGACGCTACTGCGCCGCATGGCCGGCCTCTGCCGGGACTTGGGGGTCGGTTAGAACTCCGGGCCCCGGACGGTATGCTCATGGAAGGAACCACGGGAATGGCTGGGCAACAGGACCGCGTCGCCATAGTGACAGGAGCCGGGAGCGGTGTCGGAAGGGCCAGCGCGTTGGCTCTCGCTGGGGACGGCTACCTCGTGGCCTTGCTTGGCCGCCGTCGCACGGCACTTGAGGAAACAGCCGGCAAGGCTGGAGCGGAACGCCGACTCTTGGTGATTCCAACGGATGTCACGGTCGAGGGAGAGGTGGAATCGGCGTTTGCCGAAGTCGTGGAACGGGCTGGCCGCTTGGACGTGCTCTTCAACAATGCCGGCGGCAACGTGCGTGCGACACCGATCGAGAGCCTTTCGCTAGCAGACTGGCAGCGGGTTGTCGACGTCAATCTGACGGGCATGTTTATGTGTGCGAGAGAAGCGGTCCGCTGCATGAAGAGCCAGGAGCCGCGCGGGGGGCGAATCATCAACAACGGTTCGGTCTCCGCTCAAGCCCCTCGTCCGCACGCGGTGGCGTACACCGCTACGAAGCACGCTGTCACGGGACTCACGAAATCCATTGCGTTGGACGGACGCGCCCTCGATATTGCGGCCAGTCAAATCGACATCGGGAACGCCGAAACACCCATGACGGAGCGAATGTCGCAGGGTGTGCTGCAGGCGGATTTCTCAACGGCGCCGGAGCCAACGATGGACGTGGACCATGTGGCAAGGGCCGTGCTGTATATGGCGAACTTGCCGCTCGACGCCAACGTCCTGACGATGACCGTGATGGCGACCAAGATGCCGTTGGCCGGTCGCGGGTAACCGGTCCGTGCCCTCTGGCCCGCTGTGCGACAATCGCGGCTTGCGACGGGCGTTGATTCCGTGCCTCCTGGCGGTTGCGTGCCTGTTGGCAGCTCAGCGCTTCGAGGACCCCAAAGCTCCGGAGGTGGTAGCTCCATCTGAGCGGTCCACCATAGAGCCGCAGCCCCATCCGGGGGGCACATTCCACCGCGAGCCGAAGCCGCTGTCGGACGAAGCGGTGACGGAGGACTGGCCCGGCTTTCTCGGTAAGAGTGGCGAGCCCGTTTCGCTTGAGACACGGATTCTCAAGGAATACGGGACCGAGGGGCCGCTGCTAGTTTGGGAACTCTCCAAAGGAACTGGCTACAGTTCGCCATCGATTCAGGGCCACTACTTGGTGTACATCCATCGAGAGGGCAGGGAAGAGATTGTCGAGTGTCTGCACGCCGAGACCGGCGAGCGGTTCTGGCGTTACGCCTATCCCACCGATTTCGAAGACCGATTCGGCTACAACAACGGGCCGCGATCCAGCCCGGTCATTGACGGCGACCGGGTGTACGTCTATGGCGCGCAGGGCAAACTGCACAGCCTTGCCTTGCGGACAGGCCAAGTCTTGTGGCGGCGTGACATTGGCACGGAATTCGGTGTCCCGCAGGACTTCTTCGGCACATCGACGACACCGATTATCGAAGGTGATCTCTTGATCTTGAACATCGGTGCGCCGGGCGGTCCCGAGGTCGCGGCATTTGATAAGAACGATGGCCGGATGATTTGGGGAGCTGGCGACTTGTGGGGCCCTAGCTACGCGACACCTGTGGCTAGGTCGATTCGGGGCAAGCGTCTCCTCTTCGTGTTCGCGGGTGGCGAGAGTAGCCCTCCGGCGGGCGGGCTGCTCTCGCTTGATCCCCTGGATGGCGCGACTCAATTCCGCTTCCCGTGGCGCAGCCGTAGCTACGAGTCAGTCAATGCTTCGTGCCCGGTTGTTGTTGGCAACAAGGTGTTGGTTTCGGCTTCGTACCGTACGGGAGCCGCCCTGCTAGCGGTCGAGTCCGACGGAAGCTACACCAAGGAGTGGGAAAACCCGGACTTCGACTTGCACTGGACGACGGCTCTTTACGACAACGGGCATTTCTACGCATTTTCCGGTCGGAACGAACCAGACGCAAGCCTCACCTGTGTTCGTGCCTTGACCGGGGAGACCGTCTGGAGTGAAGCGCTCGAATGGCAGGAGACCGTGCAGATCCAAGGAGAACCTCGGACGATCTATGGCAGCCCCTACCGCGGCAATCTGCTCAAGGTGGACGGAAAGTTCCTCGCGCTCGGGGAGCACGGACACCTGCTTTGGCTGGATCTTTCCCCCAAAGGGCCGAGGGTGCTCGGTCGCTGGCGTCTGTTCCTCGCCCGTGAGACATGGAGTCCTCCGGTACTGAGCCGAGGCCTGCTATATGTGAGCCAGAACACCCGAGCATTCGATCGGCGTGCCGGTCCGCGATTGCTTTGCTACGACCTTCGCGGTGAGTGACCTGAGCCGGGATAGAGCAGTACAAGCTCATGCAGCCCGAACGTTGAATGGGCGCACCTGGCGCATGCTCGACAAGGTGGAGATACCGGTGACCAACTCCAAGGGCGGTCTCTATCGGTGGCTACCACACAGATCTTGACGGCGGCAAGTGCAGTTCCGAACGGCGGCGTTCCTGGCGAGCCGTTGCGTAGGCGCCTCGAATCTGGCCGCTGCAAATCGATTCCGGCGGTATCAAGCGGAAGCCGTCGACCACTGTGCCGTCGACCCAGATCTCGATCCAGGCACCCTCGCCCGAGAAGCACGAGACCCAGCGTCCATGCCTCTTGCCCTCCAGGTATAGCCCTTCCAGACAGTTCCGCGCACGAAGCGCTCGATCCAGCGGCCCTCCATCCTGCCACTGCGCAGGATCCCCGTGCCCTCGACCGCGACAACTCGAAACGCCGTCCCTTTCCACGACCACTTCAGCACACCAAGCCCGTCCGCTCGACCATCAGCGCAGCTGCCGGTCCACGTTACGGACTCGTCCCGCTTGAGGCTTTGCCTCCACACGTAACACTTGGGGGGCTGTCGAGTTTCATCCAGCACGCTCCACCGACCGGTTGCCCCGCGCAGATCGGTTCCGGCTTCTGACGGAGCGGCTGTCCTTGCGCCGCCGCGACCAGAAAGGCGCCGACGGCCACCCAGGCCTGTCCCCAATCCGTCTGCATCGACGATTCCGCCCGCGTTGGCCTGCATCGTATCAAAGCTCTCGACGCGCCCAGAATTGCATTCGAATGAGCCCACGATGGGTGCACTGCTCGATGACGTCAAGCTGCTTCTAGGGCCTGTCATCTGGTGGTCTGCCGGACCGCGTTGTCCAAGTGTGGGCATGTCTTGGACCTAGACAGCGTGGCGTGTGTGGTCTGATTCTTGTCCATCCGAAGGCATCGGCCGTTCTGCCCGAGGTCGTCACGGACCGGTCTGGCACCGCTGCGTTCGTCCGTTATAGGCTAGGTCTTGATGGATCCTCCACAGCCCGGCTCGCCGAGTGGCGGGACCGTCTACTTGGTCGGGGCGGGACCCGGTGATCCTGGACTGATCACGCTTCGCGGAGCGGAATTGCTACAGTCCGCCGACCTGATCCTCTATGACAACCTCACTTCGGCTGATGTCCTGGCGCTTGCGCGTCCCGATGCCGAACGCCTCTACGTCGGCAAGAAGCGGGCCAAGCATACATATACGCAAGGCGAGATCAATGACCTGATGATCAAGGCTGCTCGTGCCGGTCGGTCGGTAGTGCGGCTCAAGGGCGGGGATCCTTACGTGTTCGGGCGCGGCGGCGAAGAAGCCCGGGCGATGGCGGATAGTGGCGTGCCATTCGAGGTCGTTCCAGGTGTTACATCCGCTCTTGGCGTCGCTGCATATGCCGGCATGCCCCTCACCCATCGGGACCATACCCGGGTCGTGACGATGCTAACCGGGCACGACATCGACAGCATCGACTGGAAGCTCATGGCTGGCCGTCAGACGCTGGTGGTCTTCATGGGGCTGATGTCGTTTAAAGCGATTGCGCGGCGTCTGATCGACGCCGGACTGGACCGCGCAACGCCTAGCGCCGCTGTGAGGTGGGTGACCCGAGGTGACCAGCAAGTCGTGCCCGGGACCCTTGGTGATCTTCCTGCCAAGGTTGCTGCCATGGGGTTGAAGCCTCCCGCACTAGTCGTGATCGGCGAGATTGTCAGGCTCCGCGAGCGGATCGATTGGTTTGCCAAGCTTCCGCTACGAGGGCAGTCCGTCGTCGTCACCCGGGCCGCATCCCAGTCTCGCCCCTTCTGCGAACAACTGCGCCGGTTGGGTGCAAATGTTATCGCGATACCAACGATCGAATTTGAGGAGCCCTTGGACTGGGGGCCAGCCGATGCGGCGATCGGCAATCTGTCGGACTACGCTTTCGTGGTGTTTACCAGCGTCAATGGTGTTGACCGCTTTCTGGCGCGACTGGACGCGAGCGAGCATGACCTCCGTGACCTGCCCAGCAGGATCTGCGCGATAGGCCCGGCAACGGAGAACCGCCTCCAGCAGTTGCACCTCCGGGTCGATGTGCTGCCGGAAGAATTCGTTGCGGAGTCGCTGGTGGAGGCCCTAGAAGCCCTCGAAATGAACGGATCTAGGGTCCTGTTGCCACGGGCCCAGGATGCGCGTGAACTGCTTCCGGCCAAATTGGCGGAGCTCGGAGCCACCGTAGATGTGGTGCCGGTCTACCGAACGGTGCTACCGGAAAGCTCTCGCGAATTGGCCCACGAGGCTTGGCGGGCCGACCGCGCTCCCGATTGGGTGACGGTGACCAGTTCCTCGACCGTGCGCAACCTTGCCGAACTCGTCCCGATCGATGATCTGCGACGCTCCAAGCTCGCTTCGATTGGACCCGTCACGTCCGGGACGGCTCGCGAGCTCGGTCTGCGGGTCTTGGCGGAAGCTTCGCCCTTTACGACCGACGGGCTAGCGAAGGCGCTATGCGCTGCTGTCCAGAGTGCTTTTGCGTCTGACGCATAATATGTAATACGATCTTCAGGATTCGCGGATGAGGTACCTTCAGGCAGGCGAGCAACAGTTGGTCGCTCTTGAACCCGACCACGACACGCTCCGCCAACTGGTGCAGCAAGCTGGATTCGGCTGCGAGATCATCAAGGAGCGACGTCGCGTCATTCTTGAGGTCCGCGCTCTCGAGTCGTCCGGACCACTCCTGTTGTTCGACGCTAGCGATTCTGCGAACCTGGGTTGGTTTTCGCGCTGCCAGTTCTATGTGGACTCTGTCTCGGGTGTGGTTCTACAGACCCCCTTATTGATGTCCAATTGCTTCGATGGAGACCAGCTGTCAAGGGATCGTGTGCGCATTTCGATGGCTACGGAACTGCCGGTTGGCTTCAGACTTCCAGGCAAACGCAACTTGACGGAGCAAGTCGTGTACGCCCTCCTCTTCAGCCTGATCTCTGCGCTGAAGGAAACAGGCGTGGCGCTCTGCGGGTCCAGCGGGCTGCGGCCGCTAACAGGTAGCGGCCGCACGCGATGACTTGGCAGAACCGGCCGATACTCCTATACTAAGACATTAAAAGAGAGTATGTATCCACAGACTGCAGGACATGTTATCGACACCACGCAGTAGTGGTTCAGGCCGTCGCGCCTAGGAGCCTGTCCATTCTGGATAGGTATCCGGTTCTGTTACTCTTCCCGGAGAGCTGCAATCGATGTAGCCTTCTCGCTGCCGGACGCGAAGCATCCAGTTGCCGTTCGAAGACCGTGGTCACGGGGCAATCCGGTTCGACTTACCAGGTCCACCACGCTTGCAATCGCCGCTCCATGTCCCGACGGACTACTGTATGCTCCGGGGAGTCGACTAGGTTCTCGCGCTCTCGCGGGGCCGTGGCCGATAGGCGGTATAGCTCGGGCCGTTCCGTTTCGTTCAGGATGAACTTCCATTGGCGCGAGCGCACCATTTTGGTTCTGTGAACCGGAACCATTGTGGGTCCTAGGACTTTCGTGTGCCGCGGAGAAGCTTCCTTGTCTCTCGGCGCGAGATCAGGCGGGAGCACCCCTGGTGCCAACTCGCTGTACGCCGCTGATGTGAAGATTTCCTCGCGGTCCGCAGCGGAGGTCTTCTGCATGAGCGTGTCGGCTAGGGACACTCCGGAGGCGGTTTCCGGATGCGATGCACCCGTGAGTTCGACGAGCGTGGGAAACAGGTCGGATGATTGCGCCAGAGTATCGGTTCGGATGCCCGTGGCGATTCGGCCGGGAGCCCACCAGATCAGGGGGACGTGCAGGAGCGAGTCGTAGAGAAACATTCCTTTTCTCACCATGCCGTAGTCGCCCATGAAGTCTCCGTGGTCCGCCGTGACTACCACGATGGTGTTTCCGTCCAGCCCTCTGCTCTCGAGAGCTCCGAGCAGCCGTCCGACAGGCTGGTCAACTCCCCACTCGACTTGAGCGTAGTAGTAGCGCATGGTCTCGATCAAGTCCTCCCGGCCAAGGTGCTGGAATCCCATCGCTTGGGCGAATTGATCGAGACGATTTCCGAGTGCGGACGGGTCGATTCCGGGGCGTAGCACTAGGTCACTCGGGTCGTACCGCGTGACATACTTGGCAGGCGCCATGTACGGAGGGTGCGGGTCGAAATAGCTTACGTGCAGGAAGAAGGGATCGGTGCCTGCCTGGCCAATGAACCTGATGGCCGACTCGGTGTTGACGTGGGGGAAGCAGTCTTCTTCGGGCCAGTACACCGCGGAGTGCCAGTGTGGCGGCACATAGCCGTTGTAAGCCCGGAACGGCTCGCGACTGCGGATGTCGCTATAATCCAAGTTTTCCAGTGCTTCGCCGGTGAAAGTGTGGTTCTTTCCCACCCAGCCGGTCCGGTAACCGCGCTTGGCGAAATGCTCGAGCATGGATCCCCGCCAAGGCAGCTTGTCGCCGTCGTCGTTTGTCAGGGAGCCGTGTTCGTGGGGGTGCTGGCCGGAAAAGCAGGACTTCCTGGTCGGGACACATACCGGACCGCTGGCAAAGCCGTTGCGGAAGAGCATCCCTTCGCGGGCCATGCGATCGAGGTGTGGCGTGCGGACGTTGGGGTGACCGGCCGTTCCGATGCAATCGCCGCGCATCTGGTCGGCGGTTATGAAAAGCACGTTCGGCGGCGTGTCGGCTGCGCGGCCGGCATGGAATGCGGCCGAGCCAGCCGAGAGCAGGATGGATTTGGCAAAGGTGCGCCGATTGCAGCTCATGAGTGGGGCTAGTATCGCAGAAGCAACGGCAACGGTTACGGCGGTCGCCGGGCCGTGCTTCCGGGTGGCTGCCGTCTTGCTTGCGGCGGCCATGGCGGCCGCGTCGGATGATCCGGTGGCAGCGCTCGACAGGCGGCTGGCGAGCGGCGCAGCCGAATTGCGCTTTGACCCGAAGTGGGGCTACTTGACTTCAGTCCTGGAGGAGCTGGAGGTTCCACTCTCATCACAAGTGCTTGTCTTCTCAAAGACCAGCGCCCAGTTTCAGTGGATTACTCCGAGGAATCCGCGGGCGATCTACTTCAACGACCAAACTTACGTGGGTTGGGTGCCGAACGCTCCAGTGCTCGAGATTTCGACCGCAACCGCTGGCGGCGAGGTGGCATTCTACACACTCCGCCAGCGACCCGTGGCGAAGCCCCGCTTCGTGGCTGACAACGGATCCTGCCTGCAGTGCCATGAATCGTTCCGCACGCTGGGAGTTCCGGGCCACTTGACGCGCTCGGTCTTTCCGGCGGCAGACGGCCTGCCACACTTCGGCCACGGTACTCTCAACGTGGACCACTCGACCCCGATTGCGAATCGCTGGGGAGGCTGGTTTGTGACTGGCCGTGTCGGGGCTCGCCATCGCGGCAACGCTGTTGGCCCCGAAGACCGCTTTGACGCCTTCGTTGCCGGTTCTCTTGCGCGGGCACCGGCTGGTTTCTTCAATCCAGAGAGATACCCGACGCCGTTCAGCGACGTGGTCGCCCATCTGGTTTTGGCGCATCAGACTCGCGTCCACAACTCAATCGCCAAGGCGGGGCACGAAGCGCGGGCCGCGCTTGCCTATCAGGAGCAGATGGAACGGATTTTCGGCGAGTCGTCGGAATCTCTGGTGGCGTCAGTGCGGCGTCGGATCGAGGGCCCCTCCGAACAGCTTGTCCGAGACTTGCTGCTTGTCGGCGAGGCCCGTTTGGACGGGCCGGTCTCGGGCCTGTCTGGCTTTGCCGAGGAATTTCAGGCCCGGGGAGTTCGGGACTCGCGTGGCCGCTCGCTGCGTGAACTCGATTTGGGATCGCGCCTTTTTCGCTATCCGTGCAGCTTCTTGATCCGGTCTGCTGAGTACGCGAGCCTGCCTGAACGAGTCCGCGACTACGTGGAGTCCCGCCTGGTCGAGATACTCGCTGGAACGGATGATTCCGGTGCTTTCGAGCATTTGGGAGTTGCAGATCGGTCGGCGATTCGAGAGTTGCTCGCGACAAGATAATAGCCCGGTAGGGTTTCGCCGGCTCACCCGATCACATTGATTGACCGGAGAGTCTCGCATAATGGAGTCATTGGCTGATCGGGGATGCCGGAACCCGAGCATTAACCGCATGCAGTCCCGCCTTGATCGTATTCGTCTGCTCAATGAAGCATTGGCTGAGCGCATCCTCGTTCTGGATGGGGCCATGGGGACCCAGCTGCAGGCCGCCAACCTCGAGGCGCGCGACTTCGGAGGGCCTGCCCTTGAGGGTTGCAACGAGAACTTGGTCTTGACAAGGCCCGATGTAGTCCGTCGGATCCATGACGAATACCTGGATGCGGGAGCGGACATCATTGAGACCAACACGTTCGGCGCGATGGGAATCGTGCTGGCGGAATACGGTCTGGAAGATCGGGTTGCCCAAATCAATTCCGCGGCAGGGCTTCTGGCGCGAGAAGCTGCCGCCGCGATGGAACAGGGGGGGCGGCCTCGGTTTGTCGCGGGATCGATGGGTCCCTCGACGAAATCGATCACGGTAACGGGCGGCATCACCTTCGACGGGCTGGTCCAGTCCTACCGTGAGCAGGCACTCGCGCTAGCGGAACACTGCGACATGCTCATCCTGGAGACCTGCCAGGACACCCGCAACATCAAGGCTTCGTTGATCGGCATCGGACTCGCTCTGCGCGAGTTCGGTCTGAGGCTGCCAGTGATTGTGTCCGGCACGATCGAGCCTACGGGCACGATGCTGGCGGGCCAGATGGCCGAAGCCTTCGTCGTCTCGCTCGAATACGCCGAGCCGCTCGCGATCGGTTTGAATTGCGCGACCGGACCGGAGTACATGACAGACCACGTCAGAACGATTCACGAGACCGCGACGCCGCTCGTCTCGTGCTATCCCAACGCAGGATTGCCCGACGAGGACGGTCTGTATTCCGAAACTCCTGAGATGGTTGCGAGGGTGCTTGAGCGCTTCGCTCGCAACGGCTGGTTGAACATCGTCGGCGGGTGCTGCGGGACGACCCCTGAACACATTCGGAACATCGCCCAGATGGCCGAGCCCCACGCCCCGCGCCGGCACGCCCCTGCTCGAGTGGCGAAGTTCACGGGAATCGATGTTGCCGAGGCCTCGGACGACAATCGCCCGCTCCTGATCGGAGAGCGGACGAATGTGGTGGGCTCTCGACGGTTCAAGCGGCTGATCAGCGGAGAGAAGTTTGAACAGGCAGCGGAAATTGCTCGCGCGCAGGTGAAGAACGGTGCCCAGATCATCGACGTCAATCTGGAGAATCCGGATCGGGACGAGCTTTCCGATATCGATTCGTTTTATTCGCTGCTGATTCACAAGGTCAAGGCTCCCTTGATGATTGACTCGACGGACCCGGCGGCTGTCGAGCGGGCGCTGACGTACTGCCAGGGCAAAGCCTTGGTGAACTCGATCAATTTCGAGGATGGTGAAGAGCGGTTCGATCTTGTCGGGCCGCTGCTTCGCCGATACGGAGCAGCCGTGGTTGTCGGCACTATTGACGAAGATCCCGAGCAAGCCCAAGCCGTCACGCGGGAGCGCAAGGTGGCGATCGCTGAGAGGGCTTACGATTTGCTGACCGCGAAGTGGGGTCTTGCCGAGGAGGACATAGTCTTCGACCCACTTGTCTTTCCGTGTGGTACCGGGGACGTGAACTATATCGGCAGCGCTGTCGAGACGATCGAGTCCTTGCGGCTGATCAAGCAGCGACTGCCAAACGTGAAAACGTTGCTCGGGGTGAGCAACGTCAGCTTCGGGCTGCCTCCGGCCGCGAGGGAGGCGGTCAATGCCGTTTTCATCTATCACGCCACGCGCGCCGGTTTGGACATGGCGATCGTCAACACGGAGAATCTGCGTCGGTACGCGGCGCTTTCCGATGAAGAGAGGCACTTGGCCGAAGCGTTGCTGTACAACTACCCGAGTCCGGAAATCGAGGCGCCAAGCGACTACAGGGACCAGACGACCGAACAGCGGGTCGCACTCAACAACTTCCACATTGCAAGGGTCGCGGATGCATTTCGGGGGGCGGTCGAGAGAAAGCGCAGCGATGTGGGGAAGCTGTCGCTGGACGAACGCTTGGCCAACTACATTGTCGAAGGGACGAAGGAGGGCCTCTTCGCTGATCTGGACGCGAAGCTGGCGAAGGATGTGTTACCGCTCGACATTGTCAACGGTCCGTTGATGGACGGGATGAAAGAGGTTGGACGTCTGTTCAACAACAACGAGCTGATCGTCGCAGAAGTGCTCCAGTCGGCGGAGTCGATGAAGGCTGCGGTCGACCACTTGGAACCGCACATGGAGAAGGCCGCTGATGCCAACAAGGGCACGGTAATCCTGGCGACCGTGAAGGGCGATGTCCACGACATCGGCAAGAACTTGGTCGACATCATCCTCTCCAACAACGGCTACAGCGTGAGGAACCTCGGGATCAAGGTGCCTCCGGAGGAACTGATTCGGGCAAGCCGCGAGCATCACCCCGACGCGATCGGTCTGTCGGGCCTGCTGGTCAAGAGCGCCCAGCAAATGGTGGTCACAGCGAAGGATCTGCGGGCAGCGGGGGTGCACGTTCCGCTGCTAGTAGGCGGCGCTGCGTTGAGTGCGAACTTCACGAGGAAGAGAATTGCTCCGTCGTACGGCCAGCTGACCTGCTACGCACCGGACGCAATGAAGGGGTTAGCACTGCTCGATCGGGTGATGGACCCCGAGAGCCGGGCCGGACTCGAAGCGGAACACGCCCCAATCGAGGAGAGCAGGGGCGCTGACTTGGCAGACCGAAGTGGGGAGCCGGCTGTGCGCAGTTCCCGCGCTAGGGCTGACGTTCCACCGATCAAGTGCCCGTACGAGGCCCGCCAGCTGACCGAAATCCCGCAACTGAAGGAGATTTGGCGCTTCATCAATCCGAAAATGCTGTATTCCAAGCATCTCGGATTCAGGGGCGATTTCAAGAAGGCGCTAGCAGAGCGCGACGAGAGGGCGATGGCCCTGAGAATTGCCATGGACGAGGTTCAGGAAGAGGCCGAGACATTCATGAAGCCGAGGGCCGTATGGCGCTTCCTTGATGCGGAGGCGCACGGCAATACGATCATTCTGTACTTGCCCGGCACCGAGACCGCCGTTCATCAATTCAGATTCCCGCGCCAGAGGAGGGCCGACGGCCTTAGCCTTGCGGATTTTGTCGCGGTGCCGAGAGATTGCCGGGATTCGCTGGCCCTGATCTGCGTTTCAGCGGGAGAGGGGATTCGGGAGCGTGCCGGAACCTTCAAGGAGAACGGAGAATACCTTAAGTCGCACGCGATCCAGGCTTTGGCGATCGAGACGGCGGAAGCGTGTGCCGAGTGGCTCCACCGTCGGATTCGCGAAGACTGGGGTTTCGCGGACCCGGAAGAAATGACGATGGCGGACCGGTTCCGTTCCAGGTACAGGGGGCGCCGCTACAGCTTCGGTTATCCGGCCTGCCCGAACCTTGACGACCAGTACGGATTGTTCGAACTCCTGCGGCCCGAGGACATTGGCGTGACATTGACGGACGGAGCCATGATGGATCCCGAGGCCAGCGTAAGTGCGCTGGTGTTCCAGCATCCCGATTGCATCTACTTTGACGTCAACTCCTAGCGAGAAGGCTTCGCGGCCTGGGACGCGACACAAACAACTTGGGCCGGGTTTTCTACGCGTCGGGAGGTGTCCAGATTGTCGCGCCGATATACCGTTCCGGTCCGGACGCCTCGTCGGTGAAGTAGTAGACTGCAACAACCTTTCCATCGGGCCGTTGCACGGCGCGCACATAGCCGATATCAGTGCTCGCTCCGTCGTCTCGAAGGACGATTTCGTCGCCCCAGGATCGTCCGTTGTCGCTGCTGAGCGTGGCTCGGATGCTGAACGGCTCGGCCCGGAAGCCGTAGACCAAGCAGATCCGCCCGTCCTCAAGCTGGATCATCGCGGGAGGATTGCCCGTTCCCACGTTCGGGACAGCCTTGCCCAGGTACTCCCAGCTTTCGCCGTTGTCCATAGACAGGTACGTTCCGATCCACCGCTCCGGCCCCTCCCGCATCCTGACCGTGACGAGTATCTCGGTCTCAGACAGCCGAACCGAGGCGGGCATGATCGAGAAATCCTCGGGCTCCGGACCGATCCACGACAAGAGATTCCAAGTCTTGCCTCCGTCGGTCGTCCGTACGCACAGCGGCCGTCCCTCTTTTCCATTCTCCTTCGCGGCGGTGATGAACAGCGTGCATTCGTCCTTGCTGTCGACGATGTAGTCCGTCCGGGGAGCAATGCCCGGCGAATCGAAGTCCGGCAGCCTGTATGGGCCCTTCCATGTATCCCCGCGATCGTACGAGTAGAAGATCCGGCCGATTCCGGCGTGAATGCTATTGGTCCGCACGGTCAGCGCGAGGTCCGGATGGGTGAAATCGATACCGCCCTCGCTCTCCATGAGTTCGGGCAGGGTGACACCAGGCCGGGTCACGCCGTGTAAGTAGCCGCCCTCGGTCAGCAGATAACCCTTTTCGCCGGGGTCTTCGAGTTCCCAGGTCTCGCCGCCGTCGAGGCTGCGCGCCAGCATGTGAATTTCGGGTTTCTCTCGGTCGATATGGTGGCGTTCGCCCTGATCCTTGTAATAGCCCATCCCGAATCCGACCAAGATCTCGTTGTCCCAGATCCAGATCCCGTGGTTGGCTGGCCAGCCACCAAACATGTCTTTCTCGAAGTAAACCTTGTTGTGTTGGACCGCATCCGCAGGCGCCATAACGGTGCTGCGTTCCGGGGCTTCAGCTGGGGCCTCTTCCTCTGGGGCCGGGCAGGCAACCATACCGAATGCTAGGGCGAGGATGACTAGCGTGAGAGTGAGTTTCATCGTGTGCTCCATTGTTCTCCTGAGAACGCTCAGACTCAACCATTATGTACCTTAGCAGCGTCTGGCTCTCAAGATCGTCAAGACTTGGGTGGTCTTGGCAGGATCGGTGTCGAATGTAATGTCCTCAGCTTAGATTGAGCCGAGTGCTTGCTCGATGGCAAGCACCGATGGCTCCCCGCGAACAGCCGTCGATCGACGGCTCCGTTTCGAGGGTGCCAGACGGGTCAGTTGGACCGGACACGGCACTATTCCGCGGTCTGCGTTCCCAACCAACGGACGGCATTCTCAAGGATCTTGAGCACGTTCGGATCCTTAAAGACAGGAAACGTCTCGTGGCCGGGACGAAAATAGAAGACCTTGCCAAGTCCGAGGTTCCAGAGCATGCCTCCTCGGAAGTGTCCGCTTCCACGCCAGTCTTCCCGGAACAGGACGACATCGGGACCAGGCACGTGAAACGGTTCGTCATACATTTCGCTTTGCGGTATGTCGAATTGAGATGGCAGGCCGTCCATGATCGGGTGGTCCGGCGTCAGCACGGTCACCCGGCTTGACTTGCCGTGGGCGTCGACGCCGGGAAAGACGCAATTCGGAAGGTCGACGCGAACCTGCCTTACCGTGCCCCCTCGCTTGAATGCGTAGTAGGCTGGCGTCACGATCGAGTCGTAGGTGGGTGGGAATCGTCCCGGCGGGGGCACGAACTCGATGCTCGTGTTTGGGTCGGGAAAGCGGCGCTTGGCATCGTCCTTGGTTCGCGAATACATCGCCTGCATGAAGGGCACGGACCAATGTGCTGAGTGAAGGGCGACAAGGGCCAGCTGGCCGGAGCGGATTCGTTCGACGATGCGCTGGCCGACGGCGTCGGGCACCTCTCCTTGACGCACATGGCCCCACCAAATCAGGACATCCTGATTGTCCAGCGATGCCAGACCGTTCTGCGGATCATCTTGACCGGCGGACTGGACACTCAGGCCGTCCTGGCTTCGGAGGTAATGGGCGATTTCGTTGCCGAGGAAATTGTCGTAGGCTTCCTCCTGCCTCGGTTGGCGCTCGTCCCAGACGAGCACGTTGACTGGATCCGCCCCTGCGACAGGAATCGAGGCCAGGAGCAACGAGACAAGGGTTCGCATGGCCCCATTAGACCATCCCGCGAGTGCCGCGGGATGAATCAAGGAGCCGGTTCCCATCGGCGAGACCACGGATCCCGGGATGCGCCACCTCGGCTCGCGAATTGCGCCGATCGCATGGCTTGAGGTTGTCGATATCGGTATGTTGGAACAAGAATACGCGAAATTTGAGTGCCATCCTGAGCGGAGTGCAATAAACTGGTGATCGATGGAGTATGGTTCAGTGTGGGAGCGGCAGACAGTCGGTTCCAAGCGGCGGATGAAGTGCATCATTCGGCTGATCGCGGTCAGCATCCTGACGGCGGGGTCATCGGTGTCCACCACCACCGAGGGTCACCCCGTGCAGGTGCGCATTTTCGAGGGCCAACCGGAAAAACAATGGCTCAATCCGCAGGGGCTGCCGACTTCGGAATACGTTGAACCCGCCTTCGCCTTTGTTCGAATTCCAGCTCGGTTCAGTCGGAACGCCCTGCCAGTCGACCGCTCCACCCCATTCTCGCTTGAGGCGACGATGGTACGAACGCTGAAGCGTGGAGAGTATCGATTCCGCTTGAGGTCGAAGGGGCTGGCCGTGTTCCTGGTCAACGGCGAGCCCTTGCTTCACACGAGTGCCCAGCAGCCCAACAAGGCAGCTCACGATGCTCTGCCGACAGCGTCTGTTGGGGACGAATCGATCCGAGCCGCCCCCCCAGCTCACCAAGACGCTGTCCGGCGCGTGTCGCTGGATGCGGGGGAGCATCACTTCCGGTTGGTAGCCGTTATTGGAGGGAAGGGATTGGCTCCGTTCCCGGGCGAGCTCTCGGTCAGCATGGCGCGTAGCGGCGAGGTCGAACGCGTCATCGGGGGGAACAATGCGCCGCTGTTGATCGATGCCGACTGGGAGCAGCATGCGGCATCGTCGAAACGTCGGCACCATTTCGAAGACATCGAGAGACGCAGAGCCTCCGACGACCTCGTCGAGGACGAATGGCGCGCACGGCACCGAAGAGTTCGTGCCTGGATGGCGTCGCGTCCAGCCCCGGAGATTCCTGCACATGGCGATGTTGGTTCGATCCACAACGACGTCGATCGTTTCGTCAACGCGAAGCTGGACGAGGCGTCGATAGCTCCGAATCCGGTGATCGGAGACCTCGCGTTCCTGCGGCGTCTTTCACTGGACACGGCGGGCTTGGCACCCACTGCCGAGCAGGTCGAATGGTACTTGGGCCAAGCCCCGGACAACCGGCGCGCCGCCGCGATCGAGCGATTCCTCCACGGGCCGGACTGGGCCGACGCTTGGGTGCCCGTCTGGCAGGACATCCTGGCGGAGAATCCTGGCATCCTCAAGCCGGACCTGAATAACACTGGGCCGTTTCGCTGGTATCTCCACCAGGCATTTTCGGACGGGTATTCCTTCGATCGGTTGGTCGTGGAACTGATCGAAATGGAAGGCAGCCTGTACCAGGGGGCGCCGGCCGGGTTCGGGGTGGCCAGCCTCAATGACGCTCCGATGGCCGCGAAGGCAGACATTCTTGGCCAGGCGTTTCTTGCTACCAAGCTTTCTTGCGCGCGCTGCCACGATGCTCCGTTCCATCCGTTTCTCCAAAAGGACTTATTCGGTATTGCGGCCATGCTGCACGGCGATTCGATCGCACTGCCTGAGTCGAGTACCGTGCCCGTTCGGGAGGGAGGTCATCAGCCCTTCGTCGAGGTCACTCTCAAGCCCGGCGAATTGATCGATCCGCACTGGCCTTTCGATGAGATTGCCGCTGGATTGGCGGCGGCTCCGCCGCCACGGAACACTGCTGTCGACTCTCGGCACGTCCTGGCGTCCATGGTGGTGAGTCCGGCGAACGGGCGCTTCGCCCAGGTTGTCGCAAACCGTGTCTGGCAACGATTCCTGGGAAGGGGGATCGTTGAGCCCGTGGACGATTGGTCGGGAGCCAGTGTCGCGAATCCGGAATTGCTCGCCTACTTGGCGCGCGAGTTCGTCATGAGCGGCTACGACTTGAAGCATCTGAGCGGTTTGATCCTCCGCTCCCACACGTACCAGCGCCGGCCCATGCCGGACGATCCGTCGGCACCCGGAGACGGTGCCAAACTGTTCGCCGGACCGCTACGGAGGCACATGTCGGCCGAGCAGTTGGTTGACTCGCTGCACGCCGTGGCCGGCAAGGCACTGGATTCGGAAGAACTCAATCTGAACCCCCTCGGAGATCGTGAGTTGCGCCAGTTCCTGAACATGGGCACACCCCGACGTGCATGGGAGATGACGGCGCTTTCGAACGAGCGGGATCGCCCCAGCTTGGCACTCCCCCGGGCGCAGGCGGTTGTCGACTTGCTGTCGGCCTTCGGCTGGCGGCAGTCGCGCCAAAGCCCGCTGTCTGTTCGCGATGACGATCCCTCGCCGATGCAGACACTGGCGTTGGCGAACGGCTCGACCGGGGTCCGGGTTGCACGGCTCTCCGACGACAGCTTCTTCACACGCCTCGCGCTGGAGGACCGGCCGCTGGAGGAGATGATCGACATCGTTTTCCGGCAGGCGCTGACGCGCCTTCCTACGCCTTCGGAGCGGGAATTGATGCAGGACCTCCTGAGCCCCGGCTTTGCAGAGCGGATCACTCACAATGGCAGCGACGAGGTCCGGACGGGAGAGCCAGACAAGACCGACCGGAGGGTTTCCTGGGCGAACCACTTCGACCCGAAAAGCACGCTCATCCGCATGGAAGAGGAACGGAAGGTCCGGATAGGAGACCCGCCCACATCGCGGCTGACGGCCGACTTCCGCGAGCGGTTCGAGGACATGGTGTGGGCCGTCCTCAACTCGCCGGAATTCTCGGTCATCCCATAGCAGGAGAAACGTACGATGCGGCCGACTCGACGTGAAGTATTGCAAGGGGCACTGGCGGCGACCGCCGGTCCATTGGCTCCCTTGGCAAACGCTCAGCAAGCGCTGAACGGAAAGGCGGACGCCTGCATTTATGTCTGGCTGGGAGGTGGTGCCGGCCATATCGATACCTTCGACCCCAAGCGGCGTGGGGACGGGAAGGATGTTCCCGGCTCGTACTACGATTCAATTCCTACCGCTGCTCGGGACATCCGGCTGTGCGAGCACCTCCCGCGCTTGGCAGATCGAATGGACCGCTGCGCACTTCTACGCACGGTGAGCCACGATCTGAACAGCCAGCACGGCGCTGCCTCCAATCTCATGCATACGGGCCGCAAGCCTAGTGGGACGATTCTCTATCCGTCAGTTGGCTCGATCGTTTCGCATGAGTTGGGTTCGAAGTCCGACGACGTACCGCCGTATGTGGTGATGGGCTATCCCAACATCATGCGCGATGCCGGGTTCTTGGGCGCCGGCAGTGGATACGTCTACTTGACTCAGATCGAAACCGGTCCAACGGGGCTGAACCCGGCTCCCGACGTTGACGGCGACCGGCAGAAGCGCCGGCAAATCCTGCTCGGCCGGATGAGGGCGGACTACTTGGCCCGGAACGACAACGACGCCGTCGTTCGCGCCAAGGCCGAAGTCAGCGAACAAGGGTTTCGCATGGCCGGCGAGCGATTCATGGATGTTTTTCGCCTCGATCAGGAAGCGTCGACAGTGCGGGAATCCTACGGAAGTGATTTCGGGCAGCGCTGCCTGCTTGCACGGCGGCTGGTTCAAGCCGGCGTTCGCTTCGTCGAAGTCTCATTCAACTTGAATTTCCTGAACGGAACCGGGTGGGATGTACATCAGGACGGCATTCTCAAGCAGCACCTGCTGATCCAGGACCTGGATCGGGCTCTGTCAGCTTTGCTCGACGATCTCGATCGCCATCGACTGTTTGATCGCACGCTGGTTGTAGTCTCCACCGAGTTTGGACGGCCGCCCGACTTCGATGCATACGGAGGGCGCGGCCACCAGGCGGACGCGTTCAGCACATTGTTTTCCGGAGGAGCCGTGCGTGGCGGCGTCGCGGTCGGCACAACGGACGAGATCGGCAAGACGATCGTTGACACGCGTGTTGCGGTACCCGACTATTTCGCAACGATTTTCGCCGCCTTGGGCGTTGATTTCGCCAAGAACCTGTTCTCGAACAATCGGCCTGTACCAATTACCGACCAGGGGCGACCGGTGGCCGGGGTCTTGGCCTAGATTTGGCCAACCCGCCGACGCAACATTGCGGAGGAATCAGAACGATGTACCTCCGTCTCCGCTCCCGCCGCTCTTGGCCGAGGACTCTGCTGAGCCCTTGATACAATCTTCGCGTGCGAAATTGCCTGCTCCTTCTTGGTGCGCTGGTTGCAACCACGGCGTACCCCCAAACCAAGCTGTTGCGATTCCCGGACATCCACGATAGGAGCATCGCCTTCGTGTACGCCGGCGACATCTGGATAGCGCCCGATGACGGCGGCAGCGCAATCCGGATGACAGCCCATCCGGGCCTCGAACTCTTCCCAAGATTCTCCCCGGACGGGAAATGGATTGCATTTACCGGTCAGTACGACGGCGACGAGCAGGTGTATGTCATCCCGTCGGAGGGAGGGGAGCCTCGCCAGCTGACATACTACCCGGCCAGGGGGCCACTGGCTCCCCGGTGGGGGTTCGACCACCTTGTGTACGGGTGGTCTCCAGACTCAACAACGGTCTTGTTTCGGTCGACCCGGGAATATTGGGGGGCGGGATCCGGGAGGCTGTACACCGTCCCGCTGGAAGGTGGACTGCCGACGGCTCTGGAGATGCCGCTTTCGGGGGCCGGGGCCATCTCTCCAGACGGCAGGTTCGTCGCCTACTCGCCGCTGTTCAGGGATTTTCGAGCCTGGAAGCGGTATCAGGGCGGTTGGGCGCAGGATCTTTACCTCTTCGACCGCAGGGAAAAGTCGGCGGAGCAGATCACCGACCACATCCGGAGTGACCGGGATCCGATGTGGATGGGCGACTCCGTTTACTTCACTTCGGACAGAGACGGAACGCTGAACCTCTACAGCTATGAAATCAAGTCCAAGAAAACGAAGCAGTTAACTCACGAGAAAACATGGGATGTGCGCTGGCCTGCATCCGACGGGCGCAGCCGCATCGTGTATGAACTCAATGGCGAGTTGCGCATATTTGACTCCTCGTCCGGTCGGTCCCGGCAGATCCGGATCAAGGTCCCCAGCGATGGTGTGCCGCGACGACCACGGAGGGTCTCGGCAGCTTCGAACGTCGAGTCCTTCGCACTGAGCCCCAAGGGTCGGCGGGCGGTCTTTTCGGCCAGGGGTGACATCTTCACAGTTCCGGCGGAGAAGGGGCCCACCAGGAATCTCACCCGGTCGTCGGATGCTCATGACCGGCTACCGAGTTGGTCTCCGGACGGCCGCAAGATCGCATTCGTGTCCGATCAATCAGGGGAGCAACAGGTGTACGTCGTCGACCAGTCCAGAGGTGAACCCCAGCAACTCACTGACGGCGTCCACGGCCGCTTGTACAACCTTGTGTGGTCTCCAGACTCGAAGCGAATCGCCTTCTCGGACAAGGAGGGCAAGGCGTATGTCCTGGACGTCGGTAGCCGAGAGGTGAAGGAGGTTGCGGACGAGCCGCGCGGTCGGATCACCGACTATCGCTGGTCTCCCCGAGGCGGATACCTCGCTTTCACGGTCAGCGTGGCCTCGCGGGTGAATTCGATTTTCATCTGGGACGGTGAGGAGGAAAAACTGCACCAGATCGGGGGCGCGATGTTTGACGAGTACAACCCCGTTTGGGATCCGAAGGGCAAATACCTCTACTTCATGAGTGATCGAGAGTTCTCTCCACTGATCTCGACGACCGAGTGGAACTTTGCGACGAACCGGCAGACCGGGCTGTTCGCCTTGGCATTGCGCCGCGACGTCGACCATCCTTTCCCTCCCGAGAGCGACGAGGTGGAACTGGAGGCTGAGGACGACGAGCAAGCGACGCAAGAGAACGCGGTTGCGGATGAGGACGAGGGGGAACCCGCGAGTGGCGATGACGAGGGCGGGGATGAAGAGGCTGGCAAGGAGTCCAAGCAAGAGCGCCCGATTCGGATCGATTTCGAGGGACTGGCCGAGCGTGTGGCCCCAGTTCCTGTGCCGGCTGACAACTACTCAAGGTTGGCCGCCGTCGATGGGTCGCTTCTCTTCGTGCGGAATCGTCCCTTCTACTACGGACGCGCTTCGGACGGCAGGGAGGAGATCAAGATCTTCGACCTGAAGAAGCGCGAACTAAAGACGGTTACGGGAGCAGGCGGGTACAGCCTCTCCGCGGATGGCAAGAAGATTCTCGTCCGCCAATCGGGAGCCTATAAGCTCTATGACGTCAAGGCCGATGCGAAGGACCCGAAAACGCTATCCACGGCGGGATTGAAGGTAGATCTAGTTCCCGCCCAGGAATGGGAGACGATCTTCGACGAAGTCTGGAGACGGTACCGCGACTTTTTCTACGTCGAGAACATGCACGGCTACGACTGGGAGGCGATCCGTGATCAGTACCGGCCTTGGCTCAAGCATGTCACGCATCGCTCCGACCTCAACTACGTGATCGGAGAAATGATTGCCGAACTCAACGTGGGGCATGCCTATATCTCGGGAGGAGACTACGAACTGCCCGACCGTCCGGACGTCGCATTGATGGGTGTAGACCTCGAATTGGACTCCGATAGTGGACTGTATCGGATCAAGCGGATTCTCCGAGGGCACAACGAGGAGCGGGAGTACCGCGCTCCGTTGACCGAGATCGGTGTCGATGCTCGTGAAGGGGACTACTTACTCGAGATTGACGGCGAGCAATTGCAAGCAACCGACAACCCGTACCGACTGCTGCGCCACAAGGCGTCGAGGCCTGTCGAGATCCTGCTCAACGACCGTCCCGGCCCGGATGGAGCGCGCAAAGTCGTCTACCAACCCATCTCGGACGAGTCCAACCTGCGCTACTTGTCGTGGGTTGAAGGCAACATGCGCGCTGTGAGCGACGCCACGGAAGGAAGGGTGGGTTACATCCACATCCCGGACATGAGTTCGAAAGGTATCAGCGAATTCATCAAGTGGTACTACCCCCAGATGCGCAAGGATGGCTTGGTCGTCGATGTGCGTGGAAACGGCGGGGGAAACGTGTCCCAGATGCTGATTGAGCGACTCAGCCGCAAGCTGCTCGGGGTTCGCTACTCGCGGACGAACGAGGACTTCCGCACGTACCCGGCCGAGGTGTTCCTGGGGCACCTGGTTTGCTTGGTGAACGAGAATTCGGCGTCGGACGGCGACATCTTCGCTGCTCGGTTCAAGCAGGCCGGCCTTGGCCCGCTCATTGGGAAGCGTTCGTGGGGCGGTGTGATCGGAATCACATCGCACGGGCCATTGATGGACGGCGGAGACATCCGCGTACCGGAGTTTGCGACAAACGCTACTGATGGGAGATGGATCATTGAGGGCCACGGCGTAGATCCTGACATTGTGGTCGAGAACGATCCGGAATCTGTCTTGGCAGGGAAGGATCCTCAACTTGAACGGGGCGTTGCGGAAGTACTCCGCCGAATCCGGGAGGACCCGCGCCCGCGGCCCACGCGACCACCGGATCCGATTCGCACGCGCTAGTGTCCCGCCGAAAGGAGGTGAGTTGCTGCAGTGGGCGGGTGGGCATGGGCGGTTCGTGATCCTGTAACTGCGGAAACGGACCGAGCTTTTGCTGATGCGCCCTTGGGTACATCGTCTGGCGCGGTAGTGAGCCGTGCGATCACGAGAAGATGTTGAGGCCTCAGGAACTGCACGAAGGCGTACCGAAGAACGGTGACTTCGACCGGGCCTCCCGGCAAGCTAGGCGGGGCAGCCCGCAAAACGGACCGAGGCGATTGGCGCGTGGAAACACTCCCTGTGGGCGGTGATTGGTAGCATGCCGGCTATTCATGGGAAGCGCGGACACCCGGGGCTACAATGATCCGCAGTCCGTCCCGGGAATCGACTTGGGCAAGGTCCGTGGTGGGTTTATTCGACAGCTCGTGGACGCGTGTTGCAGTGGCGGCGTGTGCCACATCCTTCGCTCTCGCGTCTGCGGGGTTCTCGCAACGAATGGATGGCAGGCTTGTGGTCCGGGTCCTGGACTCAAGTGGTCGCGGGGTGCCGGCAATCGTCGAGCTCGCGTCGAGAAGTCCGGTGTTCGAAACCGCGGCCGAAGCGGACTCCGAGGGCAACGCAGTGATCCGCCGAGTTCCGCCGGGCACGTACCGGCTTGCTGTAGGTCATCCTGGGCTCGCCGAGTTCGAACGCCAAATCGAACTTCGGTCCGCAGTGCCTCAAACGATCGAGGTGGTGCTAGGCCCTGCGCCAATCCAGGAGGAGATTACGGTTCGGACCCAGATCCCTCTCTTCGAACCGTTTCAGCCGTCTGTGCCGACGCGTACGGGTAGGGAATCTCTGGAACAGGCGCTTGGAACGACGCTGGGGAGAAGCGTGGTCGATGTCGTCACAGCGATGCCGGGTTGGTTGGTCGAAGCCAACGCGGTCCTCCATCCGCGGGGGTCAGAATACGACACCCAGTACGTGATCGACGGGATGCCGTTGTACGACAACAGGTCGATCGCATTCGCGCCCGCGTTCGAGAACGCCGAGTTCGAAGCGGTCAGCGTCTTGACGGCGGGTATTCCCGCGGAATTCGGTCGGAGGCTCGGAGGAGTGATTGCCCTCGACACGCGACGCGCAGTGCTGCAAGGTCACCGCCTTGAATTGGGCACGCAAGCCGGGAGTTTCGGGACAGGGATCGGAGGATTGTCGCACCAGTACGCTCGCGGCCGGATCGAGCTCTCGGTCGGTGTCCACGGGGGGAAGACAGACCGCTACTTGGATCCTCCTTCGATCGAGAACTTCACCAATCATGGTCACTCCAACGGAGCCAACGTCCGCGTTGCCCGCGATCTCACTTCCGACGACAGGCTGACCCTGTATGCGCGCTCGAATCGAACGGGCTTCCTTGTGCCGAACGACCGGGCCCAGCAGGAAGCCGGTCAGCGCCAAGACCGGAGTTCTCTTGAGTCATCCTCGCAGGTCCACTACCAGAGAGCGATCTCCGCCCGGAAACTGATTTCGATCCGCGGTATGGTCCGTGACTTGGCAGCCGAGTTGTGGAGCAACAGGCTATCGACCCCGGTCTTTGTCCTGCAGGATCGAGGCCTTCGAGAAGGGGCGTTTACCGCCGATCTCACAGTCGACGGGGAACGTCACTCGCTCAAGCTCGGAGGCGACCTCCGATTGAACCGTGTCCGGGAGCAGTTCTCGATGGCTGTTCCCGAGAATCTGCCCGGGTTCGAGATCGATTTCAGTGACCACCGCAACAGCACGGAGGCAAGCCTGTACGCGCAGGGCCGTTTCAGGGCAGGGAATTTCGGCGCAAGTCTCGGTGTCCGGTTCGACCACTACAAGCTCCTCGTGTCGGACGCAGCCATCAGTCCCCGGCTGGCGGCGAGCTACTACCTTCCGGGGATGGATTTGCAGTGTTTCGCTTCCTACGACCGTGTTTTCCAACCCCCGCCGATAGAGAACTTGCTATTCAGCAGCGCAGTCGCAGGCCTCGGTCTCGATGAAGTCGAGGGAGCTCTGCCCGTTCCCACAAGCCGCGCCGATTTCTTCGAGTTTGGAGTACGCAAGCCTCTTGGGCGCGCAACGAGGCTCGAGGTGAAACACTACTGGCGACGGTTTCGCAATTCGATCGATGATGACGTCTTTTTCAACACCGGAGTCTCGTTTCCGATCACCTTCGATTCGGCGAAGATCAGTGGCACGGAAGTCCGGCTTGAGACCCCCCGGTGGCGCGGAATCACGACAGCCGTCAGCTATTCAAACATGCTCGGGCGCGCATCTTCGCCGGTGACTGGCGGTCTCTTCATCGAAGGCGGAGAGGCCGAGGAGCTGCGCGATGTCGTCAAGCATTTCCCGATCAGTCAGGACCAACGGAACACAGTTGCGGCCCTGTTCCGGTTGCAGCTTCATCCTCGGATCTGGACGTCTGCGGGGCTTCGGTTCGGAAGCGGCCTGCCCGTCGAACTGGAGGACGATGACGACGATGACGGCCGCGAGGAGAAGGGTGGCGATGAGTACGCTGACGATGAAGGGGCCCAGTTGATTTCGCAGCCGATCCTGGACTTAGTGAACTTCGAACGCGGCCGTGTTCGCCCGAACCTGAGCCTCGACTTTTCTGTTGGCGCGCGGCTGTGGACGACGGGGTCGCGAGCCGTTACGCTCCAACTCGATGTGCGCAACGTGACTGACCGCCTCAACGTGATCAATTTCAGCGGGCTGTTTTCCGGCACCAGCCTTGCGCCGGGACGTCAGGTGACAGCGCAACTTCGCATTCGGTTATGAATCGGATCGGATCATTCCGACTCGCGATCGCCCGTCGCGGTCGTCTTCGCGCATGCCGCGCGGCCACTCAGTACACGGGGGTTCCGTACGGGACAGGCGTCTCGACACGGCGGATGTCGCTGACACGCGAGATCTTCCATGAGTCATCCTTCTTCACCAGGTAAAAGTCCTGGACCTCGTTGCGGTCCACGTACACGTACTCGACGCGGACCTCGGTCTCCTCGCCTGACTCCACCGGTGCGTTCATTGCGATACCCTTGATGTCCTTGTTGCGATCCCTGAGAAACTGGGAGAAGCGGTCCCAGCCCATCTCTTCGGAACTCTGGGTGAGCGTCCGCCCTAGCTGGCTGGTGTAGCACGCAAGGTACTCTTCGACGTTGCCATCACGGGCCGCGTCGAGCATGGAGTAGATCACGTCCCGCGGCTCAAGATCCGCTTTGGGCCCGATTCCAAAGAAGCCACCGCCCCTGTCGTTGTCTCGGCCCAAGGTATCGAAGCCGCCTTGGTTCCATACAATCACGATTAGGGCTCCAACAATCAGCGTGATTGTGACTGCCTGCGTCTTGGCGTCTTTGCTCATGGACTGGCGCTTCGACGCCCCTGGCTGCGGCGAATGATTGTCAGATCCAGGTTGCCCTTGTCGTCGACGACCGTCTTTCTCAAGCGGGGCAGCACTTCCTCCATGGTTTCCAGGAACAGGCGACTCCGAGTGACCTGCGGGTTCTTTCGGTATTCCGCCGCCAGCTGTTCAAACCTTGCCGTGTCGCCTTCGGCTCGCTGGATCTTGCGCTCGCGATACCCGCGCGATGCGGACAGCATCTGCTGAGCCTCCCCGCGAGCGCGTGGCAATATGTCGTTCGCATAGCCTTCAGCCTCGTTGACGATGCGCGCCGTGTCCGCCCGCGCCGAGGCCACGTCGCGAAATGCATCTGCCGCTTCCGGCGGAGGGGCTACCGTACGGATGTTCACTGTAGATAGCAACACGCCCATCCCGTACCGGTCGATCAGCACTTGCGCGTCTTGGCGCACTGCTTCTTGAATTGCAATCTTCTCGGTGGTCAGGATTTCATCGACCGCCCTGGACGAGATCTGCCGCTCCAGAGCGGCTTCGACCGCATTCGCGACGGTTTGGTCCGGATCGTGTGAGCTGAATAGGAAGCTGGCCGGTTCGGCAATGCTGTATTGCACTACGGCGCGTACGTTCAAGATGTTCTGGTCACCGCTGAGGAATTGCGATAGCACCGGGTCGGCCGGCAGGGCGTTGGCCTCGTCGGCCACCTCTCCGCCGATGAATGCTCGCTTGAGCTCACGCACCTTCAATTTGTGAACGCGTCCGACGGGCCAGGCCCAATGCCATCCCACGCCGGGCGTGACCCGGTCATTTGCAACCGCCCCGAACGTTGTCAGCACAGCCTGTTCCTCGGTCGGCACCAGGTAGATCCCGGCCACAAACCAGAGAACTGCAATGACGATTACGAGATGTCTTGCCGACATGCGCCGAATCGGCGCGAACACCGAAGCGACGGCGCGAGTTTCACTGGGCGGCATTGGTGGCGAGTGTATGTGCATGGCAGGGACTATTGCCCTTGAGTCAGCAGCCGCAGGAATTCGGAGTCAGCGCTGAGGATCGCCGTGGTGTCCTCATCGAGAGCCTTGCGATAGGCTTCCAGAGTCCGCGTGAGCTTATAGAGGGATTGGTTCCGCGAGTAAGCAGCTCCGTAGATCCTGGCTGCTGCTGCGTCGCCCTCGCCCTTGGTCGTCTCGGCTTCCTTGTACGCTATGGCTAGAATCTCTTCCCGCTTCCGATCGGCTTCCGCGCGGATCCGCAACGCCTGCTCCTCGCCCTCCGCCCGGTATTGTCTGGCGATCCGCTCGCGTTCCGCACGCATCCGGGCGTACACGCTCTGCTTGTTCTGCTCTGGGAGATTGAGCCGCTTGAGTCTCACGTCCAATACGCGGATGCCATACCGCTCCAAGGCTGCGGTGCCGCTTCGATTGGCAAGATCGTCAAGTACGGCCTCCGTCTTGACGTGAGCCGCCTTCGTGGAAACGATTTCTTCCAGGTCCAGTTCCGCGATAGCGGCGTTGAGGCCGGCCCAAACTAAGTCGTGCAGCCGCATCTCAGCTGCGGGCTCGTTCCCGACCGCTTGGACGAATGCCTGTGGGTCGGCGATTTGCCACAGTGCATAGGTGTCGATACTGAGGTTCTTCTTGTCCTTGGTCAAGAATTCCGAGCGTGGCGGATTGTAGACGCGGAGACGTCGATCGAAGAACGTCACCTGATGCAGGAGCGGAACCTTTACGTTCAGGCCTGCATCAGTAACCGTCCGGATGGGCTTGCCAAGCTGGGTTACCAATGCGAACTCAGTTTCCCGCACGGTGAACAGGGCGGACCAAGCCAGCGTCACCGCGACGAGGCCGATGAGCCAACTCCGGTGCCGGCTCCACAACGAGTGCCAATTGATCGGTTCTCGGTCGGGATGCGAATGCCCGTGATCATGAGAGTGCTCTTGATTGTGGGAGTGGGTGTGGCTGTGTGAGTGGCTATGGTCGTGCATGGCTCATTCCCCAAGTTCTGGCAGTTCGAATGGAGGCGGAGGTTGTTGCATTTGGGCTCCGGGCGGCACAATGAATGCGTCATCGTCGACCGTCCAGAGCGTCCTTCGGCCGCCAGCAGTGTCAATCAACAGCTTCTTGCGCCCGGGAAGAATCTCTTCCATCGTTTCCAGGTAGAGTCTTGTTGCCGTTGATTCGGGGGCGGTGCGGTAGGCTCGCTCCAACTGCTCGAAGCGAGCGGCATCGCCACCGGCGCGATTGGAACGGCTCGCCATGTAGCCTCGCGCCTCTTGAACCAGCGCTTCTCCCTGTCCTCGGGCAAGCGCGATCTGTTCATTTGCGTAGCCCTCCGCCTCGTTGATCATTCGGTTCTTCTCCTCCAGCGCTCCCGCCACCTCGCGGAAGGCGTCGACCACCTCCACGGACGGATGCAGGTCCTGGAATCGCACGTGCAGCACGCGAACGCCTGTGCCGTACTCGTCCATGCGGTCGTTGAGACCCTTGGCTACAAGTTGCTCTGCATTCCTGCGGCCGGTCGTCAAGAGCGCATCGAGCGGAGTGACATTCACCACGGCACGGAGCGAAGCCTCGGATGCAGCCCGAACCACGGCTTCCGTGTCCACCTGCCGGAACAGGTAGTCGTCAGGCTGCCCGATGTCGTAGTGCACGACGGCGGTCATCTCGATCATGTTCTGATCGCCGGTCAACATCAGGGCCTCCTCGTCTCTCCTCTGGATCCGGCCGTCACGATGTTGCAGGTTCCATTCGTATGAAGGCGGCTCGCTGTACGCCGTCGATTCTGAAGTGCGGAAGCCGATCTCGACGGTGCGGACCTGCCTTGCCGTAACGCGAGTCAGCCGGGATACCGGCCACGGCAGCTTGAAGTGCAGGCCCGGTTCGAGGTGCGGTAGAACCTTGCGGCCGAACCGCTCGATCACTCCGACTTCCGCCGTGTCAATGGTGAACGCAGTTGTAGAGATCCACGCGGCGAAGGCCAGCGCGGCGGCCGGCTTGGCCAATCGTTGCCGGTTTTCGACGAGCCAGGCGAATCCCGCGCCTGGGTCGATACGCCTCAAAACTCCGAGAATCGCCTCCCACAGGCGGCCAGTTCCCAAGAATCCCGACAGCCGCTCCCATCGCGAGAGTTGCCCTGCCGGTCGCTCGACTCGAAGCAGTCGTACGGCGTTGAGCATCACGAATATCGATGAGATCTGGTGGACGCCGGCTCCCAGCGCCGGCCCGATCCAGCCCTTGCCTGCCACATAGACGGCTATGACGTTCACCACGCCCGCGAACAAGATGATGTTCTGCCAGACGGTCGTTACCGCTCGACGCGACACCCCGAAGAGCTTGGGCAATTTGGCGATTTCGGGGTTCAGATCCACCACATCGGCGGCTTCGGCCGCGATGTCCGCTCCGGATCCCGAAATCGCGATGCCGACATCGGCTGCGGCGAGGGCGGGGGCGTCATTGACCCCGTCTCCTACCATCGCGACTTTTCGGCCCTGTAGCTGCAACTGCTTGATGCGGTCAAGCTTCTGCTCCGGAAGCAACTCGGCCTCGACGTGAGTGATGCCGACCACGCGAGCCAATGCGTCAGCCGCCTTGCGCCGGTCGCCAGTCAACAGGATAATGTTCCCGACGCCGAGATCCTCGATCTCGTGGATCGCGTCGTGCACGCCTCTCCTCGGCGTGTCCCGAAGCAAGATTGCTCCCGCGAAGCTGTCGCCATCAGCGACCAGGACCGTCGTGGCCCCTTCCCGGTCGGCGGCCGAGAGGTAGTCCTGCAGGCCCGTAATGCCGCTCTCGGCTAGGAATGCCGCGTTCCCTGCGCGCAGGGTCTGGCCGTTGTGGACGCATTGCGCGCCGCGGCCCGGCACGATCAGGGCGTCTCGCGCGTCGCCGGGCCGGATGCCCCGTCCCTCGGCGGTGCGTACGATGACCTTTGCCAGGGGATGGTCGGAACTCGCTTCCGCTGTCGCGCCCAGCGCGAGCACTTCGTTCTCGTCGCGGCCTGTCGCCGGCAGGATCTGGATGATTTCAAACTCCCCTGTCGTGAGAGTCCCGGTCTTGTCGAAAACGACGGTATCTATCTCGGATGCTCGCTGCACTACCTGGCCGCCACGAGCCAGGAGCCCACGCCGGGCCAGTCCTCCGATTGCAGCCACCATTGTGGCCGGCGTAGCCAGGATTAGCGCGCACGGGCACCCTACGATCAGGACAGTGACGGCCCGACGCACCCGCTCGGCGGTTTCCGAGCCGCTCGACAAGAGGTACACCGCGCCGGCGGCAAGCAAGATGGCTGGTAGGAAGTAGCGGGCGTAGCGGTCAGCGACCCGCACAACCGGCGCCGTGCGGTGGTCCCGAGCTTGCTCGACCAAGTGGATCAATCGGGCCAGGGTCGATTCATCGCCCGCCTCGGTGACCTTGATATGCAGCAAGCCGTGTTCATTGACCGTCCCCGAAAACACCTCGTCGCCTGCGGATTTGTCCCTCGGAACGGACTCTCCTGTGATCGGGCTCTCGTCGACCGCCGACTCTCCCTGGACAATGATGCCGTCTGCCGAGATCCGCTCGCCTGCGCGCACGGCGATCACGTCGTCCCGCACTAGGTCCTCGACGTGGACCTCGACCTCCTCACCGTCTCGGATCACCCGTGCATGGTGCGGCAATTGGTCGACGAATCTGTGGATCGCACGTTCCGTGCGTCCTGCGGCCCAAGCCTCCAGGCCCTCGCCCAGCAGCATGATGAACATCGCTTCGGCGGCCGCGAGGTTCTCTCCGATGGCTAGTGCGGCCGTTGCCGCGATCACGATTGCCAAGTCCGCGGAGATCTTGCGGTCGAACAACTCCGAGATCGCGCGGTAGAACGTCTTGTACCCTGCCAGCAGGGCGAGAATGATCGCGGTGTCTATGCCAAGGACGGAATCAAAGATTCCGAACAGGTTGAGCAGGAGGAGGACGCCGACAAATGCCGTGAACCCCACATACTTGACGCGCTCTCGCCGGTCGCGATTGATCGCATGGTCTTCGGAGACTACATGCACAGGCTACTCAACATAGCAGAGCCGGCGAAGCTGGCTGGAGAAGGGAGAGCGTAGCGCGCCGCGGGGTGCGGTCCCTCGGTATAATGCCTGCTGGCACGGCGGGGCTGGAATGGCTGCCTTGAACGCCGCGTCGGACTCCGGTGCCGGTGCGTGGGGTGCTTGCGAGGCTTGGGCGTGATGCGCTGTACCTTGCGATACCGAAAGCGGACAAGTGCCGGAGTGCGCAATCGCCGGCTTAGGATATGGAAAGTTACGCGGCAGGCCCCACGATTCCGCTAATTGAGGCTCCGATTGGCGAGGTGTTCGACAACACAGTGGCAGAGCATCCGGACCGGGAGGCCCTTGTTTCGCGCCACCAGGGCCTTAAGCTGAACTACGGAGAGCTTCGCACGGAAGTCGATAGAACCGCTGCGGGCCTTTGGGGCTTGGGCATTCGGCGGGGCGATCGGGTCGGGATCTGGGCTGCCAGTTGCGCCGAGTGGGTGTACTTGCAAGTCGCCACTGCCAAGATCGGTGCGATTCTCGTCAATGTCAACCCCGCCTACCGCTGGCGCGACTTGGCCTATGTCTTGGAGCATTCGGCAATGAAGGCAATTTTCCTGCATGAGCGGGATGACCGTGCCAACTACCTGGAGATTCTCGACCAGTCTCGTACCCTCGGGCCAAACTCCTTGCGTTCCAAGATTCTGCTGGATTCGGCTGAATGGCAAGCGATGCTCGATGGCGGGGTCTCGCCGGAACCAGACCCGCCCCGCAAGGACGACGTCGTCAACATCCAGTACACCTCTGGCACGACTGGCAATCCCAAAGGCGTCTTGCTGACACACCATAACCTGCTGAACAATGCCTATTTCACGGGCAAGGGGATTGGGTGGACCTGCGCGGACAAGCTTTGTCTGCCCTTGCCTTTGTACCACTGCTTCGGCTGTGTCCTCGGCACTCTGCAAGCGATCGTATACGGTGCGACAGTAGTCTTGCCTTCAGAGAGGTTCGATCCCCTCGCCGCGCTCCGAGCGATTCACGAGGAGCGCTGCACGACAATCTACGGCGTTCCGACAATGTTCATCGCTGAGCTAGACCATCCGGAGTTTGAGTCGTTCGACATGACCTCTTTGCGAACCGGGATCATGGGTGGATCGCCATGTCCGATCGAACTGATGAAACGTGTCGTGAACGAGATGCACTGCGAATCGATGACGATCAGCTATGGCCAGACGGAGGCTTCTCCCGTGATTACGCAAACCAAGACAAGCGACTCGCTGGAGGTTCGAACGTCGACTGTGGGTCAGGCGCTGCCTTGCACGGAGGTCAAGATCGTTGATCGTGAGACGGGCGAAACCGTTCCGACCGGCACGCAGGGCGAACTCCTCACTCGAGGATATCTTGTCATGAAAGGGTATGACCGGGACCCTGAAGGCACAGCTGAAGCTGTCGATTCGGCGGGATGGTTGCACACCGGTGATTTGGCCACGATGAGGGAGGACGGCAACTTCCGGATTACCGGCCGTGCCAAGGAGATGATCATCCGGGGAGGGGAAAACATCTATCCGCGAGAGGTCGAGGAATTCCTGCACCAGCACCCGCAGGTCGCCGATGTCTACGTGGTTGGCGTGCCCGACGAGCGCCTTGGTGAACGTGTCCTTGCCTGGATCAAGCCGCAAGATGACGCAACCCTTGACGAAGAGGCGATCAGGGAGTTCTGCAAGGGGCAGATCGCGCGGTTCAAGATCCCGGAATACATTCGGTTTGTTGAAGAATTCCCTATGACCGTCACGGGCAAGGTGCAGAAGTTCGTGATGCGGGACCGAGAAATCACCCTCCGCGGACTGGGATCCGCGCCCACGATAGAGCCTGGCTGAACTCGGAGGTGCCCCGGCGTTATCCACCGCCCTGCAGGTCGGCCTGCTTGAATACCCATTCCCGGATCACCTGATAACTGGGATCCTCTGCCTCGTACCGGACCCCTCCCTGGTGGCCGTCTTCCTCGCCGGACTGGATGTTGAGTGGCTTGCGGAGGAACTTGCTGCGCTCCACACTGTGCAAGTCGACCCGTTCCTGCATCCGCCGATAGTTTGAGAGCAGCGCTTCCGGAGGGATGTAGCCGGCGGCGTCCGGCGGCTCGATATAGAGCGTGGGCACCCGGCCGGGCACTCCGTGGCAGGAGATGCAAGCGCGGTTGTCCTTGGGATCGATGCGCGTCATTTCGGTGAACACGTAGTCTCGGAAATGAATGATGTCCGCAATCCATTCGTCCGAGTCGGCGATCGGGCGGACATCGCTTCTGGCCTGCTCCTCCGAAGTCTTCTGGATCAGTTCGCGTAAGCGCTTGCCGTACACCTTGTCGTCGCTGTTGAGGATGTTATTGATTCTCTGTCTGTACGTGGGGCTCGGCTCGTGGTCAATCCACGCCGCAAGCGCCTTCAGTACTTCGGGATTGCGGCGGAGCGCGGTCTTGTTGGCGAGATTGATCGCCTGTTTGCGCACATCTTCCGGGGTGTTCTCCGAAAACCAGGAGGTGAACATCGCGACGAGCTTGTCTTTGGCCGCGACGATTGGGTCGATGACGTCGATACCGAGCTCGTCCTTGGTGAACAGCGACCCCGCGCTCTCGCCGGGAAGGAGCTTCAAGTAGTCGAGCCCGAAGATGTAGTTTTTCTCCGCGTCCGGATTGGCGCCTGTCATCCGAAATGTGAGTTCGTTCTCGCCGCTGCGAAACGAGTGGACACCCAGTGAGACCGGGCCTGGGGCGGTCAGGTCTGGCTGGTAGAAATCCAGCTGGTCGCCGATGGGTTCCCCGTTGAGAAGAGGCTGAACGGTGCCCATTTCGCGGTCATGCAGGAAGGCAGCGACGATTTCGAAAGCGCCCTCCTCGGGGGCTTCGACCGCGAATGTCAGTTGGTGTGACGGGAGACCCTCGCGCCACCACAGGATCGTATTGCGGCTTGTCAACCCGTCGGGCACCAATTGCTCGGTAGTGCGCCCGCCCGTCAGTTCCAGAACCTTGAGGTCTTCGGCTTCGGTGGCACCTTCCACTGCGTCTTCCAATGCCCCAGCGCCTTCCTGGAAGCGCAGCATCCATTCGGTCGAAGGCAGCCAGAACAGCGGATCCCCGGCGACGTGATCGAAGACCGTCCGGCGGTGCAGCGTGGGGTTGTTTCCAAGGACTGTGCCGAGCAAAGTGGCGCGCTGCGTGTTGATTGCGTCGGGGTCGGGAGTTGCTGCCGCGGGACGGCCGAGGAGGGTGCTCGCGGATGCGCGCGGGGATTGCGGTGCGCGCGGAACCAGCAATTCGAAGAACCGCTGCTCCTTTTCGGCGTCATCCTCGGGAAACTGCCAGCGGACCCGGGAAAGGAACCGGACCAAGGCTTCGGCGTCTTCGTGTCGCCCTTCGCGCAGGAAGGTGTTCAGCTTGGCGAGTAGTGGCTCGATGACTGCCGGTTCGCCGGCAAGGTGCAGAGCGCTCGGATTCGAAAGCGCCCTGGCGGCTGCGGCGACTTGTTCCAGGTCATCGCTTCGCAGCAGTGACAGCATGTGGTTCTGGAGGGGCCGGTAACTGACGTTGGCTGCGCCTTGGAGCGCGATGGAGCGCCAGGGGACCCGGCCAATGTCGGTGTGGGTCCTGTAAACATCGAGCACGATCTTCCCGATGAACTCGGTCGCTCCGGTCGTGGAATAGCCCAGCTGGCCGGGGCCACCGTCGCCGCCGCGCTCCTCGAAGTGGGTTGCGGCAACGGAGACGATCCGCTGCTCGAAGAGATCGCGCCGGTCGCCGGCACTGCGGTGCGCTGAGGAGAGCATCCGGTACAGGTCCTCAAGTTCGCGGTACTGCTGCTTGCGGTTTTTCAGGCCCGTTTGGTTCGCTATTTGCCCGTTGACGATCAACATTGACGTTGTCGAGTAGCGCAGGGCGTTTTCGACGTGGGCGTTCGGCTCGGGTTCGAGAAGTGCCTTTACCCAACTCTTGTTGATGTGCTGGCGTAGCGACGGATTCCAGACCCACCAGTGCCACGCCGCCTTGAAGGCATACGCCCGGACGCCGGCGAATGGGTCCTGCATTGCCTCGGCGAGAAGGTTTGCCAGTTCGTTGCGGTCGACTTGGGACTGCGGGCCGCTCAAGTCGACGCGCATCACCAAGGCCTGCAGGATCGACTGCCGGGTACGGTCATCTCCGGCACGGTACGCGGCGAACAGAGCCGGCCACCCCTGGTCGTCGATCAGCAGTTGCCGCAACGACCAGAATGCTGATTCCCGGCAGGCCTTGACCGGGTCAGACAAGCCCGAGATCAATGCCGGTATTCCGCTAGCGGCGAGGGAACCGCCGATGCCCAAATATCCGAAATAGCGCACTTGGGGCATCGGATCGTCGGTGGCATCAATCATCAGGTCGGCAAAGTCAGCGCGACTGGTGGCTTGAAGGGCCCGAACCCGCGAGAGGCGTTCGATGGGCGTCTCGTCTGGACGAGGCTCGAAGTCCTTGCGATTAAAGGGCTTGGCCGAACCGGGAAAGAGTCGGCTCAGTGCCCGGATGACGTATGCATTCGTGACGAATCCGGTTTGGGCCGAACGATTCCAAAGGCCGTATTCGAACTGGTTGGCCAGCAGCCAATCCACCGCGCGTCGAACGGGCGGGCTGTCAGGTCCGTGCCCCGCGGCTCGCAGCGCGATGAGGGCGACTGCTGTCGGAGCCGCGTCGCCTTCGTCCTCGATCTTGGTCCACGTGTCGGCTGCCTCGTCGTGCACGCCGAGATCGAATCCCCAAGAGCCATCGTCCTGTTGCAGTGCCAGCAAGCGACGCATGTCGCGGTCGACTTGACGCTGGAACGCAGGGAGCAACTCCGCGGCTCGCTTTGCCAGATCGGATCCGTTATCCAGTTCGGCGAGCTCTTTTCTTGGAAGCAAGTCGAAAAAGAACTCGATGCGGTGTCCGAGGTCGTCGGACACCCTGAGCTGGTTGTCTCCGGTAGCGACGATCTTCTCTGCCTTTTGCACCAAGCCTTCCAGGTACTTGCGGTCGCCGGTGTCCCGCCAAGCGCGTTCGAGGATCTCGGCGGCGAACTTGAAGACCACGTTCGGCCCAAAATTTGATCCCTTCCCAGCCGCGTTTATTCCGCCGGGGTCAGCAGTTTGCAGGACGTAGTTTGCAGTTCTCCGCTGCTGGTAGGAGTGCAGTCGCTTTGGGGTGAACGTCCGTTCATGGAGCACGACGTTGCGTCCGGCCACCCGGCTTCCCGCCGGCGCGTCCCCGAGGTCGTTCGGGGCCAGCGAGGTATTGACGGCGGCGTCTACGAGCTCAAGCGTCGGACGCAGACTCTCGTACATGGTGTTAACGAGGCGGCGGTGATTCTGGACCGTTCCGTCGGGACGGTAACCGTGGCGCATCGCGTCCGCGACGCCCCACACACCGCTCTGCGTGTGGCAGCTCATGCAGTTCTCGCCGAACAAGCTCGATCCGTCGCGAACTCTGCGGTGGACGGCGATGTTGCGAGGCCGGTGGATGAGCCAGGCATCGACTTCGGCGAGCTGGTAGTAGATCGATTGCCGCACCGCGTCCTGCGGAGATTCGAACGGGGCGGGATCCACCAACCGCACCTCGAGTTCGTAGCCGGGCTGGTTCGCCTCCACCCGGAGGAAGTAAGTCCCGCCGGGATGAACCCGCCGAGTTACGAACGAACGGAAGTTGTCGTCTTGCTGGTGGATCCGCTCGTTGAGGTCCCTTCCGTCGTAGTACGAATACACCGGTTCCGGTCCAGGGATCGCCTCCGTGTTGGGATGGATGTACGGAATGATCGCGGCGTTCCCGAAATCCGACCTCTGAGCAGCTTCGCGCGGCTTGAGCTCTTCTGCTGTGGGCACACCGGGCTGGTAGACGCGAATGCGGGCGCTGACAACCGGATCAGGCAGTTGGAGATTCGCGGTCAGAAGCTTGACTCGATCGCCTCGGTAGACGAATCGATACCAATCGTCTGGGGACTTGCCCGAATCGGGGTTGTCGAAGTACTCGAGTTCGTCCGCTCCGCCCACGACGCGCAGGACTTGGTTGTCTGCGCCTGGCGCAAACGGCAGGCTGATGGCCTGCTCGGGCGCGTTGTTCGGTTCCGTCTCCAGCACGATGTCGCCGCCCTGCGTTTCCGGCACCGCCTGGACCTCCACTCGAATCTCGGCTTGCCTGACCGGCTGTGTCTTCGCTGGAGGTGCCGAAGCAAGGCGCGCCAGGCCCTTGTCTCTGTGGTACTCGGAGAGCTTCGGCTTGGCCTCCAGCACTGTTTCGAGAACCAGTTCGTAGCGTCCCGATTGAGGGGCTTTGTAAGTGAGGGATACGTCGGGGTCCAGCGCATGCAGCACCTTCGACCAGCCATTCGATGGTCCGACGACGAGGTCGCCGCGGTCTCCGGTGTACGAAACTTTCTCTGGCGGGCCCTGCCAGCGGACATTGACGCGGGCGTTGTCGGGCAGGCTCGAGGGCTGGGCGACACCAACCTGGATCTGCACAGTCTGGCCCGACTCCAGGTTCCACGACTTCGACCACGCCCCGTCGAAGTTGACGGCCTCGCCCAGAAGCGCGGGCGGGCCGAGCCACGCGAGGGCGGCCGCGAGCACCAGCGTCTCCAGCAGGTTCTTGGGTCGGTTCCACACTCCATGCGTTCGCTTGCGGATGTTGCGGCGATTCGCGAACTGCAGCAACCGAACTGGGTGACTTGAAGACTGAATCCAAACTGCCATAGCATCAAGGTGGCGACCGGCCGAATCGATTGCTCTAGGCGCAACCGTGATTCTTCGGGCTCAGCAAACTCGCCCGAGAAAGTGCTTCAGGAAAAGCTTCAGCCACCAGAAGACATTATATGACCCCACTTTCGCGTGAATCCACAAGCCCGCGCCCGCATCCCCGATCATTTCGACTCCATCGCCCAGGGGAGCGAGTGTTTCGTATCATCCGCCGAGCTTTGCGGCTATATCGGTGGCGATCTGTCCGCCGTGAAACCGACCGTTCTCGATGAATATCTCATTCGTGTGCATGCCAGCGACTATCACTCCGGCCAAGTACATTCCCGGGCGGTCGCTCTCAAGGGTGTCGGGATTGGTGCGCGGCTTCCGCTTTTGCCCGTCGAACACGATGCCCAGGCTTGCAAGGAATTCGATGTCGGGCTGGTAGCCGGTCATCGCCAGAACAAAGTCGTTCGGGATGGCGACCCGGCCTTTCGGTGTCTGGATGTGCAGCGAGTCCTGCTCGATCCGCTCGACCCTGCTGTCGAGGTAGGCATTGATTTCGCCATGCTTGATCCGATTCGAGATATCGGGCAGGATCCAGTACTTGATCTTCGGACTGAGTTCGGGATGGCGATGGATCAACGTGACCCGCGCTCCCGCACGGTAGCAGTCCAAGGCGCAGATCGCGGCCGAATTCTGGCCGCCGATCACAGCCACGTCGCAGTCGTAGAACGGGTGTGGCTCTTGGTAGTAGTGATGGACCTTGGGCAGGTCTTCACCGGGCACTGACATCCGAACCGGGATGTCGTAGAACCCCGTGGCGAGTATGACCTTGAGCGCCCGGTAGCGGCGCGCAGCGCCGACGCGGTCAGTGGTGTCCACTACGAAGTCACCGTCATTGCCCGTGACAGTATTGACCTGCTCGTATTGGTTGATATCCAAGCGGTAATGGCTGGCGACCCGACGGTAATACTTCAAGGCCTCACCGCGGGTGGGTTTCTCGCGCACCGCGGTCATCGGGATGTCACCGATCTCCAACAGTTCGGGGGTTGTGAAGAAGGTGAGGTTGGTCGGGTACTTGTACAGGGAGTTGACGACGCAGCCCTTCTCGATGGTCTTTACGCGGAAGCCGGCCTTTTGCACTTCGATCGCGCAAGCGAGTCCCGTGGGCCCGGCTCCGACAACGATGACGTCCACGGATACTTCAGAAAGATCGGCAGGCAAGTTCCAGTATAGGTATCGCCGCTCACCCTGCCTCACCTCTCGGCGGACGCAAGTCGGCCCCTGGGCGCCCAGGCTGTCGGCTCCGGATCGACGCTCGGGCCGCGAACCCGGCTCAGGGCCGACCCGCTCCTCCAAACCCATTCGAGGGTGAGACACTGTCATAGCGCGGAGTCAGCTCTGCGGCAGAATGAACATGACGAAACCCGCCACTCTAATGGTTCTTGCGTCTGGGCTGGCCCTGCCGCTGGCCGGGCGCGCGGACGGGGGAGAGAACCGGCGCCAGCACCCCCGCCTCTCTAAGGGTTCTTGCGTCTGGTCTGGCCCTGCCGGTGGCCGGGCTCGCGGACGAGCGATGGGCACGCCACGAGATTGCCTCCGGATTCATGTGCCAGACCGCCGTGGCGGCCGATTTCACGTCCGATGGCCTGCCCGATGTCATCGTCGACGCCCACGGGGAGACGCACTTGTATGTGGCGCCGGCGTGGGAGAAGGTTGTGATCGACGGGAACTGGCCAATCCGGCCAGGCGAGCGCAACACCATCCATAGCGAGGTGATGGATGTAGACAATGACGGTGACCCGGACTACATCGGTGCCGTCTATTCCCCTGGGCCGGTCTTCTGGCTGGAGCGTCCGGCCGACCCGATGCGGGATTGGTGGCCTCTGCGCATCGTTGACAGAGACGTGAATGGTACGCACGGCCTGATCAAGGGCGATGTCGACGGCGACGGGAAAGCCGATCTTGTCGGCAACAGCGCACAGCCCAAGGATGCGTACCCCAACTCCCTTGTTTGGTGGAGAGTTCCTAAGAACCCGCGCTCGGCCGAGCAGTGGATCCGTCACGTCTTCGCGGACCAGGACGCGCCAGGCTTGAGCCACTACCTAGGAATTGGTGACCTCGACGGGGACGGCGTCGCCGACGTGGTATCGGCCGGCAAGGACGCGGTGACCGGAGGCGGGAATTGGTTCGCGTGGTGGAAGCAACCCAGGGATGGCTCGACTCCCTGGCTGAAGCGCACGCTGGCGGTCAATCAGACTGGTGCAACCAACGCGCTGCCTGCGGACCTGAATGGAGACGGCGCGATGGATATCTTTGCCACGCGAGGCCACGGCAAGGGGGTCCTGTGGTTCGAGGGTCCGGACTTCGAGCTGCGGGAAATCGATCCCGAGATGAAGGGTCCTCACGACCTCGCGATCGGGGATATCGATGGTGATGGTGATGTCGACGGTGTCACTTGCGGCAAGGACAGTTACGTCGTGGCATGGTACGAGAACGACGGCAAGGGGAGTTTTCGGAAGCACGTGATTCACGACGATCAGGCTGCATACGACATCCGTCTGGTGGACATGGATGTTGACGGCGACCTGGACGTGCTCGTCGCAGGGCAGAACTCCCGCAACGTGGTCTGGTACGAGAACCTGCTCGACTGATCGTCGCGGGGGGCGCACGGTCGAACCGATGCAACCCGTAGGCGTTCCCGGAAACCCGGCAACATGCCCTGCATCCGCGGCGCTGCCATAAGATAGTTGCCGTGCTCACAGAGAGCACTGGAGGCTCGATGAAACACCTGCTGGGCAGCTGCCTGACGCTCTGCTCGATTGCGGCGGCCGAGCCGCTGGAGTGTGACTTCACCGACTACCGCCATTCGGCAGGGCTCTCCGCCGAAGCGATTGACGGGGATGTGCACTTCGAATGGGACGGAGCCGATGAAGGCCGGCTCCGAGCGACATTCGGGCTCGACGGTGACCAGCCAGTCATCAGAGCCATGTCCGTACTGTCGAGGGCAGGGCACTGGGCGCCTCTGGTGCAAGACGCCCGGCCGGCGTTCCACGTGGCGGAAGGCAAGCGCCGGATCTCCAATCAGCAGCTGAGGCCAATGCGCGATTTGGGCAGGGAGGCGACTCCCGAAGTGGTCGAGCCTGAGAAATGGAAGGTCTTTTGGGATGCTCCCCTGAATGTTCCTGGACTGGAAGGCGTGAACCCGGGGTTGCCTCGTGACCCGGGAGAAGTCACCCGGAACGACGTTGAGTATGCAGTGACCGGGTGTCGCGTCCGACGCGACGGAATTCGGCTTGAGATCTCCCTTGACGGCCTGAAGCTGGGCTCGTTCCAGGGGCAGGTTCGATTCACCGTCTACAAGGGCGCGAATCTTGTGCGGCAGGAAGCCGTGGCGGCGACTGCAAGGCCATCCGTGGCATACGTGTACAGAGCAGGTCTGGCCGGTCTGAGTGCTCAGGACTACGAGCGCCTGCGGTGGAGAGATATCGCGCGTGACTGGCAGCACTACCGTTTCGGCGGGGGCCCGAACGACGGCCCCGTGCCTCTTCGCGCCCGGAACCGGGCCCTACTGCTGGAACAGCGACGCGGGGCGCTAGCCGTGTTTCCGCCGTCCCACAAATTCTTCTTCGCAAGAGAGATCGAGATGAACCTCGGTTACGTCTGGTACAGCCAGCGTTCCGATGGCCAATTCGATGTGGGTGTGCGCCAGGGCGAACGCGAGGAAATGTATCGACCTTGGGGAGTCTCGGATGACGTGTGGCAGCAGCGTGTCACGCAGTCGCGCCGTTTTGCCGAAGGGAACTTCGCCCTCTACAACGCCCCTCCGGGCACGATGCAGCGGATGGCAGTGTACTACCATCTCGGTCCCGGAACGGCCGAGGACACTCTCGAAGCCGTACTGGCCTACACTCACGGCGACAAGTACAAGCCGATCGAGGGTTACCAGGTCGCGGTCAGCCACTTCCACACGCACTTCGCTCAGCAACTGGGTGACTCAGGTTCGTTCGATTCTCGGCCGCCGTGGATCGGCGCATTTCGGGGTCTGGGAATCAACATCGCGATGATGTCGGACTTCCATGGCGATGGCCATCCGAACGACCCCGGCAAGCTCCGCTTTCGGGAGCAGTCGGAATACTTCGAAGCCTGCCGGCGCCATTCGGATGCGGACTTCCTGCTGATTCCAGGCGAGGAGCCGAATGTGCATTTCGGCGGTCACTACACGTTGATCTTTCCCAAGCCGGTGTTTTGGTCAAAGGTTCGCCAGGATGGCGCTCCGTTCAAGGACAGTCACCCTTCGTACGGAACGGCGTACCGCATTGGATCGGCCGAAGAGATGCTCTCGATGGTGGAAGCCGAGCGTGGACTGCTCTGGCAGGCGCACCCCCGCACCAAGGGCTCGACGTTCTATCCCGATGTCATCAAGGACGCCCCGCACTTCCTCAGCGATCGATACTTGGGTGGTGCGTTCCAGCCCCTTCCGGCGGACTTGTCCCAGTCCAGGATCTGCGAGGAGCGTTGTTTCGGGACGCTGGACGACATGAACAACTGGGCAGGTCCTAAGTACCTGATTGCTGAAGGCGATACATATACGAAGTTCCCGGAGGACGAGATCTATCCACAGCTGGCCGTCAACTATATCCGCCTCCCCAAGCTGCCGAAGTTCGACGAGGACTGGAGCCCAGTAACCGAAGCCATGCGCCGAGGGGAATTTTTCGTCACTACTGGCGAGGTGCTGATTCCCGAATTCGCAGTCGAGGGTTTCGAGCACGCCAAGACCGTCGTTGCCGACGTGCAATGGACGTTTCCGTTGGAGTTCGTCGAGATCGTTTGGGGTGACGGCCGCGTGACCGGACGGCAGGTCCTGCCGACCCCTGAACTCGGTGCGTTTGGCAGCAAGACGTTCCGGTTGGAATTCGATGCCGCCGGGGGGAAATGGGTGCGTTTCGCAGCGTGGGACTCAGCCGGCAACGGCGCATTCACCCAGCCCGTGCACTGGTAGTGCCCGCCGGTGACTGCGGGGCCCCCGCCTGATTAAGCGTGTTCACTGTTGCCGACAACAGCCAAGCCGGGGCTTCGCATGCACTACGATGGGCTGAATGCCCGTGCAAAATCCATCCCAGGAGACTCTCGACAAGCTGCGCAAGTACGACACGCCCACGGTCTGCAACGTGATCGAGTTGTTTGCCGTCCGCCCACAAACCGAGGGTTACATGGACGGGAGGATTCGAGCGTGTTTCCCTGACATGGGCCCTGTTTGCGGTTTCGCTTCCACAGCGACTTTCCGTTCCGCGCTGGCGCCTCAGGGCGCGGCTGCGTACGGGACTCTCTACGGCCAGGTCGCGCGGTTTTCGGAGCTTCCCGGCCCACCGATCGTGGTGATTCAAGATCTTGACCAGCCGCCGAAATCGGCGACCTTCGGCGAGATCATGGCCGCGACTTACAAATCCTTCGGAGTGGAGGCGCTCGTGACAAGCGGAGCGGCTCGCGACCTGGACCAGGTTCGAGCTGTGGGCTTGCCATGCTTTTCTGATGGTGTCATCTGTTCCCACGGGTATCCGCAGCTGATCGAATTCCATGTTCCTGTCCATGTCGGTGGTCTGGCCGTCCACACGGGGGACCTGATCCATTGCGACCAGAACGGAGTCACCGACATTCCGCTTTCGATTGCGGACGAAGTGGCCGATGTCTGCGAAGAATTCTGCAGGGCGGAGTCCGTTGTGCTCGACTACTGCCAAGCTGGAGATGTTTCCGTCGAAGGCTTCGCTGAAGCCTTGAAGGAACTGGGGCACCGCCTGAAGGGACTCAGGGCCCAATTGCGGCGAACCTAGGCCTCGGGGACAAGTGCCTGCCAATCTCCGTCACGCGGGCGACGCCTCTTGACCGGTCGCTTCGCGTGATTCGCCGGAATCGGTGTCAATTACTCGTACCGTATAGGAGCCAGGCCGGCGAACGGTCGGAGTGAAGGCACTGCCTTGAATCCGAAAGGTGAAAACGATCTCGCCGTTCGACTCGTCGATCACCTGGACCACCGGATCTGTCGCGCCTTCTGCATCGATCGGGGGCAGCGTGAAGGCTCGGGGAAGGCCGCTCTCGTTCTGCGAAATCTGGATAGGCCAGCCGGGATATGGCTTGGCGCCTTGCTCCGAGGCGTTGATCCAACGCGGCCAGTTGGCGAATTCGATTGTGCGGTCAGTGCGCCTGAACTTCACGATGCCGTAACCAGGGGCACGCTGGAACAGAGCCGTCGGTTCAATGCCGTTGGCCTGTGGGTTCGAGACCGCGTGAACAGTGACCTTGTTGCCGAATCCGTCGAGAAATTCTCCGGTGTTGCGGGGAGCGCCGGGCCGGCGGTTGCGGCCTTCCTCGGACGGGTACCAGCGCCGCGGGAAGATGTTTGCCACTGACGGCACGCAGATTGCCCAACTGCTGTCGTTCCACTCGTCAACACCGTATTGAACGGTGCTGCCCAAATGCTGGTCTCCCGCGATGTGGACGGCCGCCGCCTTGCGGAGCAACCGTACGGCTCGGTTGCGTCCGGATTGCGGCCAGCCGTTGGAATCATGATCCTGGACAGGCTCCTCACCCTCTGCGTACTCTCCCGGTGCGTTGACCCTCAGCCGGCCCGTTACCGCATCGGTCGTAGTGCCCTTGGGCAGCGTGCACACGTTCGCAAAAATGGTCTGGGAAATTGCGGCCTTCATCCAGGCTCCGTCCCAGTCTTTCGCCCAGGCCTCGAGAAACTGCTCTTGGCGTTCCCCGAGGAGCGGGAAATCGGGATTGTCCGAACTCTTTCTGGCGTCGTAGGAGGGGTCGGCCGCCCAGCCGTTCACAATTCCGGAATTGGGCAGCAAGGCGGTCGCGGAGTCTTTCCACTTCCGGTCCGCGATGATCGCGAAGCTGACGCCGCCGTAGAGCCAGTCCGTGTAGTACACGGCGATGCCTTGCTCGACCGGAGTCGCGTCATACGGGTCCGGCATATTCGCCGTTTGGGTGGTTTGCACGACATGCACGAACCTGTGATCCATGACGTAGCCACCTTGATCCTGGCCGGGCTTGCCGTAGCCGTTGGCTTTCCGCCCGGCCGCGCCCCAAATGTTCCCCTGGTAGACATCGTGGTCGTCCGGAAGCGCGACCGCGGGTATATCCCGAAGCAGTTCACCATATTCCCACCCGAAGATGTACCACTTGCGCAAGTAGTCGAGGATGGCCATGTCCGTCGGCTCGCGCACGATGCCGTACTCCCCCACTCGTTCGTAAATGTTGTCTCCGGTAAATGCCATCACATCCGGCTTGTGGAACTGCATGTTGCGAACGATGTCGGCGTGCGGGAAGCCGAGGTCGTTGTTGCCCGTGAACGCCGCGACCACGAGCTCTTCCTTGTCAACCGGATCCTTGCGGACCGTGCCTTCCCAGACGTCCCCTGCGAACGTCACGCGGTAAGGCGTGTCGAGCGCGCTGTTCCAGTCGGCGACGCGGAAAGTCGCGGTTCTTGCTTCCGGGTCAATCGCTGCGGTTGCGACCTGCTTCCATCCCTCATTGAGAATCTCGAGGGTCGCCTCGCCTCTATCCGTACCCACCGGAGCAACCATCGCATTCAGCTTCAACACCCCCTTGCTCAGCGTGTGCATCGCGAACATGATCGGGCCTAGTTCGCGGTCGGAGTAAGCCGAGACCTTGGTCCCGGAAACCTTCCAATCGTCGAACCAGACGCGCATTGTCCCGCCCGGACGCGTACCCGGCTTGAGCGACCATCCTGTTTCGCGGATGGCTTGTTCGTCGGGGGGCGAGTCGCCGACGGGTGCCGAGCTCGACACGAGGGCCAATCCGCCGACAAGCCACCCAGAATCGACATTCCTCGAAACCTCTTGATCCTCGCCGCCCGCCTCAGCTCGCAATGTGAGCTGGTAGCCTTCACCTTCCGGCCGTGCCTCCACAGACAGCGTCGTGCCCGCACCAAAGGCGTCGGCCAGCGGCGGCGATGAGGAGTCTAGATTTCCGATGAACAGACGGCCGTCGGCCGAAATTCCGCAATTCAATCCGACTCCCCGCACAGCGCTGTCGCGGTAGTCGTCGAACGATCCACGGATGCCGATCCGGAATCCGGCCCAGCCGACATCGAGAGGTTCTGTGCTGTCTTCCATCCGGCCGAGGCGAACACTCATCGCGAGGTCGCCTTCACCATCCCCGACCTCGCGAGTGAGCAGAAACACATTTCGGTCTCCCCCGGCCCTGAAGTTCTCGAGCCGTCCTGCCTGCAGCCTCCAGTCCTGCAGCGGGTTGGACCAGTAGTCGGGGCCGATCCATGGTCGATCCGCCGTGGTTCCCCAATCACTCTCGAAGGAAGTGGACTGCGATGAGCAGCCGATGAGGGCCACCAGGCACAAGAGGGCCTGCAGGAGAAGGGTGCGCGATCTAGTCATCTCAGCAACGATTATGCGCCATAGCGGGCTGCCGCAACGATGAGCGCCCGGATTTCCGGTTTGCCTTCGTGACGCCTTTGGGGCGGCACTACATGGTCGCTGTCATCGGCCCCTTCGACAGAAGCTTGATTCTGTAAAGGCCCGTTCTCGCGGTCATGTACAGCGAACTGCCGTCGTTTCCCCAGGCGACATTCGCCGGGACTTCCGCTGGCCGGATGGTGCCGAGATGGGTCCCGTCGGGAGCGAAGATCCAGACGCCCCCGGGACCGGTGGCGTAGATGTTGCCGTCCGTGTCGAGCTTGAGACCGTCGGGCATGCCTGGGTCCGTTTCCTCACCCGCGTCGTAGAACACTCGCCCATTCTCGAACGCTCCCTCGCTGTTGACTTCATAGGACATCCAAACCTTGTTCGAGGCGTCCGAATTTGCGACGTACGCCGTCTTGCCGTCAGGTGAGAAGCCGATCCCGTTGGGCCTCGTTTGGTCCCGGACAAGGAGCTGCAGTTCGCGGCTGTCGTAATTCAGGCGGTAGATCCCATTGAAATCCAGCTCCCTCAGCGGGTCGTCCTCTTGCTGGGGCAGTCCGTAAGGGGGATCTGTGAAGTACAGCCATCCGTTTGGATGCCATGCGGCGTCGTTCGGGCTGTTGAGCCTTTTCCCCTCGAAATTGTCCACGAGGGTCTCCCACTCCCCATCGACCAGGCGGGACACCCGGCGGTTCCCGTGCTCGCAGGCGATGAGGTGGCCTTGGGCGTCCAAGATCAGGCCGTTCGAGCCGAGGGACGCTTGGCGGGGCTCGCCTCGGTACATGCCCTCGTAGAAAACGGACGCTTCGACATCGCCTTCGGACCAGCGGTAGATGTTGTTGGCAGGGATGTCGCTGAACAGTAGGGACGGGCCACCCTCGACGACCCACACCGGGCCTTCGGTGAAGCGCAGGCCGCCCGCAAGTTTCTCGATCCTGGCGCCTTCGGGAACGATGGCGTCAAGAGCCTCGCTCATTCTGACGACCGTGCCGGCCCCCGGCTCCAGGGACTCTTCCTGCGGGGGAGGGGAGGGCGAGCAAGCGAGCGCCAACGATAGCACGATGATCCCGAGGAAAGGTCTTCGTCTCATAGTTCCGTGGCTCTCTGCCGTGCCTATGTTAACCGAAGATCCACCCTAGCGGCCATGTCAAGTGGCGTCCCGACCATCGGAAAACCGTCAACAGTGCCGTTGTTGACATTCGCTCCGCCGGTGTGCGATTGTTCCTATTACGTTGCTGGAGTCAGGCTTCTTGCTTGGCCGGACCCCCCATAGGTCTGGATGACAGATCCGCGGAAGCTTCGGCTCAATTTAGAAAGCACTTTAGATAGTGTCGAAGCGGCGGAATTGATAGTTCAGCGTATGGCGGATCTCAATGGGTTCGACGATGAACAGGTGTATCAGATTGGCATGGGTGTCCGCGAGATGGTCATCAATGCGATAGAGCACGGCAACGGGTTCGGCTCCGACAAGACTGTGTCGTTCGACGCCTCGATCGACGATGACGCCATGCACGTGACCGTGGTCGACCAAGGCTCGGGGTTCGACCCGTCGAGTGTCCGCGATCCGCTTGCGGAGGAAAACCTGATGCGGTGCTCGGGACGCGGCTTGCTTCTGATGCGGGCTTTCTTCGATGAGGTCGAGATTGGACCTGGCGAAGATTCCGGCACGAGGATTCATTCAGTCAAATACCGCACCGTAAGTGCGGGCGGAATAGCTCAGGAGGAAGTTCGATGAGTTTTTCTACCTCGATTCGTGACGTCGCTGGTGTCACAGTGGTTGATCTGTCAGGTCGCATCACCCTAGGCGAGGCGTCCGGTAAACTGCGCGCCACCGTCCGCAGCTTGCTTGACAGCAACGTGTCGAAGTTGGTGTTGAACCTCGCAGAGGTCAGCTACATCGACAGCTCTGGCCTTGGAGAACTGGTCTCCGCCTACACGACAGCGCGAAGCAAGGGCTGCACGGTCAAATTGCTGCACGTCCAGGCGAAAGTGCAGGATCTACTGACGGTGACAAAGCTGTACACGGTATTCGAGAGCCATACCGACGAAGCCGCTGCTGTCTCAAGCTTCTAGGCTCCCCAAATTGGAATCCCGGATTACCGGCCGGGGCGCTGGTGTGGGCATAGTGCGCCTAGGGCGCACCCATCGCTAGAGCGGTCTTCCAGGAAAAGGGGCCGCTCCGAATCCGAACTGCCGTCTAGCTGAAGAGAACCGAGAACGTAACGGAGATTTCGAGGTTGTTAAGCTTCCCCTCAACACCGGGGAAGTACCGGCCAAAGGGCTTTCCGGTGATGTGGTTGCGTACGTCGAAGCGGACACCGTACTTGAAGAGATTGAACTTAATGCCCCCACCATAGTTGTAACCGAATTTTGTGTCACCCCCGCCCGAAAAGGTCGAAGCGCCCGGCGGGAAAAATGACGAGAAGCCGCCGCCACCCGTTGCGAACGGCCGGACTGTTGTTCCCGTGGGCAACGCGTGAACGACGAAATTGTAGTACATGTGGTGCGCCCGCACGACGTATGTGATTGTTTCGTTGGTCCCCTCGCTTCCTTCGAAGATCTCCAACCCTCCATGCTGGTAGGCATACGACACTTCGTGCCCGAAAAACGCGCGCGGGTTGAAGGCCATCCTGCCTCCGATCCGGACTCCATCGCTTATCGAAACGGATCCAGTGGCCGGAAGTCCAGAGTCCGCGTCGAAGAACTCGGAGACACTGAGGTTATCTCCGTTCTGGGAACCGAAACCGCCCGAAATACCCATTTCCAGCGACTGGGGCTTGGCGGGCGCTGCGAGCAGCACTCCAAAAATACAGCAGGTCAGGAAGCGATACATGATTCTCCTCGGGCTCTCGCCTCATCATAGCCGCATTCCACCCGAGCCGTGGAACACCTCGACCGACTGGACGGGACATCGGCCCAATCGACGTTTCCCAGAGCACCGGGAGGCTGCTGGCCACACCTGCGTTGAAACAAGCGAAAATACGGCCGGACCGGGGCGTTTAGTGGTACTGGACGAATTCGATCGTGTGCCCGTCGGGATCGCTGCAGAACGCTTGGCTCATGCCGAGACGCTCGTTGCCGCCTTCCGAGAACGCGATCCCGCATTCGCGCAGACGCGCCTTCACGACGCTCAAGTCGCGAACTTCCATCGCTAGGTGGTCCCCCCGGCTGATTTGATCGCGAACTGCGCGGCCGGCACCCTTGTCGGCGATCAAATGGATCTGGCGGTCGCCCACCGCGAGCCACGCCCCCGGGAAGCCAAAGTCCGGGCGATCGTCCTCGGGCAAGCCGAGAACGCCGCAGAAAAAGTCCTTGGAAGCGTCCAGATCCGCTACTGCGAACGAGACATGGTGCATGCGCTTCAATCCGATCCGGTCCATAAGCGCCATTGTACCTGTGGGCTTAGGACTCGGGATTGCCCCGGGCCGGGCCCGGGCCGAAACCGAAGCCATGCTCGGGAACAAGCATGGAAGCGGAGAGGGGGAATTTGATTCCGGTTATCGTGGTCGCTATCATCAAAGAACATCTGGCGAAGCCTGAATCGCTTCGGCACTGCTTGAGGAGAATCACATGGGCCCTGTTGGCATGGGTGAGATTATCGTCCTGTTCGTCCTGGCCTTGCTGGTCTTTGGCCCCAAGAAGCTTCCGGAACTCGGAAGAACGTTTGGCAAGGGCATGGCCGAGTTCAAACGGGCCTCCAACGAGTTGAAGACTACCTTCCAGCGCGAGATGGACAGCATTGAACAGGAGACGAAAGAAGTCAAGAACGTAGCGGGTGGAGTGGGCCGGGATATCAACTCCAGCTACTACGACGACAACGACGACGACTACTACAGCGATTACGACTACGATGGTTCGTCCGGCGGATCGTCGGCGTCTGCGGCTCCGGCAAAGCCTGCGGATACCACGCGCGACGAATCGAATGGAACTGGGGGGAATCTGGCTGCCGAGGCCGACGGGGCCGAGGACCTTGTGCAAGCTGAAGAGGCTGGCGCGCCGTCACCTCAGGAAGGTGCCACTGAGAGCCCAGTGTCAGGTGTTCCCGAGCCGGTCGATGAACCTGTCGCGAAACCGGCCTAGGCTTCTCAAGCTTCCCATCGCCTCAAATCGTGCCGCTAGATAGCAAGAGCAGCCTGCGTCGATGAATCCCAAAGACCGAGATCCTGGGGATGCGGCTCACGAGGGCCCCGCCGAGCCATCGTCGGATGGTGGGGGAGGCGAGGAGGCATCCAAGCCGGTGGGCTCAAGAGAAACAGATTCGTCGCCCCAAGACACGTCGTTTTACGACGATCCCTACCACGACGAGTCGGACCATCTTTACGACGACCCTCACGCGGACCCGCCCGATACCGGAGAGGTTACGGACGAAAGCGAACCGCCCAAGAGCGACGGTGCGGATTCCGGTGGAGCTGCTCCGCCTCCCCCACCCCCCACCGAAGACGAAGAAGAAGACGACGAGGACGGCATGGCCAGAATGTCGTTCTTGGAGCACTTGGAGGAACTGCGAACGCGCATCCTCAGGGGGATGGGCGGGCTCTTGATCGTTTATCTCGGCTGCCTCGCTTTCGCGAGAGACCTGCTAAGGTTCGTCCTGGTCCCGTTCCGCACGGCCGCGGAATCGATCCAGACGCCGACGGGCGAAGCCCTGAAGATCATCAATACCCGGCCCTTGGAGCAGTTCCAGGTCGTCTATATCTATGTGCCACTGCTCGCGGCGGTGTTCATCGGCTCGCCGTGGCTGATGTACCAGGCCTGGCAGTTCATCGCACCCGGCCTTTACAGGAAGGAGAAGCGCTGGGCGCTGCCATTCATCTTCGCGACGGCGAGCCTGTTCGTTTTGGGCGGGATCTTCTGCTACTTCGTGGCCCTGCCATTCACGCTGCAGTTTCTGCTCACTGTCTCGATCGATGACGTCGAGCCCTACATCGCCGTCGGCGAGTACCTCTACATGTTCATGCTTCTGGAGATCGGTCTCGGCTTGGTCTTCCAGCTTCCGGTCCTGATCTTTTTCTTCACGCTGATGAGGCTCACGTCCCCGCGGTTCCTGCTGCGGAACGTTCGCTATGCGGTGCTGATCATGTTCATCGTGGCGGCGATCATCACGCCAACCGGGGACCCGCTGACAATGGCCCTGTTCGCGGGGCCGATGATCCTGCTGTACTTCGTTGGCATCTGGGCTAGCTGGCTCCTGGTCCTGCGCAGGGAAGGCCGGTCGTTGCCATGGTTACGGATCTTCATTGCCGTGCTGGTGTTCTTCGCGCTAGTCTTGGCCGTAGTCCTGTACATGAATCAGTACCACGGATACGGATTCCTCCCGGAGTTCCCGTGGTTCGGGAAGCAGTGAGCCTTGAATGGGGGTTGTCTGCTGCCCTCTTGGGCAGCGTGGTCAGGCGGATTCGCCCAGTGTGGGCCTACTGGACTGTGGCGGGGTCCTGCTTAGGTTCGTAGCGGTTCGCCACGTAACCGTTCAGGATATCGATGAACTCCGCGACGATGCGATCACCCCGTAGAGTCTTGAGAAGTTGCCCGTCCATGTAGACGGGAGCCACCGGCTCCTCGAAATTACCTGGAAGTGAGATTCCGATGTCGGCATGTTTGGACTCGCCGGGACCGTTCACCACGCACCCCATGACAGCCACGCTCATGGTTTCCACGCCTTCGTAATGGCCCTTCCAGCTCGGCATTTGAGCGCGTAGGTACGCCTGGATTTCCTCGGCCATCTCTTGGAAGAAGGTGCTCGTCGTACGGCCGCAGCCCGGACACGCCGTCACTTGCGGGGTGAAATGGCGGATCTCGAGGGACTGCAGCATCTGCTTGGCGACTTCGACTTCTTCGCAGCGGTCGCCGTCCGGTTGCGGTGTGAGCGATACACGGATTGTGTCGCCAATGCCTTCTTGCATGAGCACTGCCATCGCAGCGGTCGACGCGATGACGCCCTTGTTGCCCATGCCGGCCTCGGTTAAGCCGAGGTGCAGCGGGTAGTCGCAGCGCTTCGCCAAGGCGCGGTACACCGCGATCAGATCCTGGACGTTCGAAACCTTTGCGCTCAGGACGATCCGGTCGTGACCTAGGCCGTAGGTCTCGGCCGCTTCCGCTGACCGAACCGCGCTCAGCACGATCGTTTCGTACATCACTTCCGCTGCTGTCCAGGGCTGCGCGCGTTGAGCGTTCAGATCCATTTGGCTGGTCAGCAACTGCTGGTCTAGAGATCCCCAGTTCACACCGATGCGGACGGGCTTTCCGTGCTCGATCGCGGCTTCGATCATTGTGCGGAAATTGTCATCGTGCTTCTTGCCGATGTTGACATTCCCCGGATTGATTCGGTACTTGGCAAGTGCCCGCGCGCACTCCGGGTACTTTCGAAGCAGCAGATGTCCGTTGTAGTGAAAGTCGCCAATCACGGGCACACTGCAACCGAAGTCCCGCAGGGTCTTCACGATTCGCGGAACGGCGGCGGCCGCCTTGTCGTGGTTCACGGTGACGCGAACCAGTTCCGAACCCGCTTGGGCTAGCGCGAGGGTTTGATTGACCGTCGCCGCTGTGTCCGCGGTGTCGGTGTTTGTCATCGACTGGACCGCGATCGGGTTGGAGCCTCCGATGTGGATGCCATCAACATCGCAGACGGCAGTCGGTTGTCGGCGAATGGCCATTGGATCAGCGCCGGGAATCGAACCTTTCTGAGTCTAGCAAGGGGGCGCTACCGTACGAGCGCGAGAGTCAGGGCCGGCAAGTAGGTGATCAACAACACGCCGCCAAGCAGGATCACCAAGAACGGCAGCACCGACCGGTAGATGCGAGTGAGCGGCTCGTCAAATCGATACGAGGCCAGGAACAGGTTCATTCCGACGGGCGGTGTCAGGTATCCCAGCTCCAGGTTCGCCAAGAAGATGATTCCCAAGTGCACCGGGTCCACACCGAAGGCTTCCCCCATTGGAGCGATCAATGGCACCACGACGAGAATCGCCGAGAAGATGTCCATCATGCAGCCCACAACCAGGAGCAGCGCATTCAAGACCAGCAGAAAGACGTACTTCGATTCGATATGCGCCTGGACCCATTCGAGCGCTTGGTCCGGAATTTGCGCGTCGATCAGGTAATTGGTGAAGCCCAGCGCCACTCCCAAGATCAGCAATACCCCGCCGACAAGCGTCGCGCACTCGGCAGCAACCGCGGGAAGCCGCCCGCGGATCGGGAGGTCGCGATGCACGATACACTCGATGACAAACGCGTATAGCACGGTGACGGCAGCGGCCTCTACCAGCGTGACGATCCCGCCGAAGATCCCGCCGATCACCACGACGGGCAACAGCAACTCCCACTTCGCCTCAGCCACCGCAGCGCGCGCTTCGACGGGATCGAACCTGCGCCGAACCTGCTCGGCGCGGCGTCCGTGCCGGACCCCCCACAGAGCGACCAGTCCCACCAGCAGGATTCCCGGCAACAATCCGCCGAGGAAAAGCTCGTTGATCGGTGTCCGGGAGTACACGGCGTAGAGAATGACCGCCAGGCTGGGTGGGAAGAGCAGCCCGATCGATCCCGATGCGGTCATCAAGCCGAGCGAGAAACGCCTGGTGTAGCGGGCCCCGGCGAGAACCGGCATGATCAGTCCGCCGAGAGAGAGGATGGTCACGCCGGAAGCGCCGGTAAAGGACGTGAAGAACGCGAATGCAAGGGCGGTTGTCACCGCTAGGCCGCCAGGCACCCATCCGACCAACGCCGAGAAAACGCGTACCAGGCGTCGGCTCGATCCCCCTTCGGCGAGGATGTAGCCGCCGAGCGTGAACAGCGGAATTGCCGGTAGCAGGGGCTGGCCGGATAGCTGGTAAGCGGCCAACGGCACTGCCGTCACCGGAGTGTATTCGTACCAGAACAGCATGGCCGCTAACCCACCGATGACAGCGAAGATCGGCAGTCCTAGCAGCGCCCCGGCAATTAATGCGACCACAGCGTATTGGAGGATGGGCAATTCGCCTAGCGTCTCCCAGGACGCGAGCGCAATGGGGACGAGGACCCCCGCGAGAGCGAGCGCCTTGCCGGGGAGCGAAGGGGATGCTCGCCAGGCCATTCGCGCTGCAATGGCCGCGAATCCAGGCGCCATGACGAGGATGAAGACCCACACGGGCAGTCCAAATGCCACGGTGTCTTCCGCCGCGCGTTCCACCATGGCGAATGTCCACGCCCCGTAGGCCAAGCAAGTGCAGATAGCGACTCCAACCGCGGCCGCGAACACCTGCGCTGGCAGCTTGAACCGCGATGGAACGAAGGCGGCCGTGGAGAGGGCCAGCAATCGGTTGTCCCGTGCGGCGAGCGCTCCTCCCGCCATCGCAACGACCAACGTGAAGTGCTGCACGAGAAGAATGGACCCCGGAATCAGGTTGCCGATTCCGAAAATCCGGCCCGCTCCCTCGGCGAGGGGCAGGAGGGCAATCAACGCCAGCAGGGCAGCAGAGAAGCCGTTTTCGACCGTGCGCCAGCGCCCGGCCATGTCGCGAGAAACTTGCCACAGTGCCGCTGCTGGCCCCTCGGTGGTCTTTCCCATGAGCGTTCCCTGCCTGGCGCCTCTGGCGCGGGGGTTTCAACTCAGGGTACCGGATGGAGGCATCGGCAACCGGCAAGCGCGTAGTCCAAGGCCGTGCTGTGGGCATCTCTCGAGACAGTAGTCTGAGAGTATGCAAGACCCCGACTGGGATGCAGCCCGCGCATTGTTCCCCGTGTTTCGGAACTGGGCGCATCTGAACACCGCCACGTTCGGCCCGATGCCACACACTGCCGTTCGCGCAATGACTGAGCACTTCTCCGCTCGCGACGAATCCGCTTCCACGCAGTTCCTGTCATGGTTCGACCGGCTTGACCAGATCCGCGAGAAGCTGGCGCGGCTGATCGGGGCCGCGGCGGACGACATCGGCTTCTGCCCAAACGCCGGCACGGCCCTTTCATGGCTGCTGCACGGTATCGACTGGAATTCAGGTGACGAGATTCTTGCTTTGGACCATGAGTTTCCCAATAACATCTACGCACCCCTGCTGCTCGATGCCAAGGGTGTCCGTTTCCGGCCCGTGCCCTCCCCTCCCGGCCCCTTCGACGCCGATTACTTTCTGGACGCTGTTGGGCCGCGCACAAGGCTCGTCATTCTGAGTTCGGTGAACTATTCCAATGGCATGCGGGCCCCCTTGGCAGAACTTGCGCCGGAGCTTCGGCGGCGCGGCGTGCTCTTGTGTGTCGATGCCACCCAGAGTGTCGGTGCGCTTCGCTACGACGTTCGGACGACTCCTGCTGACTTCCTCGTGGTCCATGGCTACAAGTGGATGCTCGGTCCGGCCGGTGCGGGGTTTTTCTACGCGCCTTCGGAGACACGGGAATGGCTCTTTCCGACAGTGGTGAGCTGGCGGAGTCACAAGGGGTGGCGCGAGCACGAACAGCTCCACCATGGCCGGCCCGAATTGACTGGGAGCGCCGCAATGTACGAGGGTGGCGTTCAGGCATTCGCATTGCTCTTCGCACTGGAGACGAGTCTGGACTTGATCCTCGAGTGCGGCCCCGCAGCCATTGAGCGGAGGGCCCTGCAATTGGCTCGGGAAACTCGAGAGGTGCTTGCCAGCTACGGCGCTCGACCTTTGGGGACAGCGAATCGAGCCGATGCTTCTCAAATCGTGACGGCGTTGACTCCGGGCCGCGACCCAGCCGTCTTGTGCAAGGCGCTCCAGGCGAGGCGCGTCGCGGTTTCGGCGCGACAGGGCACTCTTAGGGTTTCGCTCCATTTCTTCAACAACCGCCAGGATCTCCAAAGACTCTCGGAAGGGCTGGCAGCCTGACCCACTGGAATCACTCCAGCGATTGCATGTCGCGGACTTGGTTGATGTTGGCGAACGGCGTGGGGCTGTCGACATCGAATGCTTCCCAGTCCAGGCCCTCCAGTGCCTCCGTTACCTTGCGCACGCCGCTCAGCAGTGCGTCTTCGAGGGGCGCGAGGGCCGCAGTTGAGTAGATCGCGCAAAGCGGCTGAACGCGTCCATCCGGAGTCCGAGGCAGAATGGCCTTCCCGTTGCACCCGGCGGTCTTCCCAATTAGCGCGGCCAGTGGTGCCTGCGCGACCATCGGCATGTCGCAGGCCGCGATCAGGCACCATTGGCAATTCGCGTGCGTCAGCGCCGCGACGATCCCTCCTAGCGGTCCCGCACCTGGCAGTTGGTCAGGAATCACCGGTATTCCGAGCGAACTGTGAAGATCGGGATTGCCAACTAGCGTCACGCTGGGAACGTGAGTGAGCACCGCCTCTGCGACCCACAGGGCCATTGGCTTGCCTCGGAACCGGTAGAGGGCTTTATCCGACCCAAAACGCGAACTGCGGCCTCCGGTCAGCACATAGCCTGCCACGCCTGAGTAAGGTACGTCACGTCCGGAGCGCACGCTGCGCATCATAGCCGACTAGGAAACGCCTGGATTTCAAGGTCCAGAGCCCCATAGTTGGCGAGCGCGTTTTCACTTTTGGCTTCTGCGTCGCAACAGCGGGCCAGGCTGGACGGACTCCTTTGGGTGCGGCTGAAGCAGAGGAATACGGCTACCATACTGTTGCTTTATCTTCGCGAAGTTGCGAGACTGTGCCACGAGAGGAGGCACAGTCTATGCCAAACAATAAATTGCACTCCAGAAATATCGTGTTGACTGCGTTGGCGTCGGTCGTTGCCTTGGCCCTTGGACTGGCCTGTTCGGGCGGCCCGAGTGGGCCGGCCCAAGGCTCGCCAGAGTGGTACATGCAAGCCGCTCGCGAGAACTTCGCGATTCCTGACTATGCCAAGACGATCGAACAGCTCTCGGAAGCCATGGGAGCCGAAGGCGAGATTGGAACCACGGCTATGCTTTGGCACTCCGTCACAACCGCCGGTCTCGCTCGGGGGTATTCCGAACTCGGAAGCGCGTTCATGGAGGGCATCGAGGCCAACGAAGCGCGTGCCGCAGATTTCCAGAACTTCGTCAATGACTACCGTCGCCGGACACGGATCAACGCAATCGAATTCTCCGAGGGAGTCGGCAAGATCCAAGCGTTGATTCAAGCGCAACCGAGTGTGAGTCTCGACTTTCCGCTGCCCCCCGGGAATGACAGCGTATCGCCTGTATTGACGAGCGTTCGATCCGGAACCAATGCGGAAACCCAGATAGCGGGAATGGAAGCCCAGACGTTGACGCGGGGAATTTTCTCCGTGCTCTCCGACCTAACGGGCGGGAAGTCGGCTGAAGACCTCACCTCGACAGCAGAAGCGGGGACGATCGAAGCCACTTCCGACGAAATTGCTTTCGGAGTCAGTCGGATTCTGCTCGATATTTCGATCATGTTCGATCGCGAGGGCATCAACGACCCGCGAGTGCGCGGTCACGTCCTGGGAATGGCTGAGAAGTGGGTGGAGCCATACCTCGAAGACGAGGACTCCGAAGCCGTTGAGGAGTTTAAGTTCGACTTGGAAAACGAGCGTCGCGACATTGAGGGGAAACGGCGCATAGCCAAGGAATAGGCAGAATCTGGGGTCGCGGCGTTTGACTGCCGCACATCCAGAATTGATGCCTGTCACGGGTACAGTCCGCTTGAATTGTCACAATGGAATGCATGCAGCGATCTCTCGTCGGCATCACCGCACTTCGCCTCCTCGGCCTCGGCTTGCTACTGGCCGTCCCGTCGATCTCCGGTAGCCCCAATGTTGTCGTCATCCTAGCGGATGATCTCGGTTTCGGGGATGTAGCGTACCTCAATCCGCAGTCACGCATTCCAACGCCGCACCTCGACGCCCTGGCAGGGCAGGGCATGGCATTCCTGGACGCTCACACGCCGTCGGGGGTTTGCACCCCCACTCGCTACGGACTGCTAACCGGGCGCTACTCATGGAGAACCCGGCTCAAGAGGGGCGTCCAGAACGGCTACGGAGAGCCGCTGATCGCGCCGGACCGGGCGACACTGGGCACGTTCCTCGGAGCTCACGGATACCGCACGGCGATCGTGGGCAAGTGGCATCTCGGTCTGGGGTTTGCCAAGACGTCTTCGGGAGATTTTGACTTCAGCCAGCCGGTGAGTGACGGTCCCCACACGCACGGGTTTCACGAATCGTTCATCATTCCGGCTTCACTGGACTTCCCGCCGTACGTGTACATCCGAGATGGAGAGATAACCGGCTTGCCGCTCGGGACACAGGAGGCATTGAAGTTTCCGCGGTTCATGCGCCGCGGCGAACTGGCGACAAACCTGGCGCCGGAAAGAGTACTGGACGACCTTGTCGACCAGGCTTCGGATTTCATCAGGCGACAGGCGCGTCAGAACCAGCAGTTTTTCTTGTACTTGCCGCTGACCGCGCCCCATAAGCCGGTGTGGCCGGCCAAGCGTTTCGAGGGCAAGACCGAACTGGGGCCGTACGGGGATTTCATCGTCCATGTCGATGCAGCTGTCGGCGGCGTCATGGACACGATTGACGACGCGAATGTCAAGGAGAACACACTTGTAATCGTTACATCTGACAATGGATCGTTCATGTATCGATTGAATGGTGTCGAGGACCCGGATCATACCGATGACCCGACGATCCAGGCTTACAGGTCGCTGAATCACATGGCCAACTATGTGTATCGCGGCACCAAGGCCGATATCTGGGAAGGCGGCCATCGTGTCCCGTTCCTAGTGCGTTGGCCCGGTGAGGTCGAAGCCGGCAGCACCCAGCGTGAGGCAGTCTGCCTGACCGATGTATTCGCGACGCTCGCCGAGATCATCGGCCAGGACTTGCCGGAGGACGTTGCTGGTGACAGTTTCAGCCTGCTGTCCCTGATGCGTGGCGGCACCTGGACGAGACCCCGACCGCCAGTGATTCATCATTCTTCCGGCGGGATGTTCGCAATTAGGGACGGACGTTGGAAGCTGGTCGCGGGTGATGGCTCAGGGGGCAGGGAAAGGCCTGCAGGCAAGCCGTTCCAGCGACCGTACCAGCTGTATGACCTCGAGGCGGACCCATCCGAGCGGCGAAACGTATACGACTCCAATCCGACAGTGGCCCTGCGCCTGGAACGGGAATTGGATCGTATCCGTTCCAGCGGGCGCAGCCGCTAGTCAGGTGCCGTTGGCAGGGCGGGGCTGGTTCAGTCCGGCTTGCCACCGATTGCATGCTTGCGCGACGCGAGGGGCTTCCCATGTCGCAACGGCTAGCCAAGAATCTTTCCGGGATTGAGAATGCCGAGCGGGTCCAGAGCCTGCTTGATCGCTCTCATCACGTTGACCCCTTCGCCGTGTTGGTCGCGCAGCGCGTCAATTTTTCCGATGCCAATGCCATGCTCCCCCGTGCAGGTGCCTCCGAGCGCCAGTGTGCGCTCGATCATGCGGTCGTTCACGCTTCTGGCGCGGGCCATCTCCTCTTCATCGTCGGGGTCAACCAGGAACACCGCATGGAAGTTGCCGTCGCCCACATGCCCGAGGATCGGCGCGACTAAGTTGGCCTCACCGATGTCGCTCAAAGTTTCCTGTAGGCACGCAACGAGTTTCGAGATCGGGACGCAAATGTCGCTGACCCAGCCGTGCGATCCAGGACGAAGAGCCTTGATGGCGTAGTAGGCGTGATGGCGGGCGCGCCAAAGCTCTTCTCGCTTTTCACGTTCGATCGTCCATTGGAAATCCCCGCCGCCATGTTCTACAGCGATTTCTCCCGATAGTGAGGCTTGCTCAGCCACGCTGCTCGATGTGCCGTGGAACTCAAGGAACAGCAGCGGCGTAGGCTCGTAAGCCAGCTTCGAGTAATCGTTCACCGCACGCACCGACACCTCGTCAAGGAGTTCGCACCGGGCCACCGGAATGCCGGATTGCAATATCTCGATAACGGTATCCACGCACCCTTCGACGGACCGGAACGCACAGGCCGCTACGGAGATCGCTTCTGGGAGGGGGTGCAGTTTCAGGCGCGCATCCGTGATGACACCGAGGGTTCCCTCCGATCCCAGCATGAGTTTGGTCAGGTCGTATCCGGCCGAAGATTTGCGTGCGCGTCCGCCGGTTTCGATGATGCGCCCGTCCGCTAGCACGCACGTGAGCCCAAGGATGTTCTCTCGAATCGTCCCGTACCGGACGGTTGTCGTTCCTGAAGCGCCGGTGGCCGCCATACCTCCAACCGAGGCGTCCGCACCGGGATCGATTGGCAGCCAAAGGCCGTGTTTCTCTAGTTCGTCATTGAGGGCGACCCGTCGGATCCCCGCCTGAACGTGGCAATCGAGGTCGTCCGCCTGGATTTCGAGGATCCGGTCCATCCTCCCTAGCCCTAGTTCGCCAAATCGTGACTTGGAAATTTCGTAAGTCATTGAGACAAAATGCGTTGCACGGGGACCCTCGGCCCACTTGGCACTACATTTTGTGAGCATTCGTCAGTCCGCGTTGCGGATCCGACGCCGGTGCACCCGCGGGACCAGGCCTGCCGCTCGTGCGATCTCGAAGGCCTCGGCTCCCGGGCGGACATCCTGACGGCTGCACAGCGGCTTGCCGTCCACAGCCTGCACGGTCGTCGTCACCCGCACCCAGTTCTCCAGGCGGTCCCGGATCGACTGCCAGCTCAGATGCAGTCCCCGCGCCTTCAGCCGCGTCCGCAGCAGATGCACCGCGTGGTAGGCCAGCACGGCCACGAACAGATGCGTGGACACACGCCGGTCGAGCTGG
>MKWU01000275.1_pt1 | contig 97225 bp, 80 predicted proteins | sample 809101 | NCBI WGS metagenome assembly MKWU01 (sample SAMN05860141, study PRJNA318959) | sponge metagenome | host: Aplysina aerophoba | place: Slovenia: Piran, Adriatic Sea, Gulf of Piran | collected 2013-05-07
GGTTGGCGGCAGCCAGGTTGCTGGAGCGGCACGGCTGGAATGAGCGCACACGGTCGGTGAGGGATGGTTTTGTAGGGGGGCGTTGCGGGGGCGCCGCCCCTGCACAAGGGAGGGCCGAAGGCCCGACCGCCCAAAATACAACAATGAGGGGATCAATAACACCTTTGCTCGCCTCGTTCAGGGTCGCAAGCTGATTGTGGCTGAGTAGTAACTATTCTTGACATAAGTTGCCGAACTTGCTCATCCAAGCGCGCCAAGCGCACTAGCGCCTGGTGCTATCGTCGTCGTCATTTTAGAGGATTGTGGACCGGCAAAGGCAGTGGAAGAGAGGAATAGAACAGTGCAGATTGCAAGTTGTATGTCACAGGAAGTCAGCACAGGCATCGAGGGATGTGTTCGCGACAGCGTATTGTCGGCTTGGGTCAAGTGCAGAGGCTAAATCCCTTTCGGCTAAGGGGCTCTAGCTGTTTTCGTCCTCCCCACGGATAGATATGAGAGCACTGTTTGCTATATCTGCCCAGGGGCCCTGCAGGTTCTCACTTATCCATCGAATACGCTTTTCTGCCCTCGTTTCTCTGAATTCACCAAGTTGCCGCACCACAACTTCGGCTAATCCAGGCCGGGCAGGATAACGATCCTTGGCGATATGTGTAGGTAATCTGTCCAGAAGATCAAGCAGATGCTGACGTATCTCCTCTGTGTCAGGAGACGCTATCCACACTTCGCGATCGTTGCTCGAGCCACCGCCGGAATGACGCATTAGCGGCCCGATCGGAATCGGATCGCGCTCGGGCCTTCGATGCGGGTGATTGGCGCAGTAAGTCCAAAAAGGGTTCTCGATTAAGACATGCCTGATCTCGCAGTAAGGATCCACGTCGGTATCCTCAGCTCTGCTGTAACCCTTTTCTCCGTGATTCCGGCGGTTAAACCAGCAGGTTCCACAGCAGTCTGAGCCGCCATTGGGCATGGTAAGCATTCCTTTTGTGGGGTACAAAAAGAGGCGAAAGCGTCAGACTCTCCGCTCTCGCCTCTAACTTAAGACAGTTGAATTGCTGAGAGGACAACTACTCCTGCGCAAATTCCGCGGTAACGTCCAGTTGGGCGCCCACTATCAGCGGCAGGAGATCCTCTGTGAACAGTGCGGAGACATTCGGGTCCGCAAGTGCGTTAGCAATGTCATCCGGGAGGAAAGGCGCGGCCAAGTCCAAGGTGCGGAGGATCGAAGGTGAGTCATAGTGAATGGTGAGGAGGATAACATCGTCGGCCACGACATTCAACTGGTTGGCCGATGATGTCAACACCAGCTCCGAAACCTGCAGGCCATCGTAAAGAATGGAGGAGATATTGGCAGGCAGGGCAGGTAGGTTCACACCATGCTCTTGCAATTCGCTTGCGGCCATTCCGGCGACAGAGGTGATTTCCGACCGATCCAGCGTGAGGCCGAGCGCAAGCACGGGGCGGTGTTCGGCGTCAATGTCGGGCGGCTCCATGCGTACTGCGGTCACATCGAAGGCGGGCGGCACGTCTACAGATGTCATTCCATCGGCCGGCGGGATCGACAGAGCGACGCCGATATCGGTCTTTTTGAGGAACTCAATGCCTACGCCAAGCATGCCGGGCGGGATGGGGATGAGTTCAGTCACGACCTGCTGGAGTGTCTCCATAGACTGATCGGTCCAGGAGATGACGGGGAGGTGTCCTCCGTTCGAGGCCAGATAGAGACTAGCGTCGATTATGTTGAGATCAAGCCGCTGGATGCCGAGGGACTGCATGTCGATGATGAATTGCGGCTGCAGTATCGACTGGCTGCCCAAGGGTATGCCCAAAATGGCAAGGGCTCCGTCCGCCTTTACTTCAACAGGCAGAGAGGAGAGTTTTGTTTCGGGCGCTTCCTGCCCTGCCAAGGCGAGCTGCACATCAACGCCGTTAGAGATAACGGGAGGCAGGTGCGGCAGGTATTCGCTGATCGTGCCGATAAAGGCGATATCGTCGGAAAGTGAGGAGACGACGACCAAGAGGCGATTCAGCGCGGCTTCGTCGTATTGTAAAGTCAGGAGGCTGCCGGAATCACCTACGAGTTCGATGGCGCCGGCTGATGTCGTCAGCTGGAGGGTGTCCGACCCGACGCCGCTAACTATGTCCATGACGAGCGGGGGCAGACCCACAGGCGGCAGCAGACCGACCAAATCGGCGAGTGAGATGCCGAGGGCGGACATTACATAGCCGTCTCTGTCGATGGCGGCGCCGATTTTAAGAGCGGGTTCCATTGCTTCGGGCGCGGCTGCGAAGTTGGGGGCGGCCACGTCGTATTCTTCGCTAAAGGTCAATCCGTCTGTCGCGGGCAGATCCAATGACAGGCCAACGTTTGTTTTGGCTAGCAGACTTCGTAATACGGTGAGGCCGACGTCCACCATGCCTTCGGATACGCCGAGAAGGTCAACAGCAACATCTCCAATTGTGTCCAGCGACGAATCGGTCCAGAGAATGGAGGGCAACGGCTCCTGGTTGAGGGCAAGGTAGAGGCCGTCGGCCTGGATGCTCAGGTCCAATTTCTGGACGCTCATATTGGCCAAGAGGTCGAGCACAGTGGCCGGCAAGAGGGAGCCTGAGCCGACGGGAATGCCCCATACCCCTAACGAGCCGTCTTCGCCGACACTGGCGGGAATGGTAGGCAGGAGGGTATCGGCGGCAGGTTCACCGGTGAAGGAGACGATGACGTCGAGGTCCGCGCCGGTCAGTTTGGGAATGACTTCGCCGATCATGCCGCCCATTGACGGGTCGACAAAGGCGCTGACGATGGGCAGGAGGTTGTCCAGGCGTTCGGTGTCGTATGCGAGGCCCGGCAGGTCGGTGCTGTCGAGGGCGAGATCGATGCCGTTGGGTTGGGTAGCCAGGGAGAACTGCTGCACGCCAACCGCCGACAATATCTGAAGGGCCATTGGCGGAAGTTCCACGCCAAGGGATGCGCCCAGGGCCTGCTCAATTTCTGCCAAGGGAATACCTTCGAACGACGCTTTGCCGTCTGCGTCGAAGGCCAGGCTTGCAAACTGGAGCGGTCCGATGGTGGTCTCGGGCGCTGAATCCTGCCCAACCAACTCTTCCCCCGTCCAGCGGGGAATGTTATCGCCGGCAGTGGGGAGAATGATGATTGCGCCGAGGCCTATCTGTCGTAACCCGGACAGTGCTGAAGCTCCTTGCTCTGCACCGGGGACATTGGCCAGGATTTGGGTCAGCAATTCTGCCGATTCGTCACTCCACTTCAGATAGGGGAGAGGCTCTCCATCAGCGTAGAGGAAGATTCCGTGGTAGCCGATTCGAGCTTCGAGAACATCGACACCGGCAACAGCGAACTGATCCAACATTGGTTGTTGAAGAATCTGCCCAATTTGGAAGCCGAGTACAGTGCCATTGCCATTGCCATCGATTCTGATCGGAACGGACGGGAGGTTGAACAGCGTAGAGCCGCCGTCGCCGCCGCCATTACAGGCGCCCAGAACCAGAATGAAAGCCAGGATAATAACAATTTTTCGGAGTAAGGCCGGCACAAGCCGCCTCCTTATGGGTGCGTAACAAAGATAAGCAGATAAAATGCGGCGACGGCGCGGACGCGTCAACCGATCTCGGTTGGCATTGTTATATCACGATTCATTCGGAATGACAATGCCGTAACTAAAGCTCTGGTGAACGTTGACCAGACGATGCGCCTGCACTACCTGGCGGCCTCAAGAGGCTGGTCGAGACATACAACCACCAAGCTTTTCGGGCACCTTCCAAGATTACCATACATCTTACAATAGGTCACAAGGAGACACAAAACCGCTAATTGGAACAAGGAAATTTACTCCGGCTATATAGAGTAGTGAAGGCGTATGAGATTAGTAGTTCAATTAATTCCCGTTCCACCGTCTATGGGGTCTTGAGTTGGCCTATTGTGTGATGAAGCGAGGGACGGAGCGTATTGCACAGTGGATTACAAATCGCTCTTTTCAATTCAAATCAGGCTCTTTGGTGCGGGCGCGCAGGGCGGACAGCATGGCCTCTTGTTCGTTCCATGGGAATTCGGTCTCGCCGTAGCACATACTGCGTTCGTGGCCCTTGCCAAAGGAGGCGACAACATCGCCGGCGCGGGCCATCTCGACACCGAATCTGATCGCCTCGGCGCGGTCGGGGACGATGGCGAAGCGAGGGGCGAGGAACTCGGCTTTTGTACGTGTGAGCCGCTCGATACTTTCGACTTCTCTTTCTGAATGCACGTTCTTTTCTGCTGCGGATCCGGTGATGGCGTCCTGTATGCCGGCTGCAATTTCCTGATTAATGTCTCCCAGGTCCTCGGTGCGAGGATCTTCGGCGGTGATGACTGTGAAGTCGGCGAGCCGCCCGCTGACCTGGCCCATCAGGCGGCGTTTGCCCCGATCGCGCAGACCGGCGCAGCCGAAGATAGCGATCAGTCTTCCTTTTCTCCGGTCTTCTTCCGCTGCTACCAGAGGGCGAAGTGTTTCCAGGGCCCGTTCGAGACTTGCTGGGGAGTGCGCGAAGTCGACGACGGCCAGAAAATCCTGGCCGGTATTCATGCGCTGCATTCGCCCCAAGACAGCAGAGAGGGAGGCAACACCATTGCGGATCTGTTCGGGCGGGATGCCGAGGCCAAGAGTTACGGCAGACGCGCAGAGGATGTTGGACACATTAAACTCGCCGATCAGCCGGGTCTCCATCGGTATGAAACCGCCCTGCCAGACCAGATCAAAGCGGGTGGCGGCGGGCAGATACTCAATGTTGCGGGCGTGCACATCGGCGCTGGAGTCGGACACGCTATATGTATATAACGTCACGCCGTCTACTTCGAGGCGGGTTTTCTCTTCAGCCAACACTGTCCGTAAAGGCTGGCAGCTGTTGTCGTCCAGGTTGAAGACGGCGATACGGGGCACGCCCGGTTTGGGCGCGGAGTGGAACAGGCCGCGGAAGAGCAGGAACTTGGCGGCCTGGTATGCTTCGAAAGAGCCGTGAATGTCGAGGTGCTCGTGGGTGATATTGGTCAGGGCGGCAACATCGTAGTCGACCGCTGCCACGCGTTTCTGGTCGAGGCCGAAGCTGGTGCTTTCAACAACAGCATATTGGCAGCCAGCGGAATGCATTTGGGCCAGAAATGCTTGCACAGTCGGCGCGTCCGGCGTCGTCACGTGCAGCCCGGTTGCCTGCTCGACGCCGGCGATGCGGGCGCCGACGGTGGTTATGACGCCGACAGGTGCGGAACGGCTGAGAATCGCCTCCAGGATTGAGCAGGTTGTGGTCTTGCCATCGGTGCCTGTCACGCCGATGACGGCCTGGGCGCGGCTGGGGAAATCATGGAACGCGGCACTGAGCCAGGCAAGTGCTTCGCGGCTGTCAGTCACCTGGACATAGGGTAGGTCTGCGTGTTGCGGCCACCAGCTGTTTTCTTTCAGCAAGGCCAGTGGATGGCTGCCGACCACGGCGCCGGCGCCGGCGGAAACGGCTTGGGGAATGAAGCAGTGCCCGTCCTGTTGCAGGCCCGGTACGGCTACGAAGAGCGTGTCGGCGCTGACTTGGCGGCTGTCGTCGGTGATGCTGCGTACGGCAACGGCCGGCGCAGGAGCGTCGCCGGGTAGGCGGAGTCTGCGCGGGAGCTGCGCCAGCAAGGTTGGCAGCGGTCGTTCACCGTCATTCACGGATTTGGTACTTCGGGCGGCCTCTGTATCTGGCTGTTCCGAAATCGGGGCGTCCGCCGTCATAGCTCGTCTGTTCCGGCGTTCCCGTCGCGCGCTACTGAGACACCGGCGACCAGAATCAGCAGGAAAAAGACGGCCGCGCCCCCTACCCAAATCGGCGGTATCCGGGTGAGGCTATCGGTGACATTTCCTGAGCTGAGGGCGGTAGATGTCGGGGTGGGCGGGGGCTGCTCGCCGTTATCGCCTGGCGTAGGCGTGCTGGTTGGCGTTTCGTCGGTCGCTGGAGGCGGCGGCAGCGTTGCGGATATGGTAGACGCAGGATCTGGTGTCGCGGTCGGCGTCTCAGTGGCAGTAGGCGTTGCGGTTGGTGCATTAGGGTCCGGCGTTGCGGTTGGCGTGCAAACGGCCGATGGCGTATCGGTGGGCGCGTTGGGATCCGGTGTTGCGGTCGACGTGCCGGTGGCAGTCGGCGTCGCGGTCGGCGCACTGGTGTCGGGTGTAGCGGTCGGCGCATTTGGATCCGGCGTTGCGGTCAACGTGCCAGTTACTGTTGGCGTAGCGGCGGGCGCATGAGGGTCGTGCAACACGATGAGCGTACATGCGTCGGTCGGCGTAGGGGTAGGCGCATCAGGATCGTGCGTCGGGGTGGCAGTTGGCGTGCTTGTGGGCAGGCTGGGATCGGGCGTGGCAGTGACGGTTGGCGTCTCGGTAGGGAGCGGCGTTTCGGTTACGGTCGGCGAAACTGAAGGCGTGGCGGTGGGAACCCTGGGCAGCACGGCAGGATCCAAAGGTGTAATTTGGGCCGACGAAAGGAAGGAGAAGCCGCTGTCGAGGGTACGAAGCACGCCATCCTGCTCGGTGCCGGCGTAGGTGACGCCGACAAAGGTTGACGAGGAAGCCAGACGGAAAACGGGATTGGTATAGGCGGCGCCATTGACTGACACGCGCGTCCAGTCCGGTACACCCTCGGTCCACAGTCCAACATTGGTGCCGACGACGACTTCCTGGCCACTGATGGTCAGGTCGTAGATGACAACACCGGCGGGGAAGGAGGGATCCTGCAGCCAGTTGTAGCCGTCATCGCTCAGGTAGAGGCCGGAGGCGAAGGTGCCTACATATAAACGGCCATCCAGCATTGTCATGCCGCGGGCGATGATGCCGGCTGGCAAGTTGACCCGTTCCCAGTCAACGGCTGACGGCGTCAAGCGCCAGACGCCGTCATGGGTGCCGGCATAGAGGGCGCCGTCTTTATCTGCAAAGGCGCGCACGCGCAGGGCGCTGCCGGTCAGGCCTTCGCCGAACCACTCCCAGCTCAGGCCGCCGTCAAGGCTGCGCACAACACCGTCAAAGCGGGTACCAGCGTAGAAGACGGTCTGTCCGTTCTCGATGCGGGTGAAAAGGCGACCAACGCCGCTGCTGGGCGTGAGTACCTGGTTGATTGAATGCTCCTGCCGCCAGGTCAGGCCGCCGTCCTCGCTAATGAACAGATGGCCGGCGCCGCCGTCGGCGGCCAAGACCCGGTTTCCATCCTGCGGGTCGAAACGAATGGAAGCGACAGAGGTATCGGCAGGCAGGTCAACGCTGGCTCGGCTCCAGGTGTGACCGCCGTCAGTGCTACGATAGATGCCGGCGGGCACCGGTACGTTGAGTGTGCCGGCAACGACGATACTGGGGTCATCGGGGGATACGTCGAGGCCGATGATGCTATTAGAGAAAGGGACAAAGCCCGACTGGGCGAAGATTTGACCGCTGGCAGGGGCGATCAGGATTGCCAAAATAGCAAGGATCAGCCACAGTCGTTTTGAAGTCAGGGGAATGGTGAATTTCGTTACCGGGCGGTGTTTGCCGCGCAGTTCTTGCTGGTGGCCAGCGTGCATAGGCCCTCCCAAAAGGGCGTCGGAGAGGTGATGAGGAAATTATACGACAGACAAACTATAGCACAAAAGCTTTCTTTCTTGCTTCAGGTGGGTGTTTTGTTGTTAGTTTTATGTGATTCCGGTTATGGATGATGGTTTGAGGGCTGGGGTTGGTCAGATTTGAGGAATTCTTGATTTATGTCCGCGAAGGGCCGCGAAGAACTGCAACTGAAACACCTTTTGTCCACGAAGGGCCGCGAAGGGCCGCGAAGAACTGCAACTGAAACACCTTTTGTCCACGAAGGGCCGCGAAGGGCCGCGAAGAACTGCAACTGCAACATCTTTTGTCCACGGAGGGCCACGGAGGGCCACGGAGAACTGCAACTACAAAACCTTTTGTCCACGAAGGGCCGCGAAGAACTACAACTGCAACATCTTTTGTCCACGGAGGGCCACGGAGGACCACGGAGAACTGCAACTGCACCATCTTTTGTCCACGAAGGGCCACGGAGGACCACGGAGAACTGCAACTGCAACGTCTTTTGTCCACGGAGGGCCGCGAAGGGCCTCGGAGAACTGCAACTACAACACCTTTTGTCCACGAAGGGCCGCGAAGGGCCGCGAAGGGCCGCGAAGAACTGCAACTGCAACATCTTTTGTCCACGGAGAGCCACGGAGAGCCACGGAGGACCACGGGGAACTGCAACTGCACCATCTTTTGTCCACGAAGGGCCGCGAAGAACTGCAACTACAACATCTTTTGTCCACGGAGGACCACGGAGAACTGCAACTGCAACATCTTTTGTCTACGAAGGGCCACTAAGAGCTACGAAGAACACTTTTCTGGCAGGTGATAGTAGGGGAACATGAAAATGAGGCCGGAAAAGGGTCCATGACGTCCGTGAACGTTCTGCATGTGCTGTTTTTTGTATTGTCTTCTCTTAATGTTAACGCCCCCTGGTGATCCCACTCTTACGCGAAATACTGTTTCGTTTTCAGGCTTCTGGTCGCTACTACGCCTTAGACGGGGCCTGTCCTGAGCAGTTCTTTATTTCCGCCGCGGTTGAGGTTATCTGATTGCATATTGGTCTGGCAGGCTACAGGTCGATCTGGCCGCACGGCTGGTATGAAGACGTAAGGTCGGTGAGGCGTGGTTTTGGAGGGGGGCGTTGCGGGGGCGCAGCCCCTGCACAAGGGAGGGCCGAAGGCCCGACCGCCCAGATGGATGTAATGAATGGTAGTGAGGGGGTATTGGTTGGCGGGAAACAGTTGTCAGGAGATGGTTACTGTACGGACGAGGATGCTTTTGCGCTTTTGGCCGTGGGCGTCGGGGAAGTTGAAGTCAGAGTAGGCCAACAACGCCGTTTTCTCGTCCAGAGCAAGCAGGGCGGAGTAGGAGCAGGTGTCCTGGCGCCGTTCAGCCGGCTCGACCACGGCCACTCTCGGCTCCCACTCAAGTCCTGCCGGGTCCGGGGTGGCGCGAACGAACAGTCCGGGCCGGCCGTATGATGCCAGCGTTATCCCGTTTCCCAAGGTCAACATGCGCGGCCATACTCCACGGTCGTCAAATACACGTGGATGGCTCCACGACCGCCCGCTGTCCAGAGAGCGGGACCAGTACGACGGGCCGACCCCCAGCAGGTCATGGGTGCGCAATAGACACAGGACCGAGCCGTCCGGCATGAAGTTGAACTCCGGCTCTGTGAAGCCGTCGCGCTGGTCGGCGTGCGGATCGGCCTCCCTGTCCGGCTGGTAGAGGATCTCGCTCAGAACATCCCAGGTATATCCCGCGTCGACCGACCGCAGATAGAGAATATTGTTGGCCGGCTGAACGTTGCCATCGACGATCCGCTTCGTATGGATCGCTTCCCAAATGGAGCCATCGGGCGCCAGCTGAGAGCGGCCATGGCTAAAGGAGGGCCAGAAGGCGTACATGCCTTCGCGGACGATACGGATTTCGCCGGGCATGCGCACGGAGGCGGTCTCTTCGATCCAGTCCTTCTCTCCGCTGCGCTGGCGCAAGAAGCGCCAGCCCGAGAGTTCGCCGGCCAGGTCGGCGGCTCGATATATGTGGGTTATGCGGGTGGGCGCATCCTCCTGGACCAACACCGGTTCAGGTAATGTCACCTCGTTACGGTTACGGGACTGCAACTGAATTGGGAGCAGGCGGTCTCCGTTTGGGAGCAGGAGGCCGCCGCGGGCGTCGCGGCCTGCTACCGCCTCCCACGATCCGCCGTTGTCGGCAGAGAGAGCATGCCTGGAGGGCAACCCGTAGGCGGTGACGGAATCGGCTTCGACGTGAAATTCGATGTGGATGCGGCCGTCGGCCAACCGTTCGAGGTGGGGGAACTGCCAAGGGCCCCATTCTTTTACCTCGACCGGGGCCTGGTGGATTAGGACCGGCTCCCCAAGGGTGATTTGCGGCAAAATTTTCTCCCCTCTGCCGTTGCTAGCGGCCTGAATCGCTATTGAGCACTGCCAGGTCTAATGCAACCCCAGGTCCCCTGCGCGTTCGCGCACGGCTTCTGTCAGCCCGGGCAGGAAACGCAGGCGGCCGTCGGCTCCTGTGTGGTGCCTGTCGTAAAGGGCTGCGGTCTCATAAATGGAATAACCGTCGAGCCGTCCGGAACGATAGGTGTATTCGATCTGATCGGCCAGCCGGCCGCCGTCGGCGCCCGAAACATTCACAGGCAGGCTGAGGTGGGCGGGCACATTGTTTGCGGTTACTTCATCCAGCACATCGTGCACAAAGGCGTCGCTGAGGAGGCGTTCGGGCGGCCATTGGCGGCCAAATAGGGTTGTCTCGTCGGTCAGGCCGGTTTGCAGCCAGCGGCGCCAGTGGAAAGTGATGTTGCCGGGACGGGAACGCGTGCGCGAAGGCGAGGCGTCCGGGCGGAAGGACTCGATTTCAATATGATGGTGCATCGGCAACCCGGCGGCCGCGAGGCGCGTCCTGGCTGCGCGCAGGAATCGATCGTACAGGTCGCCGCGCACGTCGCCCAGTAGGACCGGATCATAGGGCTCGACATCGGGGTTGACACCGTAGCGCCGTTCGTACTCGGCCGCGACCGGCGGGTTGAAGCCGTAGATCTCGGGTGAATCGGTCCACGAGCTGTGGCAGGAAATGCGCACGTCGAGGCCGTCAACGCCGGCGGCGATGCAGTCGCTGACCCATTCCATCCAGTGGGCCTGGACCTCTGGTTCACTTTCGCACAGCGAACCGGAGACGTATCTGTTGCGCCCTTTGGCAAATGCGATGACGCCATCGGGGGCGTCGGCGGCGTGGGAAAGTACGTTGTCGAACGCGGACGCGGAGTTGGACACGTCGAGGCGGACCATTGCCCCGCCAAGGCCGGTGTCGAATTCGAGGTCTCCGTTGCGCAGGTCGCGCTGTGGCCGCCAAATGGCCTTGTGGCTGGCTACCACGATTGGCAGCGGCTGGTCGTCAGGACCAAAGGCGCGCACCATCTCCACCGCCGTGTTGGAGAAGGCGCCTCCGTGGTCTTCGAAGTTGGATGTGACGGCGATGAAGGGGTCCAGGAGATTGAGGCCGGTGATATTGAGAACGCATACTTCATCGCCCCTGTTGCTGACTGGATTGCCGTCGATATCGACGACATCGCGGGGGCAGGTCTCTACTTCCTCGCTGACGTCGAACTCCATGTCTTGCTTGCGGTAACCGTCGTTGTCGTCGCTGGTCCAGATCTCGAGGTTCTCCGGTTGGATGCGAAGCGGCGTCGTATCCTTCTGCCGCAGCTGGATGCGTGTGACCGGGGTTTCGTCCAGCCCGCGCGGCAGGTCGGCCTGGCGGGCTTGTACACGCAGCTCCGGGCGCGCCAGCACCCAGGGGTCGACGTGGTAGTAACCGCCGATTCCGGGCAGCCCGACGATGCCCTCTTTCGCCAGAACCGCCTTGGGATGCGCGTGGCTGACGCCGTTCTCGTAGGGTTTAATGACGGCGTAGAACTCCATGCCGCGCTCGTGGGCGAGGCGCCGTCCCACCCGCATCGGATCGCCGAGGTTTTCAAGCGTTTTGGCCACGCCGCCTAGCGGCCCATATGCAAGGAACCACTCCCAGTGACCAGCGTGGTAGTAGTTCCAATAGACGCGGCGCACGCCCATCCAGTGCAGACGGTCGATCAGCTGGGCCACCAGATCTTCGGTGAATTCGATTCGCTGGCAGTCGTCGGGGAAGTCCACCAGGGTTGAGAGAAGAAAGGGGCGGTCTTTCATTGTCAATCGCTCCTGGTGGTTCGCGGCCTGTGGCCAAATTGGTAAAGTAGAAGATCGGACGTTGGTAACGGTAAGGGCGATCAGTCGAGAGTCATGCGGGGGTCGAAGGCGTCGCGCAGGCCATCGCCAACAAAGTTGATTGCCAGCACAGTGAGCAGGATCGCCATACCGGGCGGCAGCCAGATCCACCAGTGGCGTTCGAGGATGTAGATAGATTGGGCGCCGTTGAGCATATTGCCCCAGGAGGGTGTGGGCGGCAGCACGCCAAGCCCGAGGAAGGAGAGACCGGCCTCGGTCAGGATGGCACCGGCGACGCCGAATGTGGCGGCCACGAGCAAGGGGGCAAGCACGTGCGGCAGAATATGCTTGAACATGATGTTGCGGTCCTGCACGCCCAGGCAGCGGGCGGCCATCACAAAATCCCATTCGCGTACTGACAGGATCTGGCCGCGCACAAGGCGTGCAGAACTGGGCCATCCCAGCAGACCGATGATGGCCATCACATTGTAGATGCTGGGTCCCAACATGGACACCACGGCCATGATCAGAATCAGGGTGGGGAAGACCATCATAATGTCGGTGAGTCTCATAATAATCATATCGACCGCGCCGCCGTAGTAGCCTGAAAGCGTACCAAGGATGAGCGCGATGAGGATCGAGATCGAGACCGCCACCAGCCCTACGGAGAGGGAGACGCGTCCGCCGTAGACCACCCGCGACCAGATATCGCGCCCGGCCACGTCCCCGCCCAGGATGTGGTCGGCGGTGGGGGCGGCGCGGGTCAGGCCGGAATGGATTTTGGTCGGAAGATGCTGAGTGACCCAAGGCGCGGCCACTGCGAGCAAGACCACAACGACCAGGAATACCAAGCCCGCCATCGCCATCCTGTGGCGGCGAAAACGCAGCCAGAAACGGGCGCGCGGTGTGGCCACCACGGAACGCTTCGGCTCGTCAAACATATCCTCTGTAAGTGTCGCATCTGGCCTTTCTGCCATCATTCTCAGCCTTCTTCATAGCGAATGCGCGGGTCGGCCACGGTATAGGACAGGTCCGCCAGCAGGTTGCTCAACAGAACCAGGACCGCCGTCATCAGCACGCCGCCCATCAACAGGGGGTAATCTCGCATCCCAGTGGCTTGCACCATGGTCAGGCCGATACCGGGATAGTTGAACACCGTCTCGATGAGGACGGCCCCGCCAAACATGCTCGGTAGTCGCAGTCCGAGAATGGTGATGATCGGCAGCAGAGCGTTGCGCAGTCCATGCCGCAGGATTACGACATGCTCGACCAGGCCCTTGGCGCGCGCTGTGGTCATGTAATCCTGGTGCAGCACTTCCAGCAGGCTCGAGCGTGTATATCGTAACAGGCTGCCGGTCGTTTCGTAGGCCAGCGCGAGGCCGGGCAGGATGATATGGGACAGCCGGTTTCCGAGAGAAGGCTCCACGCCAGGTGTGGTGACGCCCCCGGTCGGCAAGATGTCCATTTTGATGGCCACGGCGTATATCAGGAGCAGGGCGAAGAAGAAACCGGGCACAGCCACACCGGCGAAGGCGAAGGTTGTCAGCACGCTGTCGAGCAGTGAATAGGGCTTCAAGGCGGAGATGATGCCCAGGGTGATCCCTGCTATGGTCGATATCAGGAGCGCAAAGATCATCACAGGCATACTGTTGCCCAGGGCGCGCAGCATCACGTCAAACACGGGCGTGTTAAACCAGATTGAGTAGCCCAGATTGCCCTGTACAGCTTGCCCAAGCCAGAGCAGATAGCGGACGGGGACCGGCTCATTCAGACCCAGAGCCTCGCGCGCGGCCTGTAGATCCTCCTCCGTCATTTGGCTCAACTCAAAGGGGTCGATCATGGCGGAGACCGGGTCGCCTGGCGCCAGCGCAAAGATTGTATAATTGATAATTGTTACACCGAGCAACAGAGGGAAAACCAGGAGAATGCGGCGTAGGATGTATGTTGACATATCGTTAATGTGTTGGGACGTCCTCCGAGGCCGATTCAACCCCGGAGGACGTATTATGGGTCAAACTGCAGTTGCCAGTTTCCGGTTGCCAGTCGCATTCTGGGTCACTTTACTGGCTACCGACCACCGACCACTAGCCACTGGGTTTAAGCCGACATGTGCACGTTTACCCAGTCGATCCATTCTGTGCGCGCGCCGTAGACCGGCACGACGTCACCCGTCTGCACTCTATTGTTGACGACGTGAATGCCAGGCACCTGGGCAATCACACAATGGCGCTGGAGTTCTGAGGCATATTCCTGCAGGCGCAGAGAGCCTTCCCTGATCGCTGCTTCATCGTCCAGGAGGATTAGCTCGTCGATCATCTCCTTGCCTGTCAGGTCAGGATCTCCCCAGCGGGGACCGGTGAAGTTATGTGTGAAGCCACCGGGTGTCAAACCCCACCCATAGCCGCTGAAGAGCGTGTCGAAGTCCCAGGGAGGATTATTGAGAATGTTGGTGTATTCCGCTGCCATGACTTGGAACTCGGTCTTGATGCCGACCTCACCCCACATCTCGCGCAACATGGCGTAGAGAGGCTCATATGTCGGCGTCAGCGAAGACATCCCCAGGCGGAGGGTGTAGTCGAAATCCCAGCCGCCATCCTCCAGGAGTTGCCTGGCCCGCTCCGGATTGTACTCAAACCACTGTGCTGCATCGGGGCTGATGCCGTAGTCGCCATACTCCAGCGATGCCTGGATGTGCCCGACCGTGTCGAAGAAGAAATCTTTGGCGATTTGGGGGCGATTCAGTGCCAGGCTCAAGCCCTGTCGCACCCGTTTGTCGGCCAGGACGTAGCGGACGTTGTGGTACCAGGCGAAGGCGCTGGGGCCGGGGTTCAGGACTATGTTCACGTGGTCCATCGCCTTGAATCGCTCGAACTCGGACTGCGGCGTGCGAATGGCGATGTGGCACTCACCTTTTTCCACGGCGGCGGCCATCGCCAGCTGATCGGTGTAGGGGACAAAGGCCGCTTTGTCCAACAGCGGTTTGCCCTTGAAGTAGTCTTCGAACGGCTCGTACTCCACGACCTGGTCGGGGATGTAGTTGGATACGCGGAACGGACCGGTGCCGGTACCCTGTTTCTTGGCGTACTCGGTGTTCTTCAGCCCCTGCTGCCCCTGCTCGTCGATTCCCCACTGGTCCTCGGGTATCAGGCTCAGGAGGTGTTTGGGCATGATCGCAAAGTACAGCAGTTTCTCGAGGAAGGCGCCGCGGTAGGGATTGGTCATCTCGAAGACGAAGGTGTAGTCGTCGGGTGCTGAGAGGCCTACCACCTCATCGGCATCGCCTTCAGAAAACTCGGTCATGCCGACGACAATGTCCAGGAAATGACGTACTCCATTCCACTGATTGACGTTGGGATGGCCAACGAGCCGGCCGAAGGTAAACAGCACGTCGGCCGACGTGAACGGCTCGCCGTCGTGCCACGTGACACCCTGGCGCAGGTGGAAGGTGGCGGTATTGCCCTCGAATTCCCAACTTTCCGCCAGTTCAGGTATCCATTCGGTGTAATCGGCGCTGATGGTCAACAGCGCATTGTGCGTCAATCCCATCAAGTAGTAGTTCCTATTGCCGGCGTTGTGCTCCACAGCCAGCAGGTCGCTGTAACTGGTCTTCTGGGGGTAGCCAAAGACCAGCGTGCCGCCACCCATGCTCTCTGGCGCGGCTTCGGCTTCGTCTGCGGCAGGCGCCTCTCCTGCAGGAGCAGCAGCCGGCGCGCAGGCGGCCAAAATGCTGCCGGCCGCGGCGAGGGCCGACCCCTTGAGGAAGTTGCGGCGGGTGATATCGCGGGATTCAAAGCGTTGCATGGTTTTCTCTCCTGAGTTCTACTGTGACCGTCGTGATTGCCGTGACACCTGCAGTGAATCATACACATCACATGAATCAGGTGAATTAACTTCGATTGTGTGCATTGGCTCCTCCTGACCGGTGTTCAAACTCCAGACTGCACTGGCAATGGGACGCTGCGTTGTCAGAGCTGTCCCAAATCCAGTTCCAGCAGGTAGATGCGTTCGCGTTCGTCGGGCGTCATGCTGTCCGGCGGCAGTGTAGAGGTGGGATAGCGCGCGAGGATGCGGCTGCGGACTTCGGCGTCGGTCGGAACCGGCATCCAGCCGTAGGGTATGCGGTCGTATACCACCAGCAGCTTGCCCGGCTCAACCTCCAGCATCGATGTGTAGGATGTGGTCTGGTCCGACTGGTCGAAATTGTGGTGGACGGTGTAATACTGATCCCTGGTGACCGGCTCGAGCCCGAATTTGCCTGGGCTGATCTGATGGGCGGCGTCCATCTCGGCGTTATGGTGGGCCATGAGGTCAAACGGCTCCCAATGCTCACCGCGCGGGTCGGTCGAGAACCAGATGAAGAGTCCCGGGCGGCCGGTCGAGATAACCAGAGCGCCGTTGCTCAGACGCTTTACAACGGGCAGCACGCCCCAGGCCGGAAGGCGGTCGATGGGGGACCAGGTCTTGCCTTCATCGCTGGAGTAGGAGCGCGCCAGCAGTTGATCGCGCCCGCCGCCCATGCGGCCCACGCACATCAGGTCTCCGTCCTGCAGGCGCACGAGCGAGGCCTCACAGAAGCCTTCCCAGGAGTCAGCGCCTGCCTCTGCGCCGCAAACGGTGGAGAGGTAATGCCAGCTGCGGCCTTCATCCTCCGAGACCATTACAACGGTACTGTAGCGCTTGTCCCCTGCGAAGGTCATATAGGTTGTGGACAGAAAGCGCCCCGGCTCCAGTTCGATGATGTCGCCAAAGGGGGAGATTTCGGCCCAGCGGGTGGGGCTCTGCACGCTGCGCGCATTTACATCGCGCGGCAGGCCCTCGATACGCGAGCCCCACAACTCGACCGTGTACTGCTGGCCGCCCTTTTCGATGCGTCCGTAGTTACCCACGAAGGTGCGCCACTGGCCAAGAGGCTCCGGCTTGTATGGCGAGTTGGGACCGGCCAGCGATCCGTCGGGCAGGCTGATGTCCAACCGACCGCTGAGGCCGGAGACATCGGCATGGCGGCTCCACGTCGCCCCATTGTCTTCGGAAAGCGATAGGCCGTCGACGTTTGTGAGGTTTTCGCCCGAATCGGGGTTCAGGCTGTAGGAGACTATCAACTCGCCGGTGGAGAATTGACGAATGCTCGGATACCAGCAGAACCCGAGGCCTTCGGCTACGACGCGCGGCGTCCCCGCCGTGAATCGCAGCCCTCCAAGCTCTAATTCCTGTGCCATGACCGCCTGCCTCCTTGATTGCTTTTCGTGGAACGAACTCGTCATCAACGGGTTAGACCGGTAGGAACTGCTGGGGCCTGAACAGGCGCGCTAAATTTCCCCCCTTACGTGGCCCTCTATCCTGTCTAAAGTGGGATTCTCGCTGGTTGGATCCCCGCCTCCGTAGAACCAAGACAAGGGAAGAACTTTCAACCGGTGGCCGCGGGACCGCTCTCCCGCCATGTCAAGCGGGAAGTGGTTGTACTGGATCAGGACCCGGTCTTCAGCCACGATCACGGCCGGGTAGGACCACATGCCGTATCCCTCCGGCAGCGGCTTTACAGAATCGACGTCGCAAACGACGCCGCCCCCCGGTGCGCCGTAGGCTCCCTGCGGCCGGACGGGATAGAGAGGGCCGGGTTCGACATGGGTCTCTTCGTGTATAGATTCGAGGTTCTGGAAGTGTTCCCAGATTCGTCCCTGATTGCGGCTGATGGCGGTCGACAGCCGCGTGCGGATCAGGCCTTGCTTGATCTCCTGCTCGCTCTGCTGGGTCCAGACTACGAGAAGGTGCCCGGTGCCGGGCAGCTTGCGAATCTGGGCGGGGGCCTGTGTGCCCGCTAGCTGGGTCAGTTCGGGGCGTGTCCAGGTGGTGCCGTCGTCATCCGACCAGGCCTGATACATTCGCCCCAACCGCGTGCGCAGAAGCATGAGCAGTTTGCCCGGCTCGTACTCAACCAGGGACGGCTCGTTGGTCAGTTCCCAGCGTCCGCCGTACTCCATGATAACAAGCAGTTCGCCGTCACTGTTCTTCTGCCAGGTCTCGCCTTCGTCGTCGCTGTAGATCACGTAGCTGGCGGTGAAGTGGGGGTCGTAGAAGTGCGCGCTTGTCGAAACGAAGACGCCATCGACATAGCCGCCTGGGAAAGGCGCCCCTTCCTGGTGGAATCCACCCTGTCCGATGCCGAAATAGACCGGCAGAAGAATGCGGCCGGACTGGGTGCGAACCATTGTATCGTTGAGGGCGTGGGCGGCCAGCATCCAGTGGTTCATGAGCGTGAGAGGGGACCACGTTTTGCCTTCGTCTTCGGAGCGCCTGAAGACCATCTGTGACTCGTACAGGCGGGTCGTGCCGGGTCTGGTGCGCTTGGTTGCCATGCCGATTGCGCCGCCTGAGAGTTGCACGAGTGAACAGTTCGTAAGCGTGAGTGGGTTGCCGGTCTCGTCCAGGCCGGCATACGGCTCGCCCCAGGTTATGCCGCCGTCGGCGCTGACGGAGAAGTGTGTGCCGTTGCTGAAGAGGACGCGGCCGCCTTCAAGGCCTACGAAGGCGTTTCCGGGGAACCCACCATCGTGGAAGGCCAGCATCTCCTCCGGCCTTGTCATAGGTACATTGCTCATTTTTGCCGCCCTCTTTGCTGATGGCTCTTGTGGATGGCGTAAATTCTCTTAAGCTCTGCAAACGGATTGCACCTCGTGTCAACGCCAAGTGACCTAGTCGTTGCCAGGTGCGCCGAATTCGAAAGCGGTTATGCCGATGCAGTCATACTGGAGGTGACCGGCGTGGCAGGGCTTTGTTCTGTTGTTGTGTGGCGTAGATTGCAAGTGGGGCGAGGCTTAGAGACAGCAAGTCGTCGATTCCAGGAATGCTGCCAGGCGGTTCGTCAAGTAACTCACCCCGATCATGGGTCGCACCTTGTCACAAACACTGCCTGCTTCTGGTTGTACTTTATAGCATATTCCTGAAGTGAGGTCAAAGGGCTGAAATCTGACCCCGATCTCGGAATGCAAGTTCTCGTGCAACTCGGTTGACGAGGGTCGGCTGACCTCCTATACTGGGAGTCCACACCCAACACACGGCGGATGTCTTCCAATCAGGTGGAATTTGAAACGATGTGAACAGGGGATGAGAATCGGGGCGTTCTCTATTCTCGTCAGCCTCTGTCCCTTTGATTCTCTGCAATACCCGGGAAAAGCGAGCGATGAAGGTTCTCTATCTGCGCGCGCCGAGTGGACTGGAGGCGCCTAACCTGATACTTTCAAGGCGATCGAAGGGCGTTTTCCTTTCGAGGTGTACGTCCCCGAATGGCCGGCGGATAATCAGTCTGGGGGCGTCGCGGATGTTGTTGACCTGGGTAGAGCGGTGGGCACGCGTGCGCTGATGGACGCAGCGCTGGCGGCAGAGGTGAAGCTGCGGCATGTTACGCAGACGCTGGCGATCGCCATCCGCACATGGGAGGCGCTGCGGCTGCAAACGGGCGCAAAACCGGCGGTGTGGAGCCACATCATGGCCGTCTCAGTAATGATGACACTGGCGCCGATGTTCGTGTTCTTCTTTGCCCAACGCTACTTCATCCAAGGGGTGGTGATGAGCGGCATTAAGGGTTGACGAACTGTGTTGCGTACTTCGAATTGTGTATTTCGTTGTGCAATGCGCTTTACACGATAAGTAATGGAGTTTTCCGATGAGGCTTGGGGCGACGATTGGCGATTATCTGGGGACTGAGGACCCTGATGCGCATGTGGCGGAGTGCCGGCGGCAGGGCTATCGGGCCGCGCCCTGCCCGGAAGTGGCGATAGGCGACCGAGACCGGATTCGCGACATCAAGCGAGCGTTCGGCGAGGCCGATATCGTGATCGGGGAGGTGGCCGCCTGGGTCAATCCGCTCCACCCGGACGCGGACAAACGGCGCGCGAATCGGAACACGATCGCGGAGAGGCTCGCCCTGGCTGACGAGCTGGAGGCCGTCTGTTGCGCGACGGTCGTCGGCTCCTATGACGGCAGCGACAACTGGGACTCTCATGTAGGGCACCATCCGCAAAACTTCAGCGAGGAGGGCTTCGAGGCGGTCGTGGAGTGGGTGCGGCAGGTTCTGACCGAGGTCGAGCCGCGGCGCACCAAGCTGACCCTGGAAATGTCGCCCTGGACCCTGCTGGACGGGCCTGAGATCTATCTTGCACTGCTCGAAGCGATCGATCATCCTGGGCTGGGCGTCCATCTCGACCCGGCAAACGCGGTGCGCGAGCCGCGCATCTATTATGCGACGACCGAACTGCTGAACAGGTGCTTCGACATTCTAGGCCCGTGGGTCCGCTCCTGTCATGCCAAGGATATCCACTTTGCGCTCGACGCGCGCACCGTTGCCATCGAGGAGGTGCCGCCGGGCCGGGGCGTACTGGACTATCGCACCTACGTTTCTCGGATTGAGCGGTTGTCGCCAGATATGCCGCTGATAATCGAGCATCTGGCGACCGAGCCTGAATACAAAGAGGTGGGCGACTTCATTCGTGGCATCGCCAACGAGGTCGGCGCAACGATATAGGCGTGGATTGGAGATGGAAACGGAATCAGCCGCTGGCAACAAGGGTAACGCTATGCAAGGTAAACTTTCGGGAAAGGTGGCGCTGGTCACGGGTGCGAGCAAGGGGATTGGCCAGGGGCTGGCGGTCGGCCTGGCCGCGGCCGGGGCGCGGGTTGCCGTCAACTACAAGACGGATGCCGAGGGCGCGCAGAGCACGTGCACCCGCATACGGGAGGCGGGCGGGGAGGCCGAGCCATTTCAGGCCGACATCGGTTCGAAGAAGGAATTCGAGCAGCTGGTGGACGCCGTCTGCGCGCGCTTTGGACGGCTGGATGTGTTGGTCAACAACGCGGCCCGCACCCGTTTCGGTCACGCCTTCGAGATCACTGAGGAGGACTTCAACGACGTGGTGGATACCAATCTGCGGGGTCCTTTTTTCGGCTCGGTCGCGGCTGCCCGCAAGATGCAGGCGCAGGGCAGCGGCTCGATCATCAATATCAGTTCCATCGCGGCCAAGCTGATGATCCCGGCGCACTCCAGCTATACGATGGCCAAGGGCGGGCTTGAGGCGCTCACCCGACAACTGGGGCTGGAACTGGCACCCGAGGTGCGCGTCAACGCCATCGCGCCGACGGCCACCAGCACCGAGCGCAACCGCGGCTATGATCCTGACTACGAACAGAAATGGAGTGCGATCACGCCCGCCGGCCGCGTCGCCACTGTGGAGGACTACGTAGGGACCTGCGTTTTTCTGGCAAGCGATGATGCCGCGATGGTCACCGGCCAGATAATCTACGTGGACGGCGGCTGGACGCTGCGCGGATTCACGCCGGATATGTCCGACTATGATTTCTCGCAGGATCGTGAGCGCGGGTAAATGTGAGGGGAACTGCGGGGGAATTGCGGGGGTTAGGTGGCTGAGATAGCGCGTGGGAAGGAAGTCACTGTTGGCTAGACATGTTGCTGGGGAAGAGTGAGCACGGTGGCTAGCCAGGGCGGGGCGTTGCGGGGGCGCAGCCCCTGCACAAGGGAGGCCGCTTGCGGCCGACCGCCCATATGACAATCATGAGGAGAGAAGAATCACCTTTGCTTCCAACGTTCAGGGTTGCGAATCAGTTGCGGCTGAACAGTTACCTTTGCTACATAAGTTCGTGTAGGAAGTGTCAATTGGAAGGGCAATGGACCGAACTATGGCAGGCCGTATAACGATGACCGATTACAACGCAGATTGGGCCTTGCGGGAAGGCAATGTCCACCCCAGGCCCCACGCTTGCTACATAAATTCGTGTAGCAAGAGTCAATCGGAAGGGCAACGGACCGAACTGTGGCAGGCCGTATAACGATGACCGACTACAATGCAGATTGGGCCTTGCGGGAAGGTAGTGTCCACCCCAGGCCCCACGCTTGCTACATAAATTCGTGTAGGAAGTGTCCATCGGAAGGGTAACGGACCGAACTATGGCAGGCCGTATAACGATGACCGATTACAACGCGGATTGGGCCTTGCGGGAAGGTAATGTCCACCCCAGGCCCCACGCTGGCTCCCTCAGTCGCGAGGATGTGATAGCGCTCTGCGGCAGTCTGGATATCGACGGCCTGGAATTGATGCACCAGTACTGGGAGGGCTGCCCACCGGCGTATGTTCGGGGGCTGGCGGAGGACGCCGGTCTGCCGATAGTCTCCTATATCTTCTTCTCTGATCTGGCCCTGCCGCCGGACGAGCGCGGCGCCGCGATTGACGAGGTGTACGCGCAACTCGACCGTATCGCCGAGATGGGCAGCGCGTTGGGCATGATCGTGCCTGGGGTCGCCAAGGATGCGTGGCCTCTGGAGCAGCAGCGCGCCTGGATGGTTGACGGACTGCGCGTCTGCGCCGAGCGCGCCCAGGCGGTCGGCGTAACGTTGATTTCGGAGAACGTCGACTTCCCGCCCAGCCGTCCACTGATGGGGCGCGGGGCAGACTGTCGGGACATCTGCGCGCAGGTCGATTCGCCTGGCTTCCGGCTGATATACGACTGCGCGGCATCGCTGTTCGTTGGCGAAGATCCGCTGGAGACGCTTCACACGATGGCGCCCCATGTCGTCCACGTGCATGTCAAGAACAGCCGCCCGCTCGCGCCCGGTGAGCAGCGGGCGCGCTATCTGGATGGAGACGGCGGTCTACGCTATACCGGGACCGACCTTGATGGCGGCGTGATCGATTTGCCGCCCATTCTGGCTGAACTGGGTCATCTCGGCTATGATGGCTTTATGTTGCTAGAGTATCAGGGTGAAGAGGATCCGCGCGTGTCCCTGCCGCGCAATATCGCCCATTTGCGCCAGCTGCTCGATCCACTGTAGCAGCTGAAATTGCACTATCAACTGTCCACAGTGGTCTCCAGTGATAACGGATGAACAGATCGCTTCCTTCCAGGCCTTTGGTATTCTGGTGCTGCAGCAAGCGTTCAGCCCGCAGCAGCGGCCGCCGCCATCTGGCCGTGTATTTTGTCCCGAAACCGCAGAAGGCTGCCGATACTGATATGCTGGTGCAGAATCATCGAGTCGTCCTTGAGGTAATAGAGGGATATCAGTACAGCTAGCCGCAGCGGATCTTTTCTGAGGATTCTCACCATAGCGCGAATCCGCGCATCTGACGATGTCCGCCAAGCAGGTTGAATTGGAACCGGCGGGAGCGGCGACGAGAAGCGAGGCGTATTCTATTCTCGCCAGCCTCTGTCCCCTACACACTCTAAACTAACCGGGAGATGTGAGCGATGAAAGTTCTCTATCTGCGCGCGCCAAGTGGACTGGATGACGCCTATCCTGATTTTGTCAAGGCGATCGAAGGGCGGTTTCCTTTCGAGGTTTACGACCCTGACAGGCCGGTAACTGAACAGTTCGAGGGTGTAGAGGTTGTCATTGACCCAGGCGGCGCGGTGGGCACTCGGCCCCTGATCGACGCGGCGCTGGCGGCCGATGTGAAACTTTGGCAAGTCACCACCAACGGTACCGATCATGTGGACGTGGCCTATTTTCTGGAGCAGGGGCTGCCGCTGGCGAACTCGCCGGGAAGGCTGAGCGCGGTACCGCTGGCAGAACACGTGGTGTTGCTGATCCTCTACTTTGCCAAGAATCTCGACCACAATCGTGTGGACGGGTGGCAACGCATGCTTGGAGAAGAGCTGGCAGGCAAGGTGCTGGGGCTTATCGGGTTTGGCGCCAGCGCGCGCGAGGTGGCGCGGCGGGCGTGGCCCCTCGGTATGCGTATCATGGCGGTCGACGTGATGGATTTCCCGCAGGCCGAGTTGGACGAATTTCACGTGGAGTATTTGGGCGGGCCGGAGCAGCTGGATCATATTCTGCCGGAAGTGGACTACCTTTCGCTGCATGTCCATCTCAACGCGACAACGCGGCACATGATCGACCGCCGCGTCTTGAGGCTGATGAAGCCGACGGCGGTCCTGCTCAATGTGGCGCGCGGGGAGCTGATCGATGAGGCGGCCCTGGTAGAAGCGCTTCAACAGGATTGGATAAAGGGAGCAGGGTTGGACGTGTTCGAGCAGGAGCCATTGCCGGCTGACCACCCGCTGCTGCAGCTGGACAATGTCATTCTCACGCCCCATTCATCGGGTTTAACGCCGGATACGCCGCGCAGACGGATGGAGGCTGCAGTGGCGAACGTGGAGCGCATCGCCAAGGGGCAGCCGCCGGGGGACCTGGTGACGACGCTGGTGCGCTAACGCTGGCGGATCGTAGTTGGCGGCGCGGCGTCCTCATTCGTAAATCGACGCGACCTTTACAAGATATCGAAGAGTCAGATCACTGGAGGAACGATGACGAGATTCAAGGTGGCCATGGTCCATATGGATCCGGAAGTGTTGCCCGCGTGGGTGCCCAATACGATGGCAGACCACGATATAGAGTTCGTTTTCCAGGAATGCGAGACGCGTGCGCAGCTTGCGGCCTGCGCCGGCGATGCCGATGTCGTGTGGATCTTCGGCGGCAGTCACATCGTGACCGCCGAGAGCTTGGCTGATATTCCCCAATGCGGCGCGTTGATTCGCACCGGCAGCGGCACCGACAATATACCGATCGACGCCGCGACAGCGCGCGGCATTATCGTCGCCAACACGCCTGAGGCCTTCAACGACGGCGTGTCGGACCATACGATTGGGCTGCTGCTGGCGGTCGTTCGTCAAATTGGCCTTCAGGACCGGAAAGTGCGTGCCGGGATCTGGGACCGGTACGCCGGCTTCCCGGGCTGGCATCTGCAGGGGCAGACGCTGGGGTTGATTGGGTTCGGGCATATCGCCCGCCTGGTGACGCGCAAGTTGAGCGGGTACGAGATGGCGGTGCTGGCGCATGACCCATTTGTGGGCGCGGATGTGATGGCCGAACACGGCGTGCAGGCGGCGTCAATGGAGCAAGTTCTGTCCGGATCGGACTTTGTGTCGCTCCACTGCCCACTGTTGGACGAGACCCACAATCTGATCGGAGAGCGTGAACTGCGGATGATGAAGCCCAGGGCAATCCTAATCAACACTTCTCGCGGTCCGGTGGTGGATGAAGCGGCACTGTTGCGGGCGCTGACAGAGGGCTGGATCGCGGCCGCGGGCCTTGATGTGCTGGAGCTGGAGCCGCCGGACGCGGACAATCCCCTGTTCGGCCTGGAGAACGTTGTCATCACCCCGCACATAGCCGGCTACTCCGATGAATCACTGGATAACAGCTGGCGGCTGTCGGTCGAGACCGTTCTGGATCTGGCCCAAGGGCGCTGGCCCCGTTCTTACGTCAACCCCAATGTGGAGCCGCGCTGGCGGCTGCAAAGGAGATGAAGGCATGAAAGGTTCGGACCTGAAGAAGCGCCTGCATAGTGGAGAGTCCGTCTACGGGACCTGGTCGGTTTCGACCGATCCGCTGGTGGCGGCGACGGTGGCGCGCGCCGGTTTCGACTGGGTGAGCGTTGACATGGAGCATTCGCCGCGCAATGTGGAATCTCTGCGCTACGTTCTGTGGATGATACGGGAGACGCCGACGGTGGCGATGGTCAGGGTGAAGGACAACCGGCCCGATGAGATCAAGCAGGCGCTCGATGGGGGCGCGGACGGGGTCGTGGTCCCGCTGATCGAGTCAGTTGACGATGCCCGTCGTGCTGTGGCTGGGTGTAAATATCCGCCGGACGGCGTGCGCGGCTATGGTCCTTTCATGCCGTCATTTGGGGGCGATGACAGGGAATACCAGAGCACGGCCAACGATGAGACGCTGGTCTTTGTTCAGGTCGAACATTACCGTGCGGTTGATGTTATCGAAGAGATCGCGGCGCTTGAGGGTATTGACGGCTTCATTATCGGGCCCAACGACCTTACGCTCTCGATGGATATTTTTGGCGCGTGGGAGAGCGAAGCGTTTATCAGTACGATTCAGAGGATTGCCCGGGCTGGGGACGCTAATGGCATTCCAGCCGGTTTCCCGGTGGACGTGCTGGGCGGGGCTGAGGCGGGTATCGATTGGGTAAAGGAGTATGCGCCGAACTTGCGGCTGCTGACGATTGGCGGGGATCTGGGCTTTGTCTCGGCCGGGGCGGAGGCCGCGCAGCAGCAGATAAGCGAAGCGTGAAGTATGCGATGAAAGGGCACCCACAAGGAGTGCCCCTACTGGATGTCGATGTCAAACATGCGGGCTGCATTGCCGCCCAGGATCAGGTTCTTCTCCGCTGTCGAGAGAAAGTCGCAGTGCAGGCGGATGTAGTCCACGGCCTCTTTATAGGTGCACCAGAAGCCGCCGCTGTAGGGCATGTCCGAGCCCCACATCAGCTTTTCGACGCCGACCTGTTCGCAAAGCCAACTGAGCATCTCCTGGCCTTCGGCGTAGGGATAATCGGGCCACTTGGCCGGCATAAGAATCTCGGCGCTCATGTTGGGGCGGTTCAGCAGGTCTATCACCCCGTCGGGGATGCCGATTTCGTGGATGATGGCGGCGGGCACCAGCCCGTGCGTGATCACTGACGGGATGTCATCGTGGGCGTCTGCCCAGCGGCTCAGCTCGCCGACGCGCTCTAAGAATCCTGCGACCCGGTCCTGCTTGCGGGCGTCGATATACCAGAAGATTGGTATTCCCAGGCGGCGCACCATTTGCCACAGCGGTTCGAATTTGGTGTCGTCGATATGGTCCACGTATCCCTGTAAGGCGAATAGCTCCACGCTGAAGTAGAGTCCCTTGCATCCCAACTCTGTAACCGCATGCTCGAGCCGGGCCAGTTCGTCAGGTTGATGCGCGTCTGTCTCGTGAATCTGCGCCAGGGCGATGAAGCGGTCGGGGTAGCGGCGTAATGCCTCGGCGTAGTATTGGTTGATGTTGGCGCCGTAAACGTGGTCGCTCTGGAGCACGCCCCGGTCGACGCCGGCCACTTCCATTTCGGCGATCATTCTTTCGGGGGTTGCTTCGAGGTTCTCCAGGGCAGGGGGATAGAACTGCATGACGTAGTCGACGCCGGCCACTGTAAGCTCGGCCTGGCCGTATCTGCCGAAGCGGAAGTTGACATCGGGCATGGCGTTGATGTCGTCGGAAGGGAAGTCGAGCAGCGGCTCTTTGACGCGGGCGCCGTCGCTCTTACGCCAGAAGTCGGTGAAGTCGCGCAGGTGGTACTGCCACAGCTTGCGTGTGAGCGCGGCGCTGGCCGCGCCCGAGCCGGTCGCAAAGCGGCGGAAGATGTGGGAGTGGGCATCGATGACGAGGGATTTCTTCTCTTGCTCGGACTCGACTTGCCGCCAACCGCCGCCGAAGAATTCCAGCTTTTTTTCAGTGGTCATTTTTTCTCTATCCAGGATTGAAAGTCGCTCTGCCGCCAGGTGTGTTTGGGGCGATAGCCCAACATGCGGGTCGCTTTTGCGTGTGACCAGAGTGAGGCATGACCCTTTAATGGGGCCTTCAGTGGTATCTCAGGAACTGCTGGATTTGCGGCTTCAGCGTTGATCGGGCGCAACAGGCGGTTGATGAGCGCCGGCGTCTGCTCTTTGGAGCAGGTGTCGGCACCGTTGATAAGGAAAACCTCGTGCTTGATCGTGTCGTTCTCAACGGCCAAGCGGAAGGCCTGCGCGGCGTCGCGGGCGTCGGTGAAAGCCCACAGAATCTTGCGCGGCGCGGGCGGGCCCGGTGTCGGCCAGCCACCTTCGGCGTCCTCTATGGTTTTGCGATAACGCTGGGTCCATAGCTCTTCGACCGTGAACTGTTGCGCCCAGCCGGAGCGCACGGCCACTTCGGCGCTGGCGCGTTCGAGATACCAGTTGTTATTGATGCGCAGGCAGATGGTCTGGATGCCATATGAGGTGGAGTACCGCCTGCAGGTGAGTTCGGCCAAGAGTTTGCTCAGCCCGTATTCGTCCTGCGGCTCGCAGGGATGCTCTTCGTCGAGCGGGAGATATTCTGGAAGGATCTCCTGTTTCTGGAAGGAGAAGCCGGTGGCGGCGCCGGAAGAGGCGAACACGACCTTGCCGACGCCGGCCTGGATAGCCGATTCGAGGACATTGACCGTGCCGACCACATTTACGTTGAGCAGCTGCGCCGGCGTCATGCGTCCCGGGCCCGGGACGGCGGCCAAGTGGATCACGGCGTCTTGATCCTGGCACGCCAGGGCAAGCTGGTCCGGCTCCATGATGTCGCCTTGGATGAAGTCTGATCCGTCCACGCGCGGCGCGGTGCGGCTGAAGCTGGTCACGGAATGACCTGCCTGTAGCAGTACTCTGAGGACATATCCGCCGATCGTGCCGCTGCCGCCGGTTACGAGGATTTTCATAGACAAATGCCTTTCAAGCGGACCATAATCTGGAGGGCACCAGGAACAAACAGTTTGGCACCATTCGACTCTTGATTCTCCCTGGGCCGACTACATTCCTGCTCTTGGTCAGACCACGAAAAGGGGCGTACGGGGTGCGTCCAGACGGCTGCGGCAGGCGCCGATCAGGGCACGAAGCAGTCGGGTTCGCTAACGATCCACTTATGTGATGCATCCACGCCAGCGGCCGCCCTCACGTCAGTCTCGATAGTACTTCCCGCTTTCACTTTTCCTCCTCCTTCGTCTCCTGCCAAAGCTCATGGACGGGGGCGATTTGCCACCAGGCCGGGCCCACCGGCTTTTCCAGCAGCATCGGCCTGATAAAGGCGGCCGCCTTTTCCAGGCCCTCTTTGATCTCAATATACTCGCTCTCCATTTCCAGGGTCAGGATGCCGTCATAGCCGACAAAGCGCAACGTCGAAATGACCTCCCGCCAGGTGCGGTCGTCGTGTCCCCAGCCCGGTATGGTGAACGTCCACGAACGATCCTGGTAGTTCTTGAGGTCGGTCGAGTCGAAGTAGCCGCGCAGCCGCACATTCGGTTCGTGGATCAGTGTATCCTTGAGATGAACGGCCTGGATGAGTTCGCCCAACTCGTGGATGGCTGCCAGCGGGTCGATCCCCTGCACCCACATGTGTGAGATGTCATAGTTGCAGGCCACGACCGGGCCCAGTTCGTCGCGCAAACGGCGCAGTTTGACCGGACTGTGAATCATGTCGTTGATCTGCATTTCGAAGCACAGCGTCACCCCGTGGTCGGCCGCGATCTTGCCATGCTCTTTCCAGTAGGGGAGTAGCCGCTGCTCCCATTGCCACTCGAGGGCGTCGCGCAGGAAGGGCAGGTCGGTGTTGACGATCCAGGCCGGCAGACTATCGCCCTCGGCCCCTTCGGGCAGACCGGCCACAAGGGCCAAACGGGTGCAGCCGATCCGCTCCATGAGCTCGCAGGTTTGGCGAAACTGGCGCGAATATTCCTGGGCAATGCGTCGGTCGGGTACCAGGGGCGTGCCGTGGCCGGCGAACGAGTAAATTTCGAGGCCGTGTGCTGCGTAGATGTCCAGCCAGCGCTGTAGTTCACCTTGATCAGCGAGCAGCCTGCCGACATCGCAGTATTGCTTTGCAGCAGGACCGACCGCTGCCACCTCGACGGCCTGTACGCCCTGCTCCTGGCAGAATTGCAGACCCTCTTCGAATTCCAACATATTGATAAAGAAGGTGTTCATGCCGAGTTTCATGTCAACTGCCTTTCGCGTGGAGATGAGTTTCGACTTGGGAACTGCCAGCGCATCTCGCCAATGCGCTCTGGACTGGGAACTGTCCACGTTACCAGTAGAGCGCGGTCCGGATGTAGCGTGTCTGGATGACGCGCGGATGCTTGCGGGCATCCTTGCGGGGATTATCTCGCTCTGGCAGGGCCATCATAGAAGAGTCCGCGCAGTTGGTCAATCTCCATTATCCATCGGCTGATGGCGGTTAGCGCTATGTCGTACCTCGTGTATACTATCCCCAAATCCACACATCAAGACCCACTGAGATTAATCACCATCCGCGCACCAGGGAGAACAGAAGATGACGCATACGCGGAGAATGGAGGGCAGGCGCGTACTGGTAACAGGCTCCGGAACCGGTATAGGGCGCGGGGTTGCCCTGGAGTTCGCGCGCGAGGGCGCGGCGGTCGTGCTGCACTATGCCCACAGTGAAGCCGGGGCCGCGAGCGCGGTTGAGGAAATCCGAAGTGCCGGCGGCAAGGCTGACGTTTTTCAGGCGGACCTGGCAGATATCGAGCAGGTGAAAGGGCTGGCATCGCAGGCGATCGAGTTTCTGGGCGGGCTTGATGTGCTGGTCAACAATGCTGGCATCACGATGAACAAGCCGTTTCTCGAGGTGACGCCCGAGCAGTTTGACACGCTCTACAAAGTGAATATCCGGGGCATGTACTTTTTGACGCAGGCGACAGTGCCCACCATGATCGGGCAGGGTAGCGGCGCGGTGATCAACCTGACATCGGTGCATGCTTTTGCCGGGATGACCGAGCATACGATCTACGCCGGCACCAAGGCAGCCATTGTTGGGTTTACGCGCGTCCTTGCCCTGGAGTTGGCGACGAGGGGCGTGCGTGTCAACGCGATTGCGCCCGGCTGGATTCTGGTCGAGAATCATCTCAAGGTTCTGGGCGAATTCGACCAGGAATCGGCTGGCAACACCATTCCGGCCGGGGTGATTGGCGCGCCGCACGATATCGGCAAACTCGCCCTCTTTTTGGCGTCGGAGGAGAGCCGCTACATCGTCGGACAGACGCTGGTGATTGATGGCGGCATGCTGGCGATCATGCCGCTAACCGGCGATTTCCGCGAGACGCGACAGGAGCAGTGGGGGCAGGGATACGTGCCGGGTCTTTGAGCTGAGCCGGCCTAAAACCACTTACGGAGAGTAGATCATGTTATTCAATCGGGCGCGGGCCATAGACCATATGCGGGAGTATGGGCTGGATGTGCTGGTGGCGACCTCGCCGGTCAATATCACATATTTCACTGATTACTATTGTTGGATCGATCCGCTGTTCAAAGAGTACATGATGGTGCCGGGTGCATCGGCCAACCTGGCCCAGGCCTATGCCGTTTTTCCGCTTGAGGGCGAGCCGGCGCTGGTCGTCAACCCGCTGTTTGCCGTCAACGCCGAGGAGCTGTGGGTGAAAGACCTGCACATTTTCGGCAGCGCCGGCCTGGACGACTCGCTGCCGGCGGGTGAAATGCCGCAGGCACTGCACCGCTTCCGGGATCTGCTCAGCGCCTCGCATGGCAATGCTACTGCGACTGACGCGCTGCTGAGTATTCTGAACCAGCGCGGGCTGACCGGCGCGCGCATCGGATTGGAGATGGAGGGCCTGCCACCGGAGACGCATGATCTGATCAGGCGGGCGCTGCCGGAGGCATCGTTGAGAAATTGCGCCGATCTGATCCGCATGGTTCGCATGGTTAAGAGCGAGGAGGAGATCCGGCTTTTGACCCGTTCGGCGGAGATCAATGAACAGGCGGCGATGGAAGCGCTGGCGATGGCCCGGGCCGGGCGGCCGGTCTCCGAGCTGGCAGAGCATTACAGGGCCGAGGCGGCGCGGATGGGCGCCGATTTTGATCACTTTGCCTTCGGCGTGCGCGGACTTGGCATGACGACTGAGACCAACTACGAATTGGCTGAGGACGACGTTCTCTACGTCGATTACGGCTGCATTTACCAGTACTGTTTTTCCGATAGCGGCACGACACTGGCGATGCGAGAGTTGTCGGCGGAACTCAGCGAGCGTTTTGCAGCGCTGCGCGCGTGCATGGACGCGGGCGGGGAGGCGATGCGGCCGGGCGTAAAGGCGTCGACGGTTGCGACCGCCATGGTCGAGGCGCTGCATGACCGCGGCATTACAGCCTCCTTTCCCCACGGGCACGGCGTGGGCCTGGAGGTTCGCGACTACCCAATAGTTGTTCCCGACAACGGGCTGCGCATCAAGGACGACTGTGTGGACCTTCCTTCTGACTTGATTCTGGAGGAGGACATGGTTCTCAATCTGGAGGCCCCGCTCTTCATGCCCGGCGTAGGTTCTCTGCACATAGAGCAGTCGTATGTGGTGACGCCGGAAGGGAATCGTCCGCTCACAGCCCAACAGAGGCGGCGACCGGTGGTCATCGGCCACTAGTCAACGGCCAGCAATTCTGCCAGCCGCGAACGCAGGCAACCGGTGTATCACAATGATAGGATTGGCGCTGCGGCGCAATTTGAGCAAGTGGCAGCCGATGTCCTTTGTGGTTGCCGGCCTGGTGGTTACGGTTGCTCTGATCGCGGCAATTCCGCTCTTCACCAACGCTGCCCTGGACAGGTTTCTGCGTAGCGAACTGGCCGCGCAGGATTCCGAACTGCCTCTCTCCAGCCTGCTCCTGGTACATCGGGTGCCCTTTTCGAGCTCGACTTCGCTTGAAACGTACAGGCGAGCCGACGACTTCATGCTTCAACGCGCGGCCGTACTTCCGGGCCTGCCGCTAACCGGCATGACCCGTTACGGATCGACGCGCGTCCTCAAGTTTCTGCCCGAGGCTGACAAAGAACTGCCGGAAGACCTGCGCCAATATCAGTCGGCTGGGCTGGCCTTTCTGACCGGCCTGGAAGATCGCGTGGAGATCGTGCTGGGCGAGACCTTCGGACAGGTGGATCCCGCTGCGGGGGGCGCGATCCAGGCGCTGGTCAGCGAACGCTTCTTTTACGATCACGACGTTGAGGTCGGCGATCACATTTTCTTCGGCCTTGACGATCCAGATGTAGTCGCCCCTGTCGAGGTACTGGTCAAGGGCGTGTGGCGGGCAGCCGACGCCGACCGCGGCTTCTGGTTTGAGGAGCCGGACGCGTTCGCCTTCTACTTCATCGTTTCCGAACCGGACTTCATGGCCCTTGTCGCGCCGATCCTGGGCGACCAGGTGCGCAAGTATGCATGGTATCTGCTCTTCGACGGTACGGAGATCAGGGTTGACAGAGTAGGTCCCATGCTGGCGGCCATCACGCGCATACAGGCCAGGACGTCGGGCATCCTGTCGCACGTCGAACTGACGGCGCCCGCGTACGAGCTGTTGAAAAAGTACGCAGACAGGGCGGCCGCGCTGCGGACTTTCCTGCTGCTGCTGAGCCTGCCAGTGCTGCTCACGCTCCTGCTATACACGTTCATTTCCTCGGACATTATGGTGGCGTCGGAGGAGAGCGAGATCGTCACGCTCAAGAGCCGCGGCGCGTCAAGCCGGCAAATCGTAGTGATCTATCTGCTGGAAATGTTCGCAGTCGGCGCGCTGTGCCTGATCGTAGGGCTACTGGCGGCTAACGGGGTCACGCAGGGGATGGGACAGGTTTATCGATTCCTGACCTTCGCGGCCAGACCGCTGCTTAACCTCTCTTTCACCACACAGGTAGTCTTATTCGCCGGTTTTGCGACGCTTCTGGGCATCGGTACGACGCTGCTGTCGGCGGCTGGGGCGGCCAGACGCACCGTCGTAACCCAGCAGCGCAAGAGTGCGCGCGAGGAACTGCTCAGTCGCGAGCGGCGCGGGGCATGGATTCCGTTTGAGCTGCTGTTTCTGGCAGCTGTGCTCTATGTCTACTGGCGTCTGCGGCAACAGGACCAGTTTCTTCAGGTCAGCAGGGACGCGTTTGTGGATCCGCTCTTCCTGCTGGCGCCAACCGGGTTTGTCGCCGCGGTGGCGCTCGTTTCGTTGCGGGCGCTTCCAACAATCACCGGGCTGTTGGGCCAGGCGGCGAATCGTTTCCTCAGCGTGCCGTTATGGCTGGCCGTAACGCAGATCTCGCGACGGTCGGGCAGCCACCGGCCTTTACTCTTCCTGCTGATGTTTACGGTGGCGCTGGGGCTCTTCAGCGCGACCTTCGCCAGCACGCTCGATACGCACTACGCCGATGTCGTCCGCTATGCGGTCGGCTCCGATCTTGTCATTCAGGTACAGTGGGAGCAGGTGCAGGGAAGTTCCGAGCAGCGCTGGCGCTATCCTCCATTCGCGGTGGTCCAGTCGATTCCCGGGGTGGAGGCGGCGACGCGCGTGCTGCGGCTGCCGGTTTTCGTTGACGGCCTTGAGGGCAATATTGAAGCGACCGTACTGGGGATCGACCGGGCGGCGTTCAGCCAGGCCGGATGGTGGCGGGACGACTTTTCGCAAGAGTCTCTGGGCGCGCTGACGAACAGATTGGCGCTGGATTCAAGGGGCGTATTGGTCAGCAGCAGCTTCATTGAGGAGACCGGGCTGCAGGTAGGAAACGAGCTGTTACTGATCGTCGAAGGCGTCAGCCGTCCGATCCGCTTTACGATCACCGGCGTGCTCAACTATTTCCCGACACTGTACCCTGATGACGGCCATTTTTTCGTCGGCAATCTGGACCATATCTATCGGACGATCGGAAACAGGCCATACGATATCTGGATGCGGCTGGAAGGCGCGGCGAGCCCGGCTGCTATCCTGGACACGCTGCGCGCCCGGGGATTTATCATTACGGCGGCGACCGACAGCCGCTGGGAAACCGCGGTCTGGCGCACTGACCCGCAGCGCACGGCGCTGTTTGGCATCTTGTCTCTGGGATTCATTGTCGCGATTGTCATCTCCGGCCTGGGTTTCCTGCTGCACGCGCTATTTGCTCTGCGGCAACGCATCCTGCAGTTTGGTCTTCTGCGGGCAATCGGGCTATCGACAACGCAGATTACCGCTGTTGTCGTGTATGAGAAACTGTTCCTGGTGCTGCTGGCCGTTGTGGGCGGCACGCTTATCGGGGCACTGACGGCTGCTTTATTTGTGCCCTTGCTGCAGATCGGAACGGCCGTGCACGGCTCGACGCCGCCATTTGTGGTTGCGCCGGCCTGGGGCCAGGCTGTGAAAATCTATCTTGCATTTGTAGTCATGGTAACTGTCACCCTGGCGATGGTGATCGGGCAGTTGCGACAGCTGCGCATCTATGAGGCGATCAAGTTAGGGGGACTGGATTAGGGATTGCTCCGGGAGGGTATGGGGCATGCGATTCTGTTTTCGAACCGGCGCGCGGCAATGTTTCAAGCTTGTGCGCCGCCTTTGAGCCCTGCAAACCGGGCCCGGCTCTCAGACTATTGGACCTGGCAAATCGTGGTTGACATGGGCAAAGATATGGAGCATACTGGATGAAGTGGACTGGAAACGGCCCGCAACTCCCAAAAGCATATGCCACGAATGCACGACCAGCGGGAAGTTCCTCTTTCTCCATACCAAATTCCATGCGCATGATGCGCTCCACAGAAGACGCTGATGTCCAGATAGAGGGGGTGGTGGCACGCGCAATGAACTGAACAGTCGCGGTTGAAGAACAGACTGCAGGTCGATCTGCTTCGCTTTCGCAACCATGCCGCTGCAGATTGAGGCCGGGCAGCCCAACAGGACTATATTTCTTCTCGCAGATTTCCCTAACCATAAGGAGACTCAAATCGCCATGTTGTCGAAAAAGTATTCGCGACGCGATATGCTCAAGTTGACCGGCGCGGCGGCCGGCGCAACTCTGATGGCAGCCTGTGTGGCGCCCCCGGCTACTGCGCCTGCCGGCGGTGAAGCCGAGCCGGCGATGGGCGCGATGCGCAAGACGGTACGCTGGTGGGATAACTATAACGCCGAGCATCCAATTGGCTCCACGCTGATAGAGCAGGTTTTCCCCGTCTTTGAGAAAGAGAACCCCGGCTGGGACGTTGAGTTTACATTTGTCACCAACACGGAGTTGGTGCCCAAGATGATCACATCCCGGATGGCCGGCGAGCCTGCCGACCTGTTTGCCAACTTTGCCGGCCGCGGCAGCCTGGCCCATGCCGGTTACACGCTTCCACTTCAGGACTATGTGAAAGAGTGGGGCCTGTGGGACGACATGATCGATGGATTCCGCAACCTAAGCACCGTCGGCGGCGACTTGATTGGCTTCCCGGCCCTCTGCGGTACGAAGATGTATATCTACCGCAAAGACTTCTTCGATGAAGCCGGTCTAGACGCGGATAGCTTCCCGGACAACTGGGATGATCTTTTGGACGCCCAAATCAAGCTGACGCAGCACGACGGCGACGGCAATATCACCCGCGCGGGCATGCGGATGGGCAAGACGTGGGACTGGGAGCAGATGACTGTTAACGCCTACCAGAATGGCGGCGGAGAATTCGACCAGAGTGATCCGCTGACCGGCAAATGCACGGTGAACGCGCCCGAGTTTGCCGAGGCATTTTCCTGGAACCTCGATTTGAAACGCGTCCACGGGATCAACCCGCTGGAGGGGCTGACGCTGCCGCCCGGTACCTGGGCGACGGTGGAAGGCTACACGGCGATGGAGATACAGGGGCCGTGGTGGGTGCCCAACATGCGGCTGCGCAAGCCGGAAAATGCCGACCTGATGGGGATCGGCGCGCCGATCGCCCGCAATTCAGGCGGCGAGCGTCTCGGGCTGGCGAATGCCAACCATATTATCAGCGTCTACACAGACAGTGAGGTTCAGGAGGCGGCGCTGGCGCTGCTGGAAGTCTATTCTCGTGCGGCGAGCCAGGAAGCTCTGCACAACGCAATCGACGCGGAAGGCTTGTTCCCGCAGTTCTTCCTCACAGCCTTCAGATCGATGAATGAGAATCTGGCGTGGCTACAGGACGAGCCGTTGGTCCGCGACACGGCCTTCCTCGAATATGCCGGTTCGGGCCGCGATGTCGGTTACGATCACGTCGGCTATCGTGAAATGGCGATCAACATCTGGAGCCCGTTCACGGAAATGGCGCTCTTTGGCCTGCGCGAGGACCAGGATGCGCTGGACAGCATGGCGAGCAAGGCGGACGGAATTACGAACCGGATCATGAGTACAGGCGCGTAAGTTCAAGACGTAAACGGAAGTGAAAAGTGGCGAGTGAATAGTGGCTGGTTCAGTGACCATCCACTATTCACGAACCACTATTCGCTGGGGTAAAGGGGGCGCTCGTGGCTGTTGGCACGGCAAATCGATTTCAGGAGTTTCGGGCCGAGTTGCGCCGCAGCGAGGTCAGGTGGGCTTACGCTCTGATTCTACCTGCCGTTCTTCCCCTGTTGGTCTTTACGGTCCTGCCCGTCTTGGGGGCAATTGGCCTCAGTTTCACCAACTTTGACGCCTTCAGCGCCACGATGAGATGGACCGGCCCCTCCAACTATGGCCAGGCGTTTGACAATGAACTGTTTCGTATCACGATACGGAACACCTTACAATTTACGGTCGGATTCGTTCCCCTCTCTCTGGCGGTCGGTTTCACTGCCGCCATGTTGTTGAATCGCAGAATTCGCGGCATCTCCTTCCTGCGGGGAGCCTACTATCTGCCGGTTCTGACCTCGACGATCGCGATGGGCATCGCTTGGATGTGGCTTTTTCAGCCGCAAGTGGGGCTGGTCAGCCTGGTTCTGAAGCTCATGGGCGTTCAACCCAAAGATTGGCTCAACAGCCCGTTTACTGCCATGCAGGCCGTGATCGGGGTGGCAGTGTGGAAGGCGTTCGGCGGTACGATGCTCATCTACCTGGCCGGCTTGCAAGGTATTCCGGAGACGTACTACGACGCGGCCAAAGTAGATGGCTGCGGGCGCTGGCAGATGCTTCGGTTCATCACCTTTCCGCTGCTGCGACCTGTCACTTTCTACCTTTTCATCATCGGCATGATCGACTCCCTACAGGTGTTTGACTTGGTGATGATCATGACCGAGGGCGGGCCTGCATTCCGCACCACCACCATCGTTCACCAGATCTATCTCAACGCCTTTAAGTTTAATCAGATGGGCTACGCTTCAGCGATGGCTGTCCTGCTCTTCTTTGCAATTGCCATCCTTACCTATTTCAACTGGAAATTCTTTTCCTCATCGCTCGAATACTGAGAGCCGGAAGCCTGTTGCAGGTGGCTGGCAGCCGTTAGCTTCCCATATCGCTGGCCACAAAGACCTCATCGCAAATGGAACGGACACGAAATCTTCGACTTCCGCCGCGGCAAGAGTTGCTCTTTCAAACTCTGCTGATAGCTGGCATCGCTTTAGGGCTGGTGATCGCGGCTCTGCCCTTTCTGTGGATGGCCGTCAGCTCCTTGGGCACGGCGGGCCTGGTCATTCGCATGGGCTTCACCTGGGACATGTTCAATCCGCTCAACTGGAGCCTGGAACCCTATCTGATCGCCTGGAAGATGGCGGGCCTCAGCAAATATATCCAAACCACCACGATCTACGCGGTCACGGTGACAGTTCTGGCGACAATTACATCTTCACTGGCCGGCTACGTCTTTGGCCGCCTGCGCTTCCCGGCGCGCGACTTTCTATTCGGCCTCGTTCTTGCCACGATGATGATTCCCGGTTCAGTCACTTTTCTGCCACTCTTTATCCTCATGCTGCGTCTGCCGCTGTTGGGCGGCAACGACATTCTAGGCGCAGGGGGGCACGGCCTCTACAATAGCTATGCCGGCTTGATTCTGCCCAACATGGTCAGCGCCGGCTCCATTTTTCTCTTCCGCCAATTTTTTCGCACTCTACCTAAGGATCTGGAGGATGCCGCGCGAATCGACGGCTGCTCCGAACCGATGATCTGGTGGCGGGTGATTATGCCTCTGTCCGGCCCTGTCGTGACCGTGGTCGCCCTCTTTCAATTTCAGGGCAGTTGGAACGCATTCATCTGGCCGCTGGTGATGTCCAGCTCCGAACGGCTGTACACGATATCGGTCGGGATGTATTCGCTGGCCTACGGCTCCGGTTCGCTGACTTCGATGGCTGAACTGTTCCAGTCGGTGCTGCTGGCCGGATCGGTGATGGCGGTGTTGCCGATTCTGGTTCTCTTTATTGCTTTCCAGCGTAAGTTTGTGCAGGGTATCGCGCTCACCGGCCTGAAGTAGACTGGTATTTCTGCACTTTGCGCTGCCACACGGCGAAACCCATGATGACAAAACAGATACCGGCACCGGAGTTAGCCGAAGTCGAACACACGCTTGTCGACTATGCGCGCGATCGCTATGCCGGTCACCCGCGGCAGGGGGGTATCTTCGACTTCGGCGGCGGGGAGATTGCGGTCATCTACAATCGCGCGCCTAGTGCATACCGCCACCGCAACGATGTTCGGCATGGTTACGATGGATACCACGGCCGCGCGCAGATCATTCTGGCGCGCAGTTTTGACTACGGTGCAACCTGGGACCGCGCCAACGATGTTGTCATCTTCGACGAGAGCGCGTCGGTTGAGGCGCGTCGCGCCTATGTCCGGCAACTTGAAGTCTATCCAGGCCTTGAACGAGACTGGATTGATCTGACTGCGCCGGAGACGGCCATCTTTTTCGGACGCACCAACGCCGGGGAAGGATATCAGCCCGCCCTGCTCTGTTACGCGCTGCGCTCGCCCGATCGGGGCCGTACCTGGGAAGAGGTCCCAACGCCTGTGCAGCCGCCCGCCGGGCATGGCATGGTGCATAAAGACGGACATCCGCTTGTTCAGATGCCGGACGGGACACAGCTGGCGGCGATGTCGGTTGGCCTGCCCACCGGGGGCGTGGAGCTGTATGGCAGCGACGACAATGGGCTCAGCTGGGAACCGCTTGCGCGCATCTGTGACGATCCGACCGGGGACGGTCGGCCCACGTACGCCGGTCTGCTGCGCCTGCCATCGGGCCGTCTGCAATGTTACACCCTCAACATCGACGGGCTGCGTGACGCGATCCAGATGAACTATTCGGATGACGGCGGCTACTCCTGGTCGCGGCCGGAACCGATTGTTCGTTGGGGCCGGTCGCCTTGGGCCAAGCGCGCGCGGGAGAGGAGGGGCACCATGTGGGAGGCCGGCAAGTACTATCGTTCGCCGTGGCCGATGCAGCTGGCCGATGGCCGCATTCTCGTCCTCTTCGGCCGCCGCAAACCTCCACATGGGATCGGTCTAATCGTCAGCGACGACGAGGGCGAGACCTGGAGCGACGAGCAGATACTCCGCGACGACAGTCCGATCAGGGATTTGGGATATCCGGTAGCGACGGAGGTGGAGCCGGGCCGCATTTTCACGGCCTACTACTTTACGATGGACGACGGCAACGGCTTCGGCGGCACGCGCTACATCGCCGGTTCCACATTTTTTCTCAAATAGGGCGGTCACGCAGATTAAGGATCGTCTGGCTCAGCCCGCCCAATGCGGGCGTTCTTAGCGGCCATTGAATTGGGAGGCAAGGACTATGACTGACTCGATCAATATGGCGCTGATTGGTTGCGGAGGGATGGGGCGTAGCCATATGCGCAGAGCCCGCGACCTGCCGGAGTTGAACTTCGCGGCCTATGTCGATGTCCTTGAGGAGGCTGCCGCCGGCGCCTGCGAGGAGTTCGGCGGTAGGTACCATACGACTGACGTCGAAACCGTGTGGGATGACGATGAAATTGACGCCGTGCTGATCGCCACCCATCATGATTCGCACACGCCTTTTGCGACCCAGGCGGCTGCAGCTGGCAAGCATATCTTTCTCGAGAAACCGATGGCGCTTACAATCGAGGAGTGCCTGGAAATCGAGGAAGCGGTCGCCAAAGCGGGCGTCAAACTGATGATGGGCTTCAAGTTTCGCTTCGCCCCGCTGGTCGCCAAGGTGAAGGAAGTTATTCCGACGCCCTTGGTGACGGTGGGCCAGAGCCTGCATGCCAACATGAGAGGCTGGGCATTGACCCCGGAGCGCGGCGGCGGCCCTGTGCTCTCAAACGGCTGTCATGCCTTTGACCTGGTCTACTGGCTCAATGAATCTGAGCCGGTTCTCATCAGCGCGGCCGGCGGCGCGTTGACCCACCCGGAAATTGGGCTGGTCGACAACGCCGCGGTCTCGGTGCAGTTTGAAAACGGCAGCATCGCGTCGATCATTGCCGGCGACAGCGGCGATGCCCGATATACGTCCAAGTTTTTTTTCGAGGTTTTAGACGGCCAGCGCACGGCGACGCTTCACGACCGCTGCCATAAGGTAACCTTTGGCGGCTGCGAAATTGATTCGTTGTCTGTGGAAGAGTTGCCGCCCCCTGCGCCTTCCGACCCGGAGGGAACGCAAGGTGAGCTGCAGGCCTGGGCCAGGTGTTTGCTCGACGGTACCGAGCCGCCGGTTGGCCCACGCGACGGGACGCGCGCGACTGCGATGGTGCTCAAGGCCTTCGAGGCTATCCGCAGCGGCAAGACGCAGGAGTTGCGGTTGTGAGGCTCATCTCTGTGTGACAGATCGCCAAATTGAAGGACTCTGCTAGTGAGGGAGTCATACGCGCGCATTCATCTTGGACTTCGCCCGCGCCGATTGGTGGCATAGTGAATAATATGCGCGTAATCTGAGAACATTAGCGACGGACATTGGAAAGTTTCGTCTGGTAAAGGGTGTTGGAAAGACGCCCCGGCTTATTCAACAGGCTATTGAAAGAGCCGCGGCGCTGCCGCAAAATGGAGCAAGATAGGTTTACCCGTTTTCTACTGGCCGAACTGGATTCGGAGGCGCGCTGGGCCGAGCTATTCAGCCGCCCCGAGTCGGAGGAACTGCTGGAGAAAATGGCTGATGAGACTTTGTCCCTTCGTCGGCATGAGACACTCAAGAATCCGTATGGGGGCCTTGCCGACGGCAAGCCTTTCCTTTCCCAATCCGAGTAGCGTGGAGTGGCGCGTAAAGAAAGGTCCTCCCTGTATACGAGTGAACCCTCTAGCTCTCGTGCCTGAAACGCTTCGGTTTTCCCAATCGCGGGTCCCCGCTTACTCAAATAATATCGTCACCAACACGGCGCACTCTTCTTCCGCCTCCAGAGAGTGCATCGCGCCTCCCTCCAAGTAGAGCCACGATCCTGGAACCAGCGCTCGCGGCTCATCCTCAACAAAGAATGTGCAGCGACCACTGAGGCAATGCACCGTAATAGGTCCGTCAACTTTATGCGGCGGAATCTTCTTGCCAGGAGTGAGATAGACTCGAATCGCCTCGAATGCGCTCTCTTTGACGACGGCAGTGGAAGCTGACTCGCCAAAGGTGTTGAGGTCGATTACTTTCCCGGGTACTGCATGCTCTATAGCCATTTGGCTAATTCTCCTCAGGGTTAACGAGACGCCTTGTAGAATGGTCGTCTGCATATTTGCGCTCTGCGCGGCCTGCCGCGGATTACGATGTGGATCTCCGAACCGATGCGGTGCATGCCGCGCGGCAGGTAGCCAAGGCCGATAAACTTGTCCAGGGTCGGGCTTTTCATGCCGGTGGTTACGTGGCCAACCACCTTTCCCTCGGCACCGATGATGCCGTGATTCTCTCTGGGAACGGCCTTTTCTATCATTTCAAAGGCGACCAGGAACCGGTCGTTGCCCTCCAGCTTCACTTTCAGCAGCGCGTTACGCCCCAGGAAGGACGGTTTCTGCAGGTCGACGACCCAGCCGAGCCGCGCTTCGTAGGGGTTGATTGAGGCGTCAATTTCGTGGCCGTAAAGCGACATGCAGGCTTCAAAACGCAAGCTATCGCGGGCGGCAAGGCCGCAAGGCAGTAGACCGTCCGTCGCGCCCGCCGTCAGCAGCGCATCCCAGAAAGATACCGCCTTGTCCGGAGGCAGATAGAGTTCGAAACCGTCTTCACCCGTATAGCCCGTGCGGCCCAGGAGCATCTCGACGCCACCGACTTCTGTTTGCAGCGCTGAGCGGGGCGGCGCGGCAGCCAGGTCGGCAGCGCTCATCCTGTCCAGGATCGCGACTGCCCTGGGGCCTTGCACGGCCAGCATGTAGGTCTCGTCCGATATATCGGTCAATTCAACCCGATACCCATGGGTGAAGCTCTGCAACCAGGTGAAATCTTTTTCGCGGTTGGCGGCGTTGACGACGATGAGCCATTTCTCCGGTAAACGGTAGATGAAAATGTCGTCGACGATCGTGCCGTCTTCGTAGCAGAGCAGGCTGTAACGGGCTTCCCATTCGGACATGGTAGCAACGTCCGCCACCTGCACATATTGAAGAAAGGGCAGGGCATCCTCACCGCTGAGCGCAAACTGCCCCATATGGTCAATGTCGAACACCCCGGCGGCCGTGCGCACGCTTCGATGCTCGGCACTGGGGCCGGCTGTGTATTGCACGGGCAGTTCGTAGCCGGCGAACGGCACCATGCGTCCGCCCAAGTTTACATGTCGTTCATAAAGTCGAGTACGTTTCATTGCCTAGCGTCTCCAACGTCGCACCACCTCGCGCGCGATACATGCTGCACTTTCAAAACCGATAATACAACAAGGCGACTAGGAATTGGCAAATATTTGCAGGGCTTGCCGTCGCGCTGGTAACGGTACGAAAGTTGTGACAGCCAGCCCTGTCGGTGAATGGACGTAACTGGCGGCGCGTTGACAATCAATGACTGTCCGTTATATTCTGAAAACTGCAGTGACCAGTGATCTGTTGCCAGGTGACGCGGGCTGCGACCGGTATATTCGACCACTGGCCACTTGCCAATGGTGTTTCGCACGAAGTGCCATGTTTAGACGACCTTCAGGAAATAGCAGAGTTTACAGACGCAGCGCGTTTATTCTGGCCGCGGCGGCTGTTGTGCTGCTCGTCTGGCCGGCGCTGGTCCAAGCGCAAGGGACGCTGATTCCGCCCTGGTCGGACTACACCCAGGAAGACGGCCTGGCCTCAAATAATGTTCTTTCCGTTTCCGTCGGCGAAGGTGAGGTCTGGTTCGGGACCGACCACGGTATCAGCCGGTACAACGGCGCGTGGCGCTCGTGGACGGAAGGCACTGATCTGCAGAGTGGTGTGCACAGCATGACTCTGGGGGGTTCGGGGACAGACCTCTGGGCTGGCACGGCGACGGGCGCCGTCCTTGTATGGGACGGCAGCGCCTGGGAATCGCTCACACGGCTGGATGCTCCGGTACGGGCGCTGCACTATACGGGGGATCAACTCTGGATCGGGACGGCGGCCGGTCTCTACCTCTGGAACGGCGAAGCCGCGTCCTCTGTGGCTGGGCTGGACGACGCATATATCAACGTGATCGGCAGTTCCGACGAAGGCGACAGCATTTGGGTCGGCACATCGGACGGGCTGTGGCTGCGGGAGGTGGGGCGCTGGCAAGCAGTTGGTGAAGAGGAAGGTGTGTCCGCCCAAGATGTAACCGCGTTGTGGGCCGATGCCGCCGGAACGGTATGGGTCGCGGCCGACGGCAACATCGCCTGGCGAGATGCTGCGACCGGCGGGTGGGAGCAGGTGGAGACAGCCCCCCTGCATGCACGGGAGCGTGTGCGCATTACCTCCTTGACAGGAGATGGATCGGGCGGTGTGTGGGTAAGCACTGAAGGAGGAGGATTCTTCCGCCTCGTCGAGCGTGAGGCGCTTTCCTCGACAACGCCGCAGTACGACGTGATTCAGCAGTCGATCAACAGCGGCGAAACTTCCTTCATTCATGCGGCAGCGATTGATCCGGCAGGCTCTCTCTGGCTGGGAACCGTCTCGGGCGTGTTCCGGTCAGACAGGGAGATCTGGGGGCGAGAGATTCATCCGCCGGCCGCTAGCCCTGCCAACGAGATTCAAGCTTTGCTTGCTGATGATCATGGCGGACTGTGGATCGGCACACGAGGAGAGGGGATCCGCCGCAAATCCGCCGGCAGCGGTCTGGACGATGAAGCTTCCTACGGTGTTGAAAGCGGTCTGCCCAGCCTGTTTGTAACAGACCTCGCTCTTGATGTCGATGGACGTATCTGGGCCGGGACCTGGTGGGGCCTTGCATCGCTGGAGCCCGGCGCCAGCCAATGGACGCAACCGGTTCCGACGGAAGAACTACCTTCAGCGCTTGTCACAGCCCTGCTGGCACATCAGCGTCAACTCTGGATCGGAACCGACAACGGATTGGCGCGCTATGATATCGCGGCCGGCACCCTATTGGTTGAAAATGCGCTGGCCCATCAAGTGGTCCAGGACCTGGCGCTGGATGCCTCCGGCCGGCTGTGGGTAGCAACTGAGAGCGGCGGCATCTTTGCCGGCAGCGGAGACGGCAGATGGACCCGGTACCGGGCCGACTCGGTGGAAGGTCAAACGATTTACGGTGACAATGTCGCAGCGCTGGCGCCGGATCTGAAGGTCCCCGGTGCGATGTGGGCGGCAGTTAACCAGCACGGTCTGGTCTATTTTGACGGCCAGGCCTGGCAGGACCGCACTGCCACTGCCCGCCTGCCCAGCAAATTGTTCTACGACTCTTACGTCGACCCTATCGACTCTTCGCTATGGATCGGGAGCGAGGGTGGCGTTACACGTTATGACGGCCGCACTTGGGAAACGCTGACTGTCGAGGCAGTGCTGCCGGCTACCTCCATTTATTCGATCATCCGCATGTCGAACGGCGTTTATTGGTTCGGCAGCAGGGACGGCCTGACATTCCACCGCCCGGACTCGATTCCGCCCTGGATCAGGATCGAGGGCGTTTCCGGCGCGGCAGAGCAAATTGCGGCCAACAACTGGGAGGTGGAATCCGACGGCAAGATCATAATTGGGTATGAGGCCGGCGATCTGTACACGCCCCAATCCGAACTGGTTGTCCTTTATCGGGTCAGCCCGCCCGGGCAACTCGGCGCGTGGCAGCAGTTGGATCGTCCGTTTCTGGAGTTGTCCGACTTCACAGAGAAGGGCATATACAACGTGGAATTCCAGGTGCGGGATTTTGCATTCACCTACTCCGAAGTAAGAAGCGTTTCCTTTGAGGCCGAGTCGCTGCCGGCACAGGTCCGGCTCCCTCTCCTGGGGTTGATACGATCGGACTATCTCATCACACTAGTCGTCACAGGCCTGCTGGCGCTGATTGGCTTCGGCTATATGGGTATTGAAGTCATCCAGAACCGTCGCCGGACCTGGGACGCAGTGGTCCGCTCCTTCAATCCTTTTATCAGCGGCGAGCCGGTGCGGCGCGAAGACATGTTCTTCGGTCGACGGGAGATGCTGCAGAAGATTGTGGACACGCTGCACAATAACAGCATTATGATTCACGGTGAACGGAGGATCGGCAAGACGACACTGCTCTATCAGTTGAACAACCACCTCTGGGGACTGGAGGACGACGAATACTGGTTTGTGCCGTTGTATGTGGACCTCGAAGGCACGGAGGAACATACTTTTTTCCATTTCCTGATGGAGGAGATTCTGCACACGGCTTCATCGCTTTCCGGGCTTACACCGGAGACAAAAAATGCCCTTCAGGACCTGTTATACTACCGGCCCGGGCACGAAGAGTATACAGACAGAGAATTTATCAGAGACCTGCGCGATGTGATAAAGGCACTTCAGCACTATGGAGAAGAGCTGCACCCGAGCAAGCATCTGCGCCTGATTCTCCTGATGGACGAAATGGACGTCTTCAATGCCTTCGACCATCTGATTCAACAGAGACTGCGGCGAATATTCATGCGTGACTTCGCGGCGACGTTGGGAGCAGTGATTGCCGGTATTCGAATCAGCAAGGAATGGGGGCGAATCGAGAGCCCTTGGTACAATTTGTTTAACGAGATTGAACTGGAGCCTTTCAACCGCGAGCAGGCTCTGGAGCTGCTCACCGAGCCGGTGCGAGGCTTCTACCGTTACGAGCCATCAGTGGTAGATTTCATCATTGAGAACTGTGCCGGCCGCCCCTTTCGTATTCAACAGTTCGGTCTTGAAGCGGTCGGGCGCATGCTTGCCGAAGGGCGGCGTACGATTACGATGGAGGATGCCCTGTTCGCCCATGCGCATATTCAGCAAATGGGTGATAGTATCAATACTGGGTTGAGCGAGAACGTCGACGCTTAGACCCAGGATTGGAAAACAAAGCCGACGCCTTCAGAGCGTCGTGAACTAGCTACCGAGAATTAGTCGAGGAACGGCCTGAGCGTTATGCGCAATCCCTATACTGTCGGCCGCTGGCTGCGCGGACCCGACCACTATGGCCGAGAGGAGTTGCTGGAATATCTGATGGGCGCGGAGGACCCCGCTATCTGGGTGGTTGGCACGCGCCGCATGGGCAAGACTTCGTTGCTGCGACAGTTGGAGTGGACGATCACCCGACAGGACGACGCCCGCGCCGTCCCTCTATTTTGGGATCTGCAAGGGAGCGAAACAAAAGACGATTTCGATTACGAGTTGTTCCTGGCATTGGAAGACGAGATTCAAAGGTTCGAGGCTTATGGCGTCGATGTAAGCGGGCTCTATGGCCGGGATGCGATACACATTTTACGCATTTTGCAGCGGGCCCTGCGGGAGCATGGTAAATATCTGCTCTTGCTCATTGACGAAGCTGAGGCATGGATCAGTCTGGCCAAGAACGATTACCAGGCCCTGGCGCGGCTTCGGAAGGCATTCCAGAGCGGGGGGATGCGCACGATAATGACGTCGACCAAGCTGCTGATGCAGCTGAACGATCTGACCCGCAACTGGCTTACAAGCCCATTCCTTTTCGGATTCAGTCTTGTAAATCTTTGGAACCTGGAACCTGAGGCGAGCGTTAGTCTGGTGTTGCAGGAACAAAGCAACGCGCCCGTCAGCGTCAGCAGGGAGCGCATTGACGAAATACTGCGGCACACGCATCGGCATCCATACCTGGTACAGACCCTCTGTTACCGTCTTTTCGAGGAAAAGGGAGGGAGGGGGGCGTTGCGGGAGGTTCGTGAAGAAGATTTGCGTGCCGATCACCTGCTCGCCGGCTTTTTCGAAGTTGACTTCAAGTGCCTGGCGCCGACGGAAAGGCAGATACTGCTGACCGTTGCCCGTCAGGGTGTCATCAGCGAAGAAGACCTGGTGGCCAGGACGGACAATGAGTCAATTGATCAGGTCTCGATGTATGTGCATGGCATGAACAACCTTGGCTACCTGCAGCGGGCATACAGCAGGGGGGACGGCGGAGCCGCTGCCGGTTCACACGAAGAATTCCCGCGCTGGACTATCGGCAACGAATTCCTGCGTCGCTGGATGTTGGACAATTACCAGGACCTGGCCCAGACCCTCTACTCCGATGTAAGCGATTACGGTGTCGAATCTCTGCTAGAGATGGGGCGCAAGGTGGAGTTGGACTACCTGCAGCACGAGATTCCTGAACTGCAAAAGCGGCTGGAGTCGCTGCTGGCTGCGCACGGGGGCCATGGCGATGAGGCGCCGCCGGAGATTCTGCACGAGATTCAGGAACTGCGCCGGGAGCTGGAGAAAACCAGTGCACAGCTTCGCAATCTGGCCGATTAGCTAGCAGAAATGACCTCTTCCATGCTTCCCCCCGCGGCCGAAAAGGCTGCCTATGTCAATCGGATGTTTGCCGGCATTGCGCACCGGTACGATCTGGTGAACCGGCTTATGACCGGTGGGCAGGATGTAGGCTGGCGGCGGGAGGTCGTAGAGCTGTGCCGGCTGCCTGCCGGGGGGCGCCTCCTCGACGTGGGCACTGGCACCGGCGATATCGCTTACGAAGCCCAGCACAGGCATCAGGATGCGGAAGTGATCGGCTGCGATTTTACGTTCGAGATGATGGACGTTGGCCGCCAGAAAAAAGCGAAAAGCCTGCTTCGTCGGGCCGGCGGAGACAGGACGAAGCGCGTCGAGTTCGTCCAGGGCGACGGGCTGCGCCTGCCGTTTGCGAATGGCTACTTTGACGCCGTTACCAGCGGCTTTCTTCTGCGCAACGTGACCGACGTGGAGCTCTGTTTGGCAGAACAGCGACGGGTGACCAAACCGGGCGGGCGGATCGTCTGCCTGGAAACGTCACCACCCCCGCCGACGCTGATTTCTCCGCTGCTACACTTCTATATGCTTAGGGTAATTCCGGTGGTGGGCCAGCTGTTTTCGACCGGCGATGGGACCTCCGGGAAATCAATGCCCCCGCCCGATACGGCTTACCGGTATTTGCCGCAAAGCACGGTCGCGTTTCTGCAGCCCGAGGAAATGGCGCTGCAAATGGAGAGAGCAGGGTTCCGTAACGTATTCTACCGCACAAAAATGTTGGGTACGGTCGCCATTCATGTGGGCGCGGCATGAGCGCCGTGTACGCATATCTTCGAAGCGGCGCCGAGGGGAACGGACTGTGATTCACCAGCCTGAGCGTACAGCATTGCGCGGCAATCCATCGTTCGTCTGGCGGGCCGGCCAGGAACGGCGCCTGCAGATGATTCTCGATTGGGCGCCGCAACCGCTGCAACGCGCGCTGGTAGACGGATGTGGTGTGGGTATCTATTTGCGGGCGCTGCAAGAGTCGGTCCCCGAAGTCCACGGAATGGATATCGAAGGCGAGCATCTGCGGGCCGCGGCCGGAAACGTGCCGGAGGCGCCGCTTAACCTCAGCCAAGGTGAGCAACTTCCTTATCCTGACGGAAGCTTCGACCTGGTCCTGTCTCACGAGGTGCTGGAGCATATGCAGGATGACTGCCGGGCCGCATCCGAGATCGTCCGCGTGCTGCGCGTGGGCGGGCGCGCGGTCATCTTCGTACCGAATCGGCTCTTTCCTTTTGAGACCCACGGCCACTACTGGCAGGGCGTATATCGCTTTGGCAATACGCCGCTGATCAACTATCTGCCAGACTTTCTGCGCAATCAACTTGCTCCTCACGTGCGCGCCTACACGCTACGCAGTCTCCTGGATCTGTTTATAGGGCTGCCCGTTCTCGTTAAGCGGCACACGCAGATCTTCCCCGGCTACGACGGTATCAATGCCCGTCAACCGGTCATAGGGGCCTGCTTGCGAGCGTTCACCTATGCTCTTGAGCAGACACCGCTGACGACACTCGGTATCAGCCACTTTCTCGTACTCGAAAAAGTCGAATAGGCGGTCACAATCCAAGGTGATTTGGCTGGGCGCGTCGCCGACCTGTCGAGTCGTTCACACCATGGCACGGATTCCCTCATGTGCAGAATGGCTCCTCAACTCTTTCTCTCCAAATCCATGATTCTCGGTTGGATTTGGGTCGGCATTGGGCAGATGCTAGAATGCTGACAGTGAGCGTCGAGGGATTTATCTGATTTTTGTCAGGTAAGGTAACTGCTGAGCCCGATACAGTGTCTGTCGTGACCTGCCCTTCATCCCCGCCGCCATTCAGGCTAGCTGGATACGTTTGGGGGTTGGCAGAGCCGCCAGCGTGCTGGAGCCTAACGGCTGCGTTGAATACGTAAGGTCGCTGAGGCATGGTTTTGGAGGGGGGCGTTGCGGGGGGGGCACCCCCCGCACAAGGGAGGGCCGAAGGCCCGACCGCCCAAATGCAAATTGGGAGGAAAGAGTAAGAGCCTTCGCTCACCTCGTTACGGGCTGTAAATCAGTTGCGGCTGCGTAGCTACGATGAAAGGTATTGACGATTCGAATGTGCGACAAGACTGACAACGAGGGCAATGGGTTTCGCCGTCTGCCACCTGCGAAGGAAAGGCTGGCATGGCAGAGATAGAGCGCGGGCGACCCGCTGCGGGAACAGGCGGGCCGACCAGATCCGCCCGTATTCTAGCACAGCGGCGGCGGCGGCAGCGGGTGAAAACCTATCGCGCTCGTCCATGGTTCTGGTTATTCCAGGGGACGGCAGCGCTATTCTTCGCTGTGGTTCTGACCGTGGGAGCCGCCGTCGGAGTCGCTGTTGCGAGCGTGTTTGGCATCTATACTTTTTACGCCGCGCAACTGCCCGACGCGGGTGTCATTGAACTGCAACAGGAGAAGTTCGAGACCATCCGCTTCTATGATCGCACTGGCAAGCACCTGCTCTACGAGAGTGTCGATCCCCGCCCATACCGGGGAGACCGCACTTACATGCCGCTGCGGGAGATGTCGCCGGCCGTCATCCAGGCCGCGGTCGCGCTTGAGGACCATAATTTCTGGGACAATCCGGGCATAAATGTGCGCGGGTTGATGCGAGCCTTTGCTTCCAACCTGCAGGGGGGCAGTGTACAGGGCGGTTCATCGATCACCCAGCAGCTGATCAAGAATGTCGTGATCCCCTTGGAGGAGCGGACACAGCAGTCTTACGCCCGCAAACTCAAAGAAGTCATTCTGGCAATGGAAGTGACGCGGCGGTATGACAAGGGCAAGATCCTTGAGTGGTATCTCAATTACAACTTCTACGGCAATCTGGCTTATGGAATCGAGGCGGCAAGCCAGGTCTACTTTGGCAAAAGCGTCTCGGAGCTCAACGTCGCCGAAGCGGCTATGTTGTCGCCGATTCCCCAATTCCCTGCGCTCAACCCAATAGACAACCCCGATGACGCCAAAATCCGGCAAGGCGTGACTCTGCAGGTCATGGTCGACGCCGGCTATCTCACCCAGGAGGAGGCGGACGCAGCCTTTGCGCAGGAACTGGATCTGCGAGGCTCTGTCGCGGAGCGTTTCGATATCATCACGGCCCCCCACTTCGCCCTCTATGCTCTCGAGCGCATCAAAGAGGAGTTCAATACGGTCGACGACCCCTATCGTATCTGGAAAGAGGGGCTTTCTGTCTATACAACACTGGACGTCGATCTGCAGAAGTATGCCGAACAGGTGGCACGCGACCATATTGCCAGGCTGAATGAACAGGGCAGAAATGTAAACAATTCCTCAGTGGTGGTGCTCAAGCCCGAGTCCGGTGAGATCCTGGCCATGGTCGGATCACTGGACTACAACAACGAAGAGATCGACGGGCAGGTGAATGTCGCCATCTCTGAGCGGCAACCCGGTTCCAGCTTCAAGCCATATGTTTATCTCTCCGGCCTGCTGCAGGGCATGAATGCGGCCTCTTTGATTCTGGACGTACGTACCGCGTTTACTCAGAATGACGGTTCAGTATACGTGCCCGAAAACTATGATCGTCTCTACCACGGACCTGTCGGGTTTCGTGATGCCCTTGCCCAATCGCTAAACATTCCCGCCATTCGAGTCATGGACCAGGTCGGCGTCGCCAGCGCATTGCGGACTGCTCATAGACTGGGTATTAACGGCCTCGACCGCGGCCTCAACTACTATGGGCTCAACCTGGTGCTAGGGGGCGGTGAGGTCACTTTGCTGGACCACACATACGCATACAGCGTACTTGCGAACGGCGGTGTAATGGCCGGCAAACCGGTGCCGCCGGAGTCTCGACGCAGCGGATTCCGCAACCTGAATCCGGTCGCGATCTTGCAGGTCCACAATTCGCAAGGCGAGGTGTTGAGCAGATACGACAGTCCGGACCAGGAGCGCATTATCAGCGCCGACGCCCAGTACATTCTGGCCGACATTATGAGCGACAATGTTGCCCGTGCACCACTGTTCGGCATCAACAACAATCTCGTGCTGGGGGATCGCAGAGTCAGCGCCAAGACCGGGACAACGAACGGCTGGAAGGACGCCTGGACTGTTGGCTTCACGCCCCAGCTGACGGTTGGCGTTTGGATCGGCAACACTGACAATGAGTCGATGAATAACGTCACCGGGGCATCCGGTGCAGCCCCCATCTGGAATAGCGTGATGGAGCGCTATCATGAGGGGTTGCCTGCCCGCTGGTATGAACGCCCCCGCAATGTCGTCTCGACGACGGTCTGTCAGCCCAGCGGGTTGCTGCCGTCGGAGGACTGCCAGCGGCAGAGAGTGGAGCTGTTTATTGCGGGCACCGAGCCAAAGGTCGTCGATAACCTGTGGCAGCCTTTCGATATCGACAAGCGCAACGGACTGCTAGCCAAAGCAACTACGCCGGAAGAGGAGCGGGAGACGAAGGTCTATCTCATTCTGCCACCGGAAGCGGAGGACTGGGTTAGCAGCAGCGGTATAGAACAGCCGCCGCAGGGCGAGAGTCCAGATGATTTTATCGACTTTGACCCAGAGGTTGCAATCACATTTCCTCCGCCCGGCGGATACATTGGCGGCCAGGTCGAGATTTTGGGCAATGCCCGCGGCGGCAACTTTGCCAACTATCGCCTCGAGTTTGGAAGCGGCCTGGAACCAACGCAGTGGACGAGGATCGGCCCGGACCATGGCCAGCAACATGAAAACGGTCGGCTGGAGCTGTTTAACACAGAGGGGCTTGAGGAAGGGCAGTACACGCTGCGGCTGACGGTGCGGTATCATGACGGCAACCAGAGGATCTGGGACGCCCCCGTTACGATCGACAATACACCACCTACTCTGGAAATCAGCGAGCCGGAACCTGATGCGCTCTTCGTTATGAATGAGGACGAGCAGATCAACATCAACGCGCTCGTCAATGACGACTGGGCGGTGGACCGTGTCGAGTTCGCGATTGACGGAACCTGGTTCATCACCCGGACCGTGGCCCCCTATAACGAGCGCTGGCCTCTGGAACTGCGTTATGAGTCGCTCGATGCGCCGGAGACCCGGAACTGGCCGGCCTTTCAATCGGATGATGAAGATATTCGCCCAGGGCGCATTCGTGAATTTGAGGACGGATTCGCCGCGATCCTTTCCGGCAGCGGCCTCTATCTGGAACGGCATCTGATCAAAGTACGCGCCTTTGACCGTGCCGGCAATGAGACTGAAAGCGATGAAGTGCAGGTCTTCGTTCGGCAACCGCCGGACCGGTGACCTGCGCAACAACTGGCTGCTGGCCACCGACCAACGCCACCGAATTCAGTTATGCCTAACATACTCGTTACAAATGATGATAGCGTACACGCCGACAGCATACGCATGCTGGCGGCCGCGCTGGACGACCTGGGAAACGTGACCGTAATAGCGCCGGAGCGGAACTGGAGTGCTTCGGGACATCCCAAAACGCTGCACAAGCCGCTGCGGATGGCGCCGATTGTCTGGCCCGACGGCCGCCGCGTCTATGCCTGCAGCGGCGCACCCTCTGACTGCGTTGCCCTCGCGATTCTCGGTGCGCCGCACCGGGCCGAGGCCCCAGACTTGCGACGGGCCGCGGGGGAGCCGGAATCCGCATACGATCTGGTTGTCAGCGGCGTCAACGACAGTTTCAATCTCGGTTGTGATGTCCTCTATAGCGGCACCGTGGCCGCGGCGATGGAGTCGCTGGTGATGGGTGTACCGTCGATTGCATTCAGCACAGGCGCCGTGGATGGCTTCGAAATTTCCGATTCCGACGCGTGGCAGAATGCGGCCGGATATGCTCGTACACTGGCGGCGGCCGCGCTTGAGCAGCCTCTGCCTCCGCAAACCATGCTCAATGTGAATGTGCCGCGACGGCCGGCGGCAGAGATTCACGGTCAGCGCTATACTTTCCTGGGCCGGCGCATCTACGGGGATGTGCTGGTCGCTCGCGACGATCCCTGGGGCAAGCCGTACTACTGGATCGGGGGCGAAGTCCCCACCGGGATTGCAGAGGCTGGTAGTGACTTTGGCGCTATCGAAAGCGGGTATGTAAGTGTTTCTCCGCTGGGAATTGACCTGACCAGGCATGAAATTCTGGCCGACTTGAACGCGGGCAGCTGGCCGCTACCCAAGTGAACGCGACCGGAATGTTTCAGAGGGGGATTTCTGACAAATGCCGGTGTTCGCAAGGGCGGAGGCGGAAAGCGCGGGCGCAGGGGCATTCGAGCTTCCATGGAGTGTGAGGGCCTCAACCGAACTGGCAACGTTGCCGTAGGTGGAGAACCGGTTGCGCAAGGGCTACCGTTAACCATAGGGGCGTCGCGACAGGGCGCGATGCAGGAGTTATCCAATTGTCACGGATGGTGTACACACCGCCTTCAGATGGGTCGAGATGGCAGGGCTTGGCTGGGCTGTGCTGGTTGCTCCTGACCGATGCAGTTCTGCTCTCGTGGTTGGCGCTTAAGCCGGTGGGTTGGAGCAGTTTTCTGCTGCTTCTGATCTTACTGGCCACACTGCCTGTACTCGTCCATCTGACGATGCGTACTTGGGGGGCGTTCAATCTGGAATACTGGCTTGACCGCAACGCCTTGCGAATTCGCTGGGCCGGTACCTGCCAGGTCATCCCGCTCCACTGCATCCGGCGTATCATTGAAGGTGTGGACGAGATGACAGTGCGGCCTTCCGTCAAGGATTGGCCGTCACCATTTGTTCGTATAGTAGAGGGAGGGGAAGGGCGGAGGCTGGTGCGTCTGGCCAGCGTTCCGCTTGATCAGTGTCTGCTGATTGAAACTGACGATGGGATATTTGCGATATCTCCAGCAGACCCGATCGGTTTTTTGGAAGAGTTACAGGCACTGAATCGACTCGGCCTTTCGCGCACATTGTCTCTTGTACGCGAACAACCAACGAACTACTATGCGTTGGCGACTGAGTCGCCGGCGGGCCGCTGGTTGCTGCTCGCCGGGCTGATCGGTTGCCTGGCCCTCTTTGGCTATCTCATGGTCCTCTTCCCAGATTTGCCGGAGGCACTGGTATTTCATTACAATCGGCAAGGTGTGCCGGACAGCATCAGGCCAAAGAACTCACTTTTCCTACTGCCTGCGATTGGCCTGCTGACATATCTGACAAATACGCTGGCTGGGCTGTGGATGAGGATGCAGGGTCAACTTTCCGGCGCCTATCTGTTTTGGACCGGTTCGCTGCTGGTGCAAGCGCTTTCGCTTTTGGCGTTGTACAGCCTGACAACATGACGGGAATCGAGTTTCTCTGCCAGGTAGAGGCTTGGCGGAACGAATGAAAATGGGAAAACCTGAGTCGGCCTGCACAGCACAAGGTCACTTCACAGATGAAATCCCAATGCTATCCCTGCGCCCCTGTCGGCCGAGGAGTTCTTAGTGTCGCGCCCCTTCCTGACAATTATCATTCCTGCCTTTAACGAAGCGCGACGACTTCCCCATTCACTTACTACAATCGCCACGTTTTTGCGAGGCCAATCCTTTACAACCGAGATTCTGGTGGTGGAAAACCGGTCGACCGACGAGACCAGCGCGGTTGTACGCGAATTCGCAGAGACGGTCACGGTCTCGGACCCATTCACGTTGGAGCTGCTTCACAGCGCGCCGGGGAAGGGGGCAGCGGTAAAGACGGGGATGCTGGTGGGCAAGGGAGATTATCTTTTCATCTGCGACGCCGACCTGTCGATGCCGATTGAGGAGGTTGCCAAGTTTCTACCGCCCCAGCAAGAGCCAGATGGGTATGACGTCGCCATCGCCAGCCGTGAGATTGCGGGCGCGGTTCGTTACAACGAGCCGTTCTATCGTCATCTGATGGGCCGGGTTTTCAACTATGTTGTTCGGAAGCTGATTATTCCGGGAATTGAAGATACCCAGTGCGGCTTTAAGATGTTTACGCGGGAGGCGGCCTCTCAGGTCTTTCCGCACCAGACAATTGACGGTTGGGGTTTTGACCCTGAAATCCTGTACATCAGCCACATCCGCGACCTCCGACTGGTCGAGGTGCCGATCAACTGGTATTACATGGCCGAAAGCCGCATCAATCCTCTCGTCGATACATTCAAGATGTGTCGCGAGGTCTTGCGAATCCGTCGAAATGGATTGCGCGGTATCTATGAACAGGTGCCCCGGACGATGGAGTAGCTGCCTCGCGACCCAAGCCGGGTTGAATGTTCGGACTGTTCGCCGCCACGTGCCTTGCTATCGAATGCGTAGATCGGTATTACATTCTGTCATGTTGTTGGAGACCGGTCGAATTGCTTGCTTGCCAGCCAAATCTGCACACTGTTGGCGACGAAGTGGGCGACCAGCGGGGCGAGCAGGCTCTGATGCCATACGAACATCAGGCCAAATAGCGCGCCGGCCGTTCCAGCGCCGATAATGCCCCACGCGCCCTGCGGGCTGTGCAAGAGGCCGAAGACAATGCTGAAGCCGATGATGAGCCAGGCAGTCGGGAGCAGAGGCGAGAGCCCGCCGATGAGCAGGCTGCGAAACAAGACCTCTTCAAAAAGTACGCTTAACAGCAGGGCGAAGGGCAGTAGACGGGCTTCCCTACGGTTGCGCGGGATTACCAGCTCGAGAATCGAACGGTAGAACCTGGTATCTGTGTAGCGCGTAACATACCGCCCCAAACCCACGAACACCACAGCCATTGCCAGCCCTGTCAGGAAGCCTGTCAGAAGCTGCGACCCTGCATTGGGAAACTGCCAACCCAGCGTCTCTGGCGAAAGGCCGCTGCCCCTGCCCAGGAGAATACAGATGGCCAGTACAATGGCCCGCAGAGCATTTTCGGCAGGGAGCAACAGCAGATTCTCTTGCGGCTGCCAGCCCCGTAACAGGCGCGCTGTCATATGGGCGCCATATCCGACGAAGGCTGTGATGAGAAGAGTTAATCCCGCAAACAGAAGGTAGCGCCAGTCCATTTGGTAAGTGTAGGTGACATGGGGCGATGCCTTCAAATGCAGGCACGACCTGTTTCGCCAGAAGGTTGCCTTTTTGCTTCGAATTGGTCTCCTTGGTCAAGTGCTTTTGCGGTAGAACAGGCATGCCAGTCGTGAGGATGGATTCTAATTCGGGAGAGCTTACCTGTGCCACTGGCAACACAACCGGGGCGGTCAAAGATTTTTGGAAGTTTCCATTCTGTTGCTATACTTATTTTTTGTTTGCAGCTATGCTGGCGCGCCGCTGTTGGGCGCGCCGAAGATGGGAATTCCTCTTCTTCGGCGGAGACAAAGGCGTCTCCGCCTTTGTCTTCGACACGCTACAATTGACTGTCGCGGTAACGGAAACGACGGCGCTTTACGGCAGTGGGAAAAGGACTGAATCGATGGCTTCTTCAGCCGAGTTGCTGTACACGGAAGAGCACAATCTGGTTCGCAAAATGGCCTATGATTTCACCCGCAATGAGGTGATGCCGATCATTGCGGAGCACGACCGCAATCACACGTTCCCACACGAACTGTTGCCGAAGATGGCGCAACTTGGTTTTCTCGGCATCTGTCTGCCGGCGGGCTACGGCGGCGCGGGGATGGACTTTCTCTCGCTGGGCATCGTCTCCGAGGCATTGGAATACGGCGATTCGTCCGTGCGCGAGACGGTCGCGGTTCATCTTGCGCTGCATGCGCTGCCGATATTCCAGTGGGGAACCGAGGAGCAGAAGCAGGCGTTTTTGCCCGCTCTGGCCAGCGGCGACCGTATCGCCTGTTTTGGGCTAACCGAGCCTGGCGCGGGATCGGACGTTGCGGCCCTCCAGACGCGCGCCCGTCGACAGGGGGACACATATATTCTCAGCGGCGAAAAGATGTGGATCACTCTGGCCGACGTAGCCGATCGATTTCTCGTTTTTGCAAAGACGCAGCCTGAGGAAGGCGCGCGCGGGATTTCCGCATTCATCCTGGAACGGGGCTGGGAGGGGCTTACAACCGGCACGCTCGAAGGAAAGATGGGCGTCCGCGCCAGTAACACCGGCTGGATCAATATGCAGGAGGTGCGCGTTCCTGCCAGTCATCGCCTGGGGCAAGAGGGAGAAGGCTTCAAGATCGCGATGAGTTGCCTGGATAACGCTCGCTTTGGCGTCGCCGCCGGCTCGGTCGGGATCATTCGGGCCTGCATCGACGAATCGGTCAACTATGCTCTGCAACGCAAAACGTTCGGCAAACCGATTGCCGAACACCAACTCATTCAGCAGATGATTGCCCAGATGCAGCAGGACCTGGATATCGGTGAGTTGCTGGTGTGGAAGGCAGGCACGCTCAAGAATCAAGGAGTGCGCAATACGCGGGAGACCAGCATGGCCAAGTGGTTCTGCACGGAGGCGGCCCGGCGTTCAGCCGACAACGCTGTCCAGATTCATGGCGCGTATGGATATTCCGACGAGTACAATGTGGAGCGGCACCTGCGAAACACCAAGAGCGCGGTGATCTACGAGGGCACGTCCCAGATTCACACGCTGATGCAGGCCGCCTACACCTTAGGCATGCGCGAGGACCGCGCACTGCGCTGCCCCATGCCAGCCTATGACCCGGATACTTGGCAGTAGGGGGCAATGGGGGAAGCGGCTGTGGGGACTGCAGGCAACCAGATGAAGCTGTCCAGCTGGGACATAATCTCACATGAAAGGAGCGCTGCGTGAAGGTAGCGGTGTTAATCAAGCAGACGCCCGATACAGCGGAATTGCCCAGAGTTACAGTTGCTGAGGCGCAATCCGGCGAAGTGCAGGCGACAATGGTCATCAATCCCTGGGATGAGTTTGCAGTGGAGGAAGCGATTGACCTTGCTGACAGGTTTGACTGCGAAACCGTCGCCATCTCAATGGGTCGCGAAAGCGAAACCGACGCGCTGAAACATGCGCTGGCGATGGGGATGGACAACGCCGTGCTGGTGGATGAGAGCGTCATTGACGGCGGCGACGAGTGGGCCGCCGCCGGGGCCCTGGCCGCGGCCGTCAGGATAGCCGGCGAGCAGGAAGAGGTGGAGCTGGTGCTGGCCGGCAAGATGAGCGTGGACGGCAACAGCGGCGTCATCTACGCCGGCGTTGCGTGCAAGTTGGGTTGGGACCTGCTGGTCAACGTAACCAGAATCGTCGACATTGTCGATGGCAAGCTGATCGCCGAGCAGGTTTTTGAAGGCGGGCAGGAAACGGTCGAGGCGCCACTGCCGGTAGTGGTAAGCGTCGCAAAGGAGATCAACGAACCACGATACCCCAGCTTCATGGGCATCCGCAAGGCGAGCCGAGCGAGTATCCCCGTCCTCGGCCGCGATGACTTGGAGGTAGGTCCCTCAAGCACTACGCGCTGGACCGATCTGGACAAACAAGAGCCGGAACGCGTGCAGGTGAAAATATTCGAGGGCGATAGCGTCGAGGAAAAGGCTGCCCAGCTGGCGGATGCACTGATGGCTGAGAAGGTGATATAGGCTACCGAAGGTGAGAAGCAAGGGGAACATTTCACTCCCTTTCTTCTTCATTCTCTTCCCTTAGAGAGGGATAACGATGGCGATTCTCGTCTGGATTGAACTGAATGAAGGACAAGCCGTGTCCAACTGTTGGGAGCTCCTGGGCAAGGCGAAGGAACTGGGTCGGGAAATGGGCGCCGAAGTTGCGGCGCTCCTGATAGGGAGCGACGTGGATGAAGCTGCCCTGCAGGCACTGGCCTACGGAGCCGACCAAGTCTACGCCGCGACTGATTCCAGCTTGGAGAGCTACCGGCTACAGCCCTTTGCCGCCATCGCCGAACAGGCGGTCAAACACAGCGGGGCGACAGCCTTTCTCGCCAATGCCTCCATTCGCGGGGGTGTGCTGGCTGCCACGGTCGCGTGCCGCCAGGTCGCCGGCATTGCAGCCAACGCGACCGATCTGTGGGTGGAGGAAGGCAAACTGGTGGCGGCCCGCACTATTTATTCGGGCAATATCAGCGCCCGGATTCACTTTGAGAGTCCGCTGGCAGTTGCCAGCGTGCGGCCCCGCTCGTTTGCCATGCCGCAGCCTACAGAGGCGTCGGGAACAGTGGAAAAGTTGGATGTTGCGTATAGTGAAGATGAAATCCGTCAGAAAGTCACCGATTTTCGTGCGGTGGATGCGGGCGAAGTCAGCCTGACCGATGCCCACATCATAGTCTCTGGCGGGCGAGGCGTAGCCGCGGATCCGCCGAAGGGCTTCGAGATTGTGGGTGAACTAGCACGGACCCTGGGCGCGGCGCTTGGGGCCAGCCGGGCTGCGGTCGACGCGGGCTACATTCCATACAAGCACCAGGTAGGGCAGACTGGCAAGACGGTCAGGCCGGATCTATATATTGCCTGCGGCATCTCGGGCGCGATCCAACATCTGGCCGGCATGGGGAACAGCAAGATCATCGTCGCCATCAACAAGGACTCGGACGCCCCCATTTTTCAACGGGCCAAATATGGCATTGTCGATGATCTGTTCAAGGCGGTCCCGGCGCTGACTGCGGAGTTCAGCAAGCGGCTGAACTGATACCAAAGCCGCGGGGTAGGTAGACCGGGTGGGCCGTTTTCACTTGGGTTGATTGGACTATTCATCTGTTTTCTAGGTGTACGTTGGCGGCGGCCTGGCCTGTTGTGAATCAACCGGGAAGTGCAGTTGGATTCTGTGTCTGGATCGGAACTCCGATGTCGTTGTTTCGAACTTTCGAGAGACGCTAGCAAAACGCGTGCGCGTTGTCGGGCGTGCTGGAGTGCGCGCCGGCACTGTGGTGAAGCCAAATGACCGATTACAAAGCCCACTTTCGTTGCTTTCGGGGTTGTGCGGGGATGTACTCCATATATGAGGTTATCTACACCTGTCCGAATTGCGGCGGCCTGTTGGAGGTGCAGCACGACACTGAAGCCTTGAGGACGCGCTCCGCGGACGAGTGGAAGAAGCTGTTCGATGACCGGGTCGGTTCCACCGAATGGCCCTATGGCAGTGGTGTTTGGGGTAAGAAAGAGTGGATCATGCCGACCATTGCTGACGACAACGTGGTCAGCATGTATGAGGGCAACTCCAACCTTTTTTGGGCCGAGCGGCTGGGAAGGCAGATCGGACTGTCCGACCTGTGGGTAAAGCTGTGCGGGAACAGTCATACCGGCAGTTTTAAGGATCTGGGTATGACGGTACTGATCAGTGTCGTCAAGCAGATGCAGGCGGACGGCGTACCGGTTGGGGCGGTTGGCTGCGCCAGTACAGGTGATACCAGCGCAGCGCTGGCCGCCTATGCGGCCGCGGCCGGGATCCCGGCCGTTATTTTCCTGCCCGAGGGTAGGGTTAGCCCGGCCCAACTGATTCAGCCGATTGCCAATGGCGCCTTTGTACTTGCCCTCGACACGGACTTTGACGGCTGCATGCGAGTCATTCGCGAAATCACGCAAGACAGCGACAGCGATGACTCATCCATCTATCTGGCAAACTCGATGAACTCGTTGCGCATTGAAGGCCAGAAAACGATTGGAATCGAAATCGTGCAGCAGTTCGACTGGGAAATACCCGATTGGATTGTCATCCCTGTTGGCAACCTGGGTAACATCAGTGCCCTCTACAAAGGGCTGAAGCTGATGTTGGATCTGGGCATCATCAGTCGCCTTCCTCGCCTGGTGGCGGCCCAAGCCGCTAAGGCCAACCCTTTCTATCTCAGTTATCTGAATGGATTCAGCGAGAAGGTAAGCGTGGAGGCCGAAACTACGCTGGCTTCTGCAATTCAAATTGGTGATCCTGTCAGCTATGACAAGGCGGTGCAGGCAATTCAGGAGACCGACGGCATTGTCGAGCAGGTTGAAGAACACGAGATGGCAGCGGCCGCGGCCATGGCGGACGCCACCGGTATGTATACTTGTCCCCATACCGGTACTGCCCTGGCTGCGCTCTTCAAACTACTGCAGCGCAAGGTAATTGGGAGCAACGAGCGGGTGATCGTCATCAGCACCGCCCATGGCCTTAAGTTTACGCCGTTCAAAGTTGGCTACCACGAGGGCACGCTGACGGAAGTGGAGAGTGACCTTGCCAACCCTCCCGTCTATCTGCCTGCTGATGCGGATATCGTGCGTGACGCGATTCAGCGAAGGCTCTCGTGATCCTGACGTGCGGTGACGTAACCTCCATTTCGACAGTCGGCTCGCTAAGCTACCAGCATCCGACCTGCCAATTCTCGCAAGCGCAGTGATCGAAAAGAACAAGGCGACTCCCCTCGACTATAGTCCCACCTCCTTCTCCCAGGGACGAATGGACTTTGCCTGGGAGGAGTTGACGGCCACACAGCGGGCGCAGCACTACGCCGACTGGCAGGCCGGAAAGGGCCTCATCGGCGGCGACCCCCGGCAGCGTCCGAAATTCGATGTTCTTCCTTCCTGGGGGGTGGACCGACGTTTTGTGCGCGCCCTTGCGCTCGGTGATGCTGGCGCCGCAAATGGCGAACGCTTCCGCCGGGAAATTGTGAGAGCGCGATCTCTGGAAATTGAGATCGGATTTGGCCGGGGGGACTTCCTCCTTGACCGCGCCGCGCGCATGCCCGAGCGAATGTTCATCGGCTTCGAGGTAAGAACCAAGGCCGTGCGCCTGACGCTGCGCCGCCTGGAGAAAGGGGGTTTGGGGAATCTGTGGCTTAGCGACGATGATGCCAGAGTGGGTCTGCCGCATGCTATCCCGGACAGCAGAGTGGATGCAGTTCATGTGCTCTTTCCTGACCCCTGGTGGAAGGCGCAGCACAAGGTAAAGCGCCTGTTTTCTCCTCCATTTGTCGATCTGTTGGCCTCCAAAATACGTTCGGGCGGCTATTTGCACTTGAAGAGTGACGTGGAGCAGTACTGCGAAATGGTGCGCTACCTCCTGTCTCAACACTCCGCATTTTGTGATCACAGTCCGGAAGGGGCCGCCCGGATCGGGCCATATCTTCCTACACACCGGGAACACTGGTGCCGGGAAAACAGGATGCCGGTGTGGGCCTGTTATTTTGCCAGGCGAGATGAAGGGTAGGCGATTGTCTGGGAGGAAGTGTTGGCTCAGCCGCGCGGCAGCACCAGAGTTGACTACATCGGTTGATTTGACAGGTCAAGCGGGGTCGAAAGTTCAGCGGGCATGGGCGAGGTGAATTTGCTGGCGAAGTTCGCGGCGGGCGGTGTTCAGGTTTTCCTTGATTTTGAAGAAGACCGCCTCGGTTACTTCCATTTCCTGCGAGATTAATAGTGCTTCAAGGGCTTCAACCACGCGCAGCACTTTGGCTTCCAATAGCTCGACAGTGGTCGCGTAGAGTGACTCGGGCAAAAAGTAGAGCAGGATAACCAGACCCCACATAGCGAACGCCAGAATTCTGTTTCCACCCATACTTACCTGCTCGCGCAGCAGAAACATCGACAAGAGCCAGATAACGACGGTTGCCGCCATCAGATCATAGCGGGTGATTGGTCGGGCCGCGCTGATGTCCTGCACGCCGGCGGCCAGTTGGTCGTAGGTTTTGAGACGCGCCAACCACAGGTTGAATTGCCGACACTGCTGGCGGTTGACCCTGCTCTGATCAAAGAGGGCCAGCTCCAGCGCCCGTTCGCGGCATTGGTCGGCTAACTCATAGAACTCTTTACGCGTCAATTCTGCCATGAATCGAGTCCGCTAGATGCGCGGGACGAGCCTGTCGCCACACCAGGAGGCAGGCAATCGGGCGCTGACCTCCTGGGCAATCGAGCTACAGTGCCCGGTGGGAATGGGGCTACCTGACGAAGGCACCGGAAGGGCAATCATGCACAGCCAACTCAGGACCTTCCAGCGGATGCCGGGTACAGTCGTTGCCCGATCAGGTGAGCCACAGGGGCACAAGCCACAACAACCCAGCCAAAACCACAGCGTTCAACGTGTTCTCTGCGGTTGCAATTCCGGCCTGTCTGGAGAATGGCCATACCCGTGCACGGGCGAATGCACGCAAGAAGAGGGGGAATGCTCCCAGAACGAGAATCGTCCACACCGGCACAGCGCCGGTCGCTATCAGCAGCAGCAGAACGATAAACGCGGCAATGGCAAGAATTGCCGCAACGTCCAGGCCGCGCTCGGGTCCGAACACAACCGCCAAAGTACGTCGCCGCAGACGCCAGTCACGGTGCCAGCTGTAGAAACCATAGGATTGGTAGGCCAGCCAGGCGAATGTTGCCGGCGCGAAGGCTATCCACAATATCTGGCGCGTGACCGTGCCGGTCAGTACAAAGTAGGTTCCGACCAGAGGGGTGACGCCCAGACCCAGCCAGTAGGCAAGGTCGCCGAGCCACCAGAATCTGCGGGCGTAGCGTACGACCGACCACAGTGATACGCTGCACATCAGGCCGCTGATCAGCGCGAAAAACCAGATTGGCCAGCCGATGAAGATTCCTAGCCACAACGCTGCCAGCACATAAATGGTCCCCGACATCAGCCCGAGGCTAAGGAAAGTTTTCGGCTGCAACAGGCCCTGCTGCATCCAGTCGTAGCCATCGTAGAAACCGCCATGCGACTGCCGCAGAGGATTGCGCTCGTTCGCGGGTGTAGCGTTCAGTCCCTCGTTTCGAACATGGCGCATGTAGTCGACATATGCGCCGAGGTAATTGCAGGCCAGCGCCAGAGCGCCGAAGCTGAACAGCAAAACCAGCCCCCACCAGATGCTGATCGTTCCGACTTGCCAATGGGCGGCAGCCGCTCCCCACAAAACGGGCGTAAGTAGGGCAGGCAGCGCCCGCAGCCGCCCCATTTGGGCGATCACTCTGAGGTACCCGACACCTTTTGTGCCGACGCGTGCCTGCTGGGTCGGGGCAGTGTCTGCTCTGCTACGGCGCAGTTCGGAAGGAAGTCGGTTAAACATTTCTCGTTTAGTAACAACTACACGCTAACGTATCTCCATTCTAGCAGCTAAGTCCGATATGCTCAACCAAGTCAGTTGAGGGCCGGGGGGGCCTGCTGTGGATGGTGAGAAATGGCTGGAAAACAATGCTGCGATGGCGAGGCGTTCTGTTGGGAGGGGGCGTTGCGGGGGGTTTCCCCCCGCACAAGGGAGGGCCGAAGGCCCGACCGCCCAATATACATGCATCAACAGCTGGCGATGACATCGAGAAGCCAAGAGTTTTGGGGCGACCGCCGGCTTTCAGAGTTGCGAACCGGGCGTCTATGCGCCTCAAAGGCAGGCGTGAGGGCGGACCACCAGGAAGTAAATCAGTAGCGAACACGCCAGAGCTCGTACAGTGGCGTGCCATCCTGCTGGGAAAAGATCCGCTCTCGTTGAAGATGGCCGTTACGCTCGCTGACTAAACGCTCGAAAACGGCACGTCGCCCGAGGAAAAGCTCGTTTCCCGGGGCGCGCAGGAGGTAAACATTGTTTACATTGTCCAAGAATGGCTCGATTCGGTGAACAAATCCTTCATCCGGCTCCAGCAGCGAAGAATAGCCGAAGATTTCGAGAGGCGTGACTTTCCCTTCACTCAGGAAACGAACCGTTGCATCCATCCCCCAGTCGAGGACGATGGGCGCGCCCATCCCGCGGTGGCGGAGATCGAAGGCGAGATGGTAGGAGGTGTCTGAATGGTCCACCAGCCCGCCGCTGCGCGTCAGCGCGTTGTGGTAAGCAGCGGTTGCCCGCAGGTCGAGCAGGACGCCGGCGCACACCAGTAACACAAGAATGAACCGGAGTGCGGAAGAACGGCGAGAAAGCAGTTGAAACGGGCCGCGCGCAGCCGGTATCGGTAGCCGCTCCCACAACCGAATCAAGGTTCTTCCCGGTTTCGCGTTGCCGGCAGTACCTGGCTGTCGCGGCCGGCCCGACATAACCTTGTCCTGGGAGCCGGACCATCGCCACAGTTCGTACAGGCAAAGGCCTGTGATCGCAATCGCGAGGGGATGAAGCAGTGCGTAGTGTGTGATGAACAGATCGCTGACAGTGAACAGACTGGCCGCGAAGGCCGCTGCCAGCAACAGGAGCGGCGGACCGACCACACGGCGGCCAGAAGGACGTGTCAGTGCCGCTGCAGGAAGTGCCAGGGCCAGCCAGGGCGCAAGCGGATTATGCTCGAGTGCGCCCAGATACCAGAGGTGATCTCCGCGCAAGATCTGGAGGAACTGTTGCCAGCGCACAGACGCGTTTTCGACTACAGCGGCATTGTTCACACCATAGTAGCTGCTGCTGAGGTTTTGGGTTATGGAAGTAAGCGTGCCGCCGGTCTTCAGATTGAACAGGATGAAAGGAGTGAGAGGCAATGTGAATGCGAGAGCGGCAATGAGCAGCAGAGGAAGGGGGTTGGCATGATAGTTGTTGGTCTGCCTGCTCTTGGGCGGATTTGCAAGGGAGGCCGGCGACCGTTCGCCGGCGCTAACGTGAAGCGCGCCTTTTGCGCGTTGCCATAGCCACCAGCCGGCGCATGCCATGATGAAAGGCAGGAGAATCCACGCGGCCAGCAGTTTTGCATAGACCGCCAGCCCGGCGCAAAGAGCCGAGAAAATGAGCGTATGGTCTTGTCCGAGTCGAAACCAGCGAAGCGTCAGCCAGATACAGGCGAAGGTGAAGGGGAAGGTGGCGTTGGTGACGAATATCCCTTGTCGTTGCCAGAAAACAAAACTGGGCGCGGCGGCCAGGAGGGTAAGGCAAGCAAGAGCAGCCGGGGCGATCGGTGCAACGCGGGCCGCACTGTTCCCGCAAAGGGCCAGCCACTCGGAGACGGTTCGTTCCAACGCCAGCAGTCCAAGTACGGCCAGAAACAGAGGGAGAAGACGCAGATTGGGCACACCGATACCGGTTGCCGCCAGAAAAGGCAGCGCCAGGTAGACGTTGAGGGCACCGATATAGTCCTGCACCATCAAGGGGAGTTCCAGGCCGAACACGGAGATGGTGGCGTCGCGGAATGCGGTCACGGGGGCGCCGTGCAGTAGTTCGATCGCATTGACGCCAGCCTCTTTGGCCTCGTCGTAGTGGAGACCGGGTAAGCCCAACTGATATGCGGCCAGCAAAAGAAAAAGGCCGACCGTTGCCGCCAGCCAGCCAAGTCGTATCTTGCGTTGCCGCGGCGTCATTCTACAATGAGTTCCAATTCGCTGGCGTATGATTCGTAGTTCCAGCCGCTGGCGTAGAGCCTGATGCTATTGATGTGGACGGGTCGGGTCGCTTCCAACTCTTCCATCAGATTGGCTGACTCATAGCTATGCCAGATGAAGAGAGGAACCTGTTGGCCGCCAAACAGCTGATAGTCCGGTCTAGGCTCCATGTTATAGAAGCCATAGCCCCACCTCAATTCCTTGCCGTATTTGTCGGTATAGGTCATTTCAATGCGCAATGGAAACTCGGAGCTCAGCTCGCCGGCGCCTGCCAAAGTCTGCCAAATCAGATTGACGTCCAGTTTTACGACCAGGGAGTCATAACTATGCACGTCCAGGTCGACGACTTGGCGAATACCGATTTCGGTATGAAGCTGGTCTGGGCCTCTGTAGAAAAAGCGGGCAACGTGACGGCCGTCCTTCTCAAGGAATTCAGCGGTGCCCGGCGTTACATGCGGCGGCGTGTAGCTTTCCCATACCTCTCCCAATGGCCTGGTGAATGCGCTGTCCCGCAGGAGGTTGTGAACGGCCGGAACCGCTGGCAATATCGTCCCGTCCGCTTGCATCCAAGTCCGCAGTCCTGGTTCAACCTCCACGGGCTCCTGGCCAGGTAGTAAGAGACTAGCAACACCCTGTTTCACCACCACCTCGCTATTCTCGGCGTTGACGAAGAAGGCATAGTTTCCTTCCTCCAAGTGGGCCTCGCCATGCGGGGTTTCGATCTGGACTTCGACCGGTCGATCCAATGCGCTTCTGGTGAAAAGCCGCACCTGACCCTCACGAAGTCGAATACGTACGGAATACGGTTGGTTGCTGCCGGCAAAGTAAGGTCGCCGGCTGCGCACAATTTCGAGTGACGTTTCCGGATAGAGGAGGATGGTTCCCAAGAGATCGTCGCCCTGGCTGCCTGCGGGGAGGCCCAATACACCTTGGGTAGCTGCGCCGGTTGTTTCCAGCCGGCTGCCCTCGCTGATGCCATCACGTCTGTCGGTGAGAGCAATTGGTTGGTCAGAAAGCGGCAGGTAGAGGAGGGCAGTACCTAGTGTTGTTTCGAATTGCAGAGATTGTTTGACTGCGGCTGAATGGTAAAGTGCCCGAATGGCCAAAGGAATGCCCGTCAACAGGACAAGCAATATGGCAAAAGAAAGCAAAATGACGATCCAGGCTGCGCGCTCAGGGCGTTCACGCCAGCGTGGCATAGGCTGTGATTGAGCGGACGGCACCGCGTCAACTGGGGCGCCCGGCGATACCGAAGGTTCCGCCGTCATTATTGCTATTCCTCTCCATTCCGGTCCGGTGGGCGTCCGTTGGGACGACGGGCCGCACTGGCGCGATCGTGCGGGGCAAGACCTTGCTTCTTCTCGCGTTCTATTTCTACTAACAGGTGACTGAGCTTTTCCATCCAGTAACGGGCATCGCGGTCATTGGGGTTGATCTCCAAGGCCCGCTGGAACATGGCGGACGACCGGCTCAGGTTTCCCTGCTGTTTATAGATCAACCCCAAATGGTAGTGAACATTGGGTGTGCTGGGATCGATCCAGAGCGCTTTTTCGTAGGCGGCGATGGCCCTTTTCTGGTGTTTTGGACCGGAAGTTTCCAGTCGGCCCAGATGGGCGGCTGCCAGATTTGTCCACAGCAGCACATTATCGGGCGAGATGTCGACCGCCCTTTTGAGCACTTTGACTGCTTGCGACCACTTTCGTTGCAGGATCAGGGCGCCGCCCAGATTAATAGCGATATCGGGGTCGTTGGGCAGGTTTGCCCGCAGCGGTTCAAGCACGGCGATAGCTTCCCCGGGCCGGTTGGCCCGCAACAGACGGGCGCTTTCATTGAGTATTGTGCGGTAGTCGGCGGCAGAACCGCGACTTTCAGAAGGGGGTTGGTTCGGGTCGCTCTCGGTCATTGGTTTCCAGGTGCTTTCACGCGCAATAAATATCCCGGCATTGAAGTCTGACAGGCACAAGTCATTCAGCGTGGATCTGCCTGCGCGGACGCTGCCCCAGGGTCGTCAGCGTCCGCGTCTAAATTGTGAAAAACCTCATACTCGTCCAATGTGGGCGCAAAGAACTCGATCACGAATTCGTTAGGCAACCCCATCGGCAGAACCAGTTCACTAAGCAGCGCGTGCACGAACATTCGTCTTCTCTCGGGATTCATGCGCTGCGAAGCCATGTCCCACAGAAGTATGGTCCCGTAGGTCCCCTCTCCTGTGTAATGCAGATCGAGTTTCCCGATCGTGATGGGTTGATCTTCGACATCTGTCTGGGCCAAGTCAAAAAGTGCGTACTGTTCGGAACTGTGTGTGCGCACTAAGCGCTTGAGCTTCAGATTCACCACGCCTCCCAGTCATCCGCTTCATCTTCCCAGTTTTCCTGGGATTCATCAAGCAACTGGACTCTTTGGGTATCGCCATAGAAGAGGGTCTCTTCGAGAGCAACTGCGGCCGCTTTAGCTTCATCGGCGTCGTCGCTGTCGCTCATGGTGTTTAGCATCTCTTTTGCCTGTCGACCGCCCAGCCGGCCCAACGCGAAAATCGCAGCCAGCCGGACCGGTTTGCTATCGTCGGACAGCAGCGCGATCAGGTTTTCGAGAGCGTCACTGGCTTCAAGTTCGCCGCAGGCTCGCGCCGCGGCTGCTCTCATTTCCGGCTCTGGGCTATCCAGTTCGGTCTGGGCAGTGGAGCGCCAGCGTACATCTGCGCTGCGTCCCATAGCCCGTAACGAGGCCACTTGCATTTCATCAAAGGGGGAATAATAGCAGTCTTCGATCAGCTCTCGAATGCCGGTTTCGCCGGAAAAGGCGATGCTTTCCAGGGCGTTGACCTGGACGTTGAGTGGCTCTGTATCGGCGTGCAATACGGCTAACAGGGCATCCTCGGCGCGCATTGCCAACGCGGGCGAGAGCTCGTCAAGCTCACCTGCAAGAACAAACGCGCCCAGGGCTTGGGCGGCGGCTGCGCGCACTGTGTCGTAGGGGTCGTTGTTCAAAATGTGGATCAAGGGACCGACAAGATCTGCTTCTCTATCCTCCCACAGGCCGGAGATGGCAAGGATGCGCACATCGGGCAGCGGGTCTGTCAGGGCCAGACGCAGCAGCCGGCCCAGTTGTACATGCAAATTGGCGAAGCTCTCTTCTACGAGCGTATGTACGGCTTGGAGCCGGCGTGCGTCGCTGATCTTTGACCAGGCCTCTCGCACGCGGCGCAAGTCGGCCAGACTCAGGTCGGACAAGGCGACCAGTTCCTGCGTCGGCGGCAGCTCGTCGTTTCCTCGCAGTTGGTTTAACAGGGCCTCGACGGAATGGTCGGGGCCAGGTTGCGTCTGCGCGTTGCTATAGGGTGCGACAGAATTTGTCACTCGTCGCCTCTTCTACAAGTGGTGTATTTCAACAGAGAACGGATCGATGTTTTCAGCATGGGCTGACTAGATTATATACGAATCTGGGGCTAGGCCCAGATGGGCAGTGCGTGTTTGGGCACGGTTGTAAAGGGCTACCCTGCAGGCGATGCGGTGGGCACGGCGGTGGCAGCCTCGGTAGGCGTCGGTGTCGGCGTGACCTGGTATAACCCGGGTAAAATGATCTGGTCACCAATCTGCAGCCTCGTAGCATCCTGAAGCGAGAGGCCATTGGCTATCAGCAAGTCATCCAAGTCGACGTCGAACAGATCAGCGATTTTGGCAATTGTATCGCCCTGTTTGATCGTATATATCAACCACGCGGGCGTGGGCGTAGCAGTCGGTGTTTCGGTCGCAGCTGCAGTTGGCGTTGATGTGGGCGCGGGTGGAGCGGTCGCTGTATGTTCCACTACGGCAGAGGTCGCAGTGGGCGTATTCGCGGGGGGCGCAACGGTATCAACTGGCGTATTGGCCGGCGGAACGGCCGTGCCCGTCGGTATCGGCCCGGTTTGGGACCCGTCTGCTGCTGCTTTTGCTTCCTCCGGCACCGGCGTGGGAGTTGAGACGGCGGCCGCGGCCGGGGCTGTTGCGGGAGGAGACGACTCGTCAGACTGGCCGGGTCCGCTCTGAACGACCGCGGGGGCCAGGCTTTCACGCGCCAGCCGAACTGTCGGCTCACTGTCTGACGAGGCTGGTGTAATAACGAAATTCTGGAGTAAGGGCAAGCTATCATTCTCTTGCAGGATGGACGGCATCCCGCGGGCGACGAGCACTATGGCCAGTGCTGCAACCAGCAGAGCCGGTGCGCCGATGGTGAGCAACCGTGATGGGGCCGCGCGCAGGTTGCGCCCGCAGTGGGGGCAGATGACATGGTCGGATGTAGCAGGTTTGCCACAGCGCAAACATCGGACCTTGGTAAGACGCGGTTCCAGGCGAGTGCCGCACTCTGCGCAGACAACCTGGTTATGCAGGACAGCAGCGTAGCAGGAAGGGCAGCGCTTGGCGGCCCAAGAGGGGGGTTGCGCCTCTGGGCGGCTTTCGGGTGGGCCTGGATTGAACTGATCGGAATCTTCATCCGAAAAGTTTGTATCGTCTAGAGACATGTATGGGGCAATTAATTCGTCTTACCGGCAATTGACGGCTTAAGTTCGCGCTGTCAATTGCCCAGCAAATGGGACCAGTCGATACCTTGCGGTCCGGAGCGGATGTCGTTGATCGTGATGACAACCATCAAGCCCAACAACAAGACAAAGCCGACAATGTGAATGACGCCTTCCTTTTCGGGGGCAATTCGACGCCCGCGTAGCTTCTCGATGAGAATGAAAAGCAGTCGTCCTCCATCCAGAGCAGGAATTGGCAAAAGATTGGCAATGGCCAGCCCGGCGCTGATGATAGCGGCCAACTGCCAAACCGGGAACCAAAGGCCGGTGTCTACGGTGGCGTTGACCGCGCCGCCCACAAGTTGTGCGATTCCAACCGGACCGGAAAGGGCGGCATCCTGGGGCGCCAACTGGCCGGAGATGAGCAGAACCGGTAGGGCGATCACGGCCTGCACGTAGTCGACGATGCCAATGATTCCCAGCCAGATGCTACGGAGGAAGGGCTGAGTGACCAGCATCAGTACGCCGCTGATTGCCACGCCCATTGCGCCCTGGCCGGGCGGTGGTTCCCGACGGGCCAGCACTTGGCGGGAGTAGAGTTCATCGTCCCGGAGCATTGTAACAGTAACTGTCTCACCCAACTGCGCTCGCACCATTTCTCCCAGACTGCGTTCGGCGGTTACTACCTCCCCGTTGACGGCGTAGAAGACATCCCCGGGCAGAAGCCCGGCCTCCTCTGCGGGACTGCCCGGCGCGATATGCGTGATCTGCGTCTGCAGGGCCGCTTCAGGAGACAGTTCTTCCAAGAGGCGTTCCAACTCTGTGCGGGTTGCGAAGGGCACCTGCAACGTGTGCAGGGCGTCTCCGCGCAGAATGACGACGGTGCCAGCCTCGGCAGAATTGGCCGGGGCACGCTGTTTGCGGTCGAGCAGTTCGCCGGTGACCACGTCGATGTAAACCGGCTGTCCGTTGAAGCGGATGAGCGTATCATTCGGTTCGAGGGCCGCTCCCATAAACTCGGTGCCGGGCGGAACATCATTCAACAGGGGGTGGGCGGCAGCGGCGGGAAAGCCTGAGAATACGCTGGCTATCGAAAAGAACATTGCCAGAAGCAAGTTCATCGCCGGTCCGGCAATGAGTGTCAGGACACGGCTACGCCCGCTGGCGGCGTTGAAGGATCCGGGGCTGTTGTCGGCCATGTCCTCGCCTTTCATGCGCACAAATGCGCCGAAAGGAATTGCGTTTAAGCTAAAGACTGTGCCGTCGTAGGTAAACAGTTTGATGAGACGCGGAGGGAATCCAAATACACCGAACTCTTCAACTTCAATCCCATTGCGCCGCGCAACCAGATAGTGACCCAGCTCGTGGAAGAAAATCAGTAGACCCAGAAGCAGAAAAAACGAAACGATTGTCACGAACATCAGTGGCCTTACTCCGAAATTGGATAAGAAGGCTCCCATCGAGCCCTACCGCGAATCTGTACATCGCAACAGGTGGAAACATGCCTGTGACGCTCTCACTGAGGCAAAACCGAACTGCAGGGACAGACAGTTTTCAGCGTCAGAGTAGCATTCTCTATGGAAATCATTATACTCGGACGCCAAATGAGCGGGCAAATACCTCGGGCTAACCCTCAGGGCTTTCAAAGAGGGAAAGGCGGGAGGCCGGCAGGGCATCCTCAAGAGGCGGTCCCTCTGGATCCTTCAATGCCACTCTTCCTCAGATTGGATTAGGCGTGGGTGTCAGGCGTGGTCTCGCGGCTCGCCGGCGTGAATCAGGGTGCCGGGGGGGTTGGCGTGGTCGGTCAGGGCGGAAAAGATGGCCCCGGGTACGAGGCCACCGCAGATTACCACCTGCAAGCCGGCCGCGGCGCGCACCATACGCAGGGACTGTTCGACTTTGGCGGCCATGCCGCCGGTTACATCGGTGGCATGGCTGGCGCCGAGGGATGCTTGCAACGAAGCGAATGAGGCGGGCGTGATCTCTCTCAGCATGACTGCGGCTGGGTCCTGAAGTGGGTCGCTGGTATAAACCCCTTTTACTTCTCCTGCCAACACGATTCGGACCGGCGGCAGCTGCAGGGCCATCTGTTCGAATATTTCCTCAGTTCCGGCAATTGTACCCCCGCGCACGCTGTCGAGGGCGACGTCTCCGTGAATCAAGGGCAGGAGTCCCCGCTCCAATGCCAGTCGAACTGTTTCTGCCGGCCCGCTGACGACCTGGCCATCCTGGCAGCGGAGGGCGACGCTGGGCTGCACGGTCCAGGCCGGCAGGTCGGCCTGGAGGAGCTGCGCGGCGACGATGCGATTCAGGCGCGCGGCTGCATCGGCAGTGGCGGCGAAGCCATACCACTGGTCCGCGTTGCGGACACCACCGCGGGTGCCATGGCGCTGAGCGCTGACGTGGCCGAAACTGCCACTGCCGTGCCCCAGGACGAGTCGCAAGCCCGGGCGTTCCTTTCTGGCCTGGGCGATTTCCCGGGCCAGACGTTCCAAAACGTCGAGCCTGGGAGTTTCCGGTCTGTGTTTATCGGTGATGAGGGAGCCGCCGAGTTTCAGGTATTGGAGAGGCACAGTCGACTTCGATTTTCGGCTACGGGCCGGCGGCGCCGGTCTGGCCGCCAAGAAGCGGCAGCCGGCTGCTGAGAGTCTCAAGCAGCGCCTGCTCCTGGTCCGGCAGGACGGTGCGCAGGTCGAACAACAGCAGGTTTTGCTGGATCCGGCAGATGATGGGTGGGTCGGCCTGGCGTAAAGAGGCGGCCGCGCGGTCCGGCTGTGGAATGTCTAGCGCCAGCAGGAATGTCGGCAGCGTTTCACCGGGCAGACTGCCGCCGCCTATGGTGCTTTTGCCTGGAATCACGGCGGCCTTGATGTCTGCAGCGGCCAACCGGCTCTGGCAGCGTACGGCGCGCTGTTGAACGTCCTCTGGCGTCTGCGCGATCATGCTCCACACGGGAATCTCAGCCGCGGCCCGGTCCCGTCGATAGGCCCGCAGGGTGGCATCCAGGGCGGCTAATGTCATCTTGTCCACGCGCAGAGCGCGGGCAAGCGGGTGCGAGCGCAACCGTGCAATACACTCGGCCTTGCCCACGATCAGACCGGCCTGGGGACCGCCCAGGAGCTTGTCACCACTGAAAGTGATGATGTCGGCGCCGGCCTTTACGCTGCTCTGCACCATGGGTTCCGGGGCCAGCCCGAATTGGGCTGTATTCAACAGCGTGCCGGAGCCCAGGTCGTCGATGACGAGCGGGCGGTCGGCAGAAAAGGTGCCTTGGGCGCTGCCTCCGCTTTCAGTCTTGACGTCGGCGTCGGTATTCTCAGGTGCAACGCGTGCGTGTGCAATCTCGACCAGTTCTGACAGTTCCGGCTTTTTTACAAAGCCGATCTGTTTGAAATTACTGGCGTGAATCCGCATAAGGGCGGCGGTATTGGCGTTAATCGCAGCGGCGAAGTCGTGCGGATGGGTGCGGTTGGTCGTACCTACCTCCACCAAAGTGGCGCCGCTTTGGCGCAATACATCGGGAATGCGGAAGCCGCCACCGATCTCGACCAGTTCGCCGCGGCTGACGATCACCTCTCGCTTGTCACAGAGTGCGGTAAGCGCCAGGAATACTGCTGCGGCGTTGTTGTTGACGACGAGGGCATCTTCGGCGCCGGTCAACTCGCACAAGAGCCGGGCAGGGTGAGCATGGCGGCTGCCGCGCTGACCGGTTTCCACATCGTATTCCAAGGTACTGTAGCCTTGCGACAGGCGGACTACGGCGTCCTGGGCCCTCTGGCTGAGAGGTGTGCGGCCCAGATTGGTGTGGATAAGTACGCCGGTGGCGTTGATGACGGGACGCAGCGAGGGGGCATCGGCCGCGAGTACGTTCATGGTGATGCGGTCGGTCAGTTGCTTTGCAGTGGGAGCCGTCTGCCCGTTGTGGATGGCGAGGCGAGCGCAGTCCAGCTCGGCGCGTGTTTCCGCGGTGACCGGGCCGCTGCCATATGCCTCCACAAGGGCTTGGATGTCGGGCCGCTGCAGGAGCTTGTCGACGGCGGGTAGTTTACGAAACTCGGCGGCTTCCCGCTGTTGTTTCTGTTGGTCGAAGAAATTGGGCGTTTGGGTAGGAGCACTTTCTGTCATGGCTATATTCTTACGCCCCACAGGAGCGCTCAAGTTGAGGATGCATCTGTCTAGTCAGACCGCCAGCCTGTTCAGATACTAAGCGGGATGGAGGCGCGGCAAGTGATCGGCTGGCAAGTCCGCCAAATTGGGATTACAGCGATCCCGTTCGGAAAGGAGCGGGGCAGCGCTGTTCCAATCAACCGCCAACTCCGGGTCATCCCAGGCTACGCCGTGTTCGTCAGTGCTGTCGTAATAGTTGTCAACATTATATGCGAGGGCAGCTTCCGTTAACGCCAGAAATCCATGTGCTACGCCAACCGGAATGAAGATTCCGAGGGCGTTGCGCTTTCCGATTTCTACCGTTTCGGTCTGCCGAAAAGTCGGGCTATCGGGCCGCAGATCCGCAAGCGCTACCTGAATCGTTCCCAGGAGGCAGAACCAGTAGTCGACCTGATGGTAGTGGTAGTGCAGCCCGCGCAGCACGTCCGGTTTCGAATAGCTGACGTTCGACTGTACACGCTCCCAACTGCGTTGCGGAAACCACTCCTTGCGAAATGTCTCCAGGAAACGGCCGCGGTCATCGGCGAAAGCGCGCAATGCGACGAAATTTACACCCTCAATCAGTTGTGAAGCAGAAATCTCTGGCACAGTAAAACCTCAGGTAGTTGTGACCTGGGGACAACACGGCGGATGCAGCGGTGGAGTGCTTTTCTTTGGGTTGCCGACTGCAGTGGGCCAACCGTTCAGTCCGTCAGTATACGCATGCGTTCAATGATCCTGTTGATTTCGGAGCTCTTGAGTTGGTAGGAGGTGCGGTTGACGACGAGCACCGCCTGGCTTTCAAGGATCGTGCGAATCTCCACCAGTCCGTTCATGCGCAGGGTGGCGCCGGTCTGGACCACATCGACAATCAGATCAGAGAGGCCCAGAATTGGCCCAAGCTCGACCGAGCCACCAAGAGTGATGATCTCTGCGTTGACGCCTCTGTCGGCGAAGAAGCGGCGTGTGAGGCGCGGAAACTCGGTTGCGACGCGGGGCTGGCTCATGTAACGCAGGGGCGTTTCCGGCAGGTGGGAAGACAAGGATGTTCTGACGGAAAGGTCGGCAGAGTCAACATTCTCGCCAGATTGGACAGTCGTCCTGTCGGCCGGGCCGGCGACGCTCAGGCGGCAGTGGCCGAAGGGAAGCAGGAGAGGTTCGTAGACGGCGCGATCTGTCTCCCGCACCACGTCGAGCCCGCAGATGCCCAGATCGGCTGCGCCGTGTTCAACGTAGGTGGGCACATCGCGCGGCTTGGCCATGACGAAGCCAATGGAGCCGTCGGCGGCGGGCAGAACCAGCTTGCGGCTTGCCGTGTCGGTTGGAATTGACAGCCCGGCCTTTTCCAGGAAGGACAGACTGTCCTGCGCGAGCCGGCCTTTTGGCAAGGCAAATAGCAGGGACTGTTCGGTTGCGGCCTGTTTCGAGGACGACTGTGACTTTTCCGGGTCGGATGCCGGGTTGCGAACTGGCGCTGCAAATGAAGTCGTCATGTGCGCAGCTTCTCCCGGCACGCCCCTGTCGGCGGGGACAATCGGTTCTCTTCGAGCCGGCCGAGCAGGACAAAGTCACCGCGCTCGTCGCGGCGGTGATGTTGGAAGCCGTCCTCCCAGAGCAGGATGTCGCAAACACCTGTCTCTGCTGCATAGGCAAAGGCTGAATCGACCGTCCAGTTGTTGACGTCTACCTGAATATGCAGCCCGGTCTCGCGCATTTTCTGAACAAGGGCCAGAGCACCGGCGTTGCCCTGCGGGAGCGCCAGCGCGGGTGGGCGCCGGTCAGCGCTGGTGGCCGCGTCGGCTTCTTCCTGCCGCTGGCGAGCCACCAGGAGTCTGTCCACACCCAGAGCGACGCCCACGGCAGGTTGGGACGGGCCAAAGCGGCCGACAAGGTCATCATAACGCCCGCCGCTGCCGACAGCAGTGCCAAGGCCTGGCGTCATCGCCTCGAATGAGACACCTGTGTAATAGCCAAGATTGCGTATCTCGGTAAGGTCGATGACAAGACTGTCAAGGATATCGTAGCCGGTAAGGGCGTCGACGATTTGGCGCAGGTTCTGGAGGGCTTCGTGCATGCCACTGTTTTGGATGTGGCGTTCCGCCAGCGAAAGGATGCTGTCAACATTCTCGCCCACCAGATGCGGCAGGGTTTCGACCGCCTGGCGCTGGCCGGTCCGCAACGGCGTATCGCGCAGGAAGTCAGCCAGAAGCGGCTCGCTTTTTCGCTCCAGCGCCCACTGCAACTGTTGCGCCTGCTGCGGCGTGAGGGCCAGGGCTTCGAGGAGACTGCGATAGTAGCGGATATGGCCAATTATCAGTCGGAAATCGGTCAGACCGGCGACTCTCAGTGCGGTGGCGGTCAGGGCCAGGATCTCGGCATCGGCCGCGGGCGTCGGTGCGCCGATCAACTCTCCTCCTACCTGCCAGAATTCGCGCTGGCGGCCGGCCTGCGGTTCCAGGTAGCGAAAGACGCTGCCGCCGTAACAGAATCGCTGCGGCATAGGCCAGTCGTGGAGCCGTGCGCCGACAAGGCGGGCTACCGGCGTGGTAAATTCGGGCCGCAAGGAGAGAGTGCTGCCGTCACGGTCGAGGAAGCGATACATGCCCTTGCGCAGCGTATCGTCATACTGGGCGCTGAGGGTTGAATCAAACTCGAACATGGGCGGGATTACATCGCCGTAACCCCAGCCGCGAAAGGTCTCCATCAGTTGATTGAGGAGGCTCTGCCGCCTGCGGGCCTCATCCCAGAAGTAGTCGGCGACACCAAAGGGGACGTGCCCGTTCATTTGCCCTGCTCGCGCTTTCGCTGTTTGTTGGCCTGAAATGTCTGGATCTGTTCCTTGGGGGTGTACGAGGCGGTCTTGGCTGTCTCGGCACTGGCCGCGCTCTGTTCCTGCGGGGTAAGCCCGCCGAGTTTCCCGAGCACGGCGACCTGCGAGATGGTTCGCCGTGTGGCAGTGCTGGCGCAGTCCGGACAGTCCGGCTGCTGGTCCAGTGCGGAGGCCGCGGTAGGCCAGTATCGGTCAAACCGGTGGTCGCAGTCCTGGCAGATATACTCGTAAATCGGCATATCGATCTCCGTTCCGACTCGGCTGCCAGTTCCCTCCGGCAGGGCGGATGTGCTTCGAGTGACCACAGTATGCCAAAGGAAGAACAAATGCTCAAAGGTCGGCCATAGCCGGCGCGGGTAGGCGTGCTGTCCAGGGGCTTCGCGGCTGCATCCAATCGCAGTGCATTCGCATCTTGTTGGGAGAGAAGTTTCAGGAGGTAGTCAGTTTTCCAACCGGCTCGTTTACGTTTGGCAGAAGTACCGATTTGGGCGCTGTCCTCGCTGGGTAAGGGGTTGAAAGCCATGCGGCGCAAGACGGCCAGGTTGTGCTGCGCATGGACCTGACGGATGCGACTGTCGTCCCCATCCAAGAGCCAGTAGACTGGATTCTCGATGCTCCTGTGGCTGCGGGTGGAAGTCAGGAGCTGTTTGGCATCGGAGGAAAAGATGGAATACACATCAGATGCAAGTGCTTTGGGGGCTGATGCGGGCATTTCACTCATCGTGGACCGTTTTTATCAGATTTATCTTGATGGCGGGACTCAGGCATTCTCATGTGTGTGTTGGACGAGAGTTTACGAGAGATCATGAGCGTTTACGAGCGTTGTCGGGTTGTCTGGGCTGCAGTTCACGGGATTTGCCTGATTGGCAGTGAGCGGCGCCTTGCCGATGCAGGCCTTCTCATGTGTGTGTTGGACGAGAGTTTACGAGAGATCATGAGCGTTTACGAGCGTTGTCGGGTTGTCTGCGCTGCAGTTCGTGAGATTTGCCTGATGGGCTGTGACAGGGGTCTTGCCGATGCTGACATTCTCATGAGTGTGTTGGACGAGAGTTTACGAGAGATCATGAGCGTTTACGAGCGTTGTCGGGTTGTGTGAGCTGCAGTTCGTGAGATTTGCCTGATGGGCTGTGACAGGGGTCTTGCCGATGCTGACATTCTCATGAGTGTGTTGGACGAGAGTTTACGAGAGATCATGAGCGTTTACGAGCGTTTTCAGGTTGTGTGAGCTGCGGCTCATGAGATTTGCCTGATGGGCTGTGACAGGGGTCTTGCCGATGCTGACATTCTCATGTGTGTGTGTTGGACGAGAGTTCATGAGCGTTTACGAGCGTTTATAAGCGTTTTCAGGTTGTGTGAGCTGCAGTTCATGGGAATTGCCTGATGGGCTGTGACTGGGGCTGTGACCGGGGCCTTGCCGATGCAGGTTGTCTTGTATGCGCGTTGGACGAGAGTTACTGCCAGGGATCTTCCTCGCTTGCGTGTTGCAGCAGACAAAACCAATCTATCGGCGAAGTCATGCAAAGGGCGGCGAAGAACCCCGAAGGTGTAGCGGATTTTTTATGTGCGGCCCTTGGCGGAAGAGCACTTTGCTCATGCAAATCGCTTTGGTGACAAACGTCAACGGGTTCTCGTCATTACTGGATTCACTTGCCCGTGTTCTGGCCGCGAAATGTCTACAAATGTCGCGTAATGTATACAAATGTATACGTATGTCGCGCCAATTTCAGTTTTTTGGGACGCTTTTTTGCGTCTTACCGAACAGTTCCTCGCCGTCCCTGATGGATACCGCGTGGACGATTTGGGGCATTTCACAGCGTTTCAGCGGACCGCTTTCACCTGCAGGTTTTCTTTGGGCAAGAGCAGTGGCTTCTCAGTTCGTGCGCCTCGAATGTCCACAAAGCGGGCCCTCCTTGTGGGCCCACAAGGGGTACTTATTCGATTCAGGCGGCCTCACGAGGCCTAGTCCCAAGTCGATGCAATTATCCTGGTTTGGTCGACCCAAGTCGACCCAAGTCGACCCAAGTCGACGGGTTTTCTCTTTTTTTTGGGACTTTTTTCTTGATGTCGCAGTCGGTTACTCCAGCCGATTCAGGCAGCCTCACGAGGTTTGTTCCAATTCGTTGCGATTGCCTTGGGTTCGGGCGGGTTGCGACGGATTATGTCGGCGTTTTTCCTTTTTGCAGGCCCTTACATGCTTGCGTTCGCAAGCGTTTCCTCGCCGACTTCTATAGGTATCGGAAGATGAAGAGTGGGCAACTCACAGACGTACAGCGGCCCTCCTTCGGCTTCAGATTTTCTTTTGGCGGGAGTCGTGGCTTCTCAGGGTCAGAGGAAACGCAACTCATTTCGGACACTATTATAACACACGATTTGGGCCCAAAAGGGGCAACTTTACCCGAATCTGCAGGGCATACGCATCTTATTGGGAGAGAATTCTCGGGAGATAGCCAGTTATCCAACCCGTTCGTTTACGTTTGGCAGCGATACCGATTTTGGCGCTTTTCTCTCTGCGAAGTAACTACTAAGCCACAGTACTTGACCAGCCAGTCATCCTTGGGAGCATTCAGGCTCTTGATGACGCAATTGGCGTACAGCCGCCGCCATGCTCGCCAGCCGACAGGTTGCGAAGAATGCACAAGGTCGGTGAGGCATGTTTTTGTAGGGGGGCGTTGCGGGGGCGCAGCCCCTGCACCAGGGAGGGCCGAAGGCCCGACCGCCCAAAAATGCAACAATGAGGGGAGAAAAAACACCTTTGCTCCCCTCGTTCAGATTTGCGAATCAGTTGCGGCTGAGTAGTTACTACAGGGATATTATATCATCGCTTTTGATGCAATTGCCCTGCATCCAATCGGGGCCCGTGTTGACAAGCCCTGGGGCCGGCTGTATACTGCTGGCAATTGAATATTGAACGCCAGAGGCGCCCATGGTCCGGATGCCAGGGCTGAAAAGGCGAAGCCGGTGAGAGTCCGGCGCTGTCCCGCAACTGTAAGGGAAAGCAACTCTGCCTCCTTAATGGAGAGCATCTCGAAAGAGAAGTGAGGAGTATTTCCCAAGCCAGGTCGACCGTCTCTGTCGTACTCTTGAAACATCTCGTGGATTGGGTGACTGAGTCAAGCCTGCATTTTGGGGCAAGGATTGTCGGTGACGTCCGATCTCGTAAGAGATCGGACGTTTCAGTTTTGGGGGCTGTTTCAGGCAGTGCGGCAGGGGCATCAATCACATATGCAATATGGGGAGAAACTGATGCGAAGCTTGCCAATTCACCTGCTTGTAATCGCGCTCATGGTTCTGAGCGCGTGCGTTGCCCAGCCAACTACGACTGCGTCGCCGCCGGCCAGCGCTGCTGCTGACTCTGCTGTAGAAGCCTCACCTCCCGAGCAGAATATACAAGACGGTTGCGTTGATGGGTTCGATTCAACCGTCGACTACTTTCCGGAAAAGCTGTCTGTAGAATATGCTTCCGGCTTCGATATCGAGTATCACGGCAATTACAAGGTCATTACCGTTACAAATCCGTGGCAGGGCGCGCAGGAGAGTTTTCGCTATGTGCTCGTCCAGTGCGGCACGCCGGCACCACAGGATGTCGAAGGCACGGTGATCGAGGTGCCGGTCGAAAACATGATTGCCATGTCGACGACCTATTTGCCAACTCTCGATGACCTGGGACTGATAGACAGGCTGATTGGTCTAGACAGCTATATGTGGACAACGAATCCGGCGGTACAAGAAATTATCGCGGCCGGTGACATCGCAGAGATTGGCAGCGGCGCGGCGGTTAACGTGGAGCTGACGCTGGATCTGGACCCGGCCCTGGTGATGACCTACGGGACTGGGTTTGCTGACTTTGACACGCATCCTGTGCTTTTGGAGGCGGGTATTCCGGTGGCGCTCAACGGTGATTTTGTTGAGCAGAGTCCGCTTGGCCGGGCGGAATGGATGAAGTTCATAGCGCTGTTTTTCAACCGGGAAGCGGACGCTGGCTCTCAGTTCGACGTCATCGCGGCGGAGTATCATGCGGTAGCTGCGTTGACGGCATCGCTGACGGAGCGGCCTTCTGTTCTGCTGGGGAGCGTATACAACGGAACCTGGTATGTAGCGGGCGGCGAAAGTTACATGTCCAAGATGCTGGCCGATGCCGGCGCTGATTACCTGTGGGCGGATGAAGGTGATGTGGGCGCGCTGCCGCTGGATTTTGAGTCGGTCTACGCAGCTGCAGCAGATGTGGATTTTTGGCTCAACCCGGACAGTTCCTTCTGGTTCAGTGTAGACGATGTGCTCGAAAGTGATCCCCGCTACGGCGATTTTGCGCCGCTCAGTCGTGGGCAGCTGTTCAATAACAATGCCAAAGTGAACGAGAACGGGGGCAACGCCTACTATGAAGAGGGCGCGGCCCATCCTGAAAGAGTGTTGAAAGATCTGGTGAAGATACTGCATCCGCAACTGTTGCCTGATCACGAACTCAGGTTTTACCAGCAGCTGCAGTAACAGGGCATATGTCCTGGCCAACTGTCAGCAGATTGCGGCGGCGCACCGGGGAGGCGCGAACGGTCCGTGAAAGCGATTCTGACCGGTGTTGTGGTAGCGTTCCAGTTCCTTACAGTTGCGCCGCCGCTCCTGCGCCGGATGATTACACCCGGCGAGTTGGGGAGATCGGTCGCCTTCTTTCCGCTTGTTGGCCTGGCAGTCGGGCTGCTTCTGAACGGGCTGTACTGGCTATTGTCCGCTGTCTTTCCGGAAGTGCTGGTGGCGGCAATGGTGGTGGGTGTATGGATCGCATGCAGTGGCGCTCTGCATTTTGACGGCTTTCTGGATGCGGTAGACGGCCTGCTGGGCGGCCGCACGGCGGAGGATCGAATGCGCATCCTGCGAGATGCGCGTGTTGGTGCGTTTGCTGTCGCCGGCGGCGTTACCATGCTGCTGCTGAAGTTCGCGGCGATCGGTGGCATCGGGTCTGGGGCGCTCATCGCTGCGCCGCTGCTGGGGCGTTGGGTGATCAGCTTGGCGGTTGTCCTCTTCCCGTACGCCCGTGCCGAAGGGCTGGGCCGGGAGATGAAGGACAATGCCGGCTGGCCCCAAGCCGCAGGCGCGTCGGCGATTTCGCTGGCAGCACTGGTACTGCTCGCTCCGTCTATAGGCATTGCCGCTACTTTTACGGCGGTGGTTGTGGTCGGCCTCTGCGCCTGGTTGTTGATCCGTTTCACTCTTGCTCGCATACCGGGGTTGACCGGTGATGTCTACGGGGCTCTGTGTGAGGTCGGGGAGACCGTCTGCATAGTGACGCTTGCGGCGAATTGGACATTGTAGGTCCCGCCCGGAACTGGGGAGTGTAGCGCACGGCTTCTCGATCGTTCTTAGAGTAGGGGTAACTACTAAGCCATATACAGTGCCTGTCTTGACCAGCCCTTTATCCCTGCCGCCCGGAACTGCAGTTTTTAGTAGTCAGTTCTTAGTTTCTAGTGAACTGCTAACGGTAGTGGGCGGTGGCAAGAGACGGCGAGTGGGGGAGGAAACACTGGTGGCTAGATACGTTGCTGGAAAGAGCACACAAGGTCGGTGAGCGATGGTTTTGTAGGGGGGCGTTGCGGGGGCGCAGCCCCTGCACAAGGGAGGGCGCTTGCGCCCGACCGCCCAAAATACAACAATGAGGGGAGAATGAACACCTTTGCTCGCCTCATTCAGGATCGCAAATCGGTTGTGGCTGAGTAGTTTCGAGTTGGGATAGAGGCAGGCGTTGCACTGTCCCTGTCTTCGCTGATTCGGTCGTTCGACAAAGGACAGATCTCGTGGGGGAACTGATACTGATTCTCGGCGGCGCGCGCAGTGGCAAGAGTGCCGAAGCTGTGCGGATGGCACGAGCGCGCGGAGATGGCCAAGTGCTATACGTGGCGACCGCCGAAGCCGGCGACGATGAGATGCGGCTTCGCATAGAGAAACACAGGGCGGAACGGCCTACACGCTGGGACACGATGGAAGCGCCGCACGCCGTCGGGCAGAGGATCGGTCGGCAGGCGGACGGACATACCACGATTGTTGTGGACTGCATCACTCTGCTGGTATCAAATCTGTTGGTCGACAAGCCGGACCCCTATGACGACGCGGTGCAGAACAGCGTAGCTCAGGAGATTGAAGCTATCGTGCAGGCGGCAAAGGAGTTGCCGAGCGCGAGCAAAGTGATTATTGTTTCCAACGAGGTTGGTTACGGCCTGGCGCCGCTGACCGCCTTGGGGCGAGCCTTTCGCGACCTGGTGGGTCAGGCGAACCAGACTTTGGCCGCTGCAGCCGACAGGGTGGTTCTGATGGTGGCAGGACTTCCACTCATACTAAAGGGTGAGGATCCTGAGGATAGAGGCTCCCCGCGAGTGGACCCAGATGCCAACGCGGCCGTGATTGGAAATGAGTAGAGACAACGTTTCACTGGCAGCATCAGATAATGGGGTTCGCTCTTCGAAGCAGCCAGGTTTTACTTTGGCGCCCGGACTGCTACTGGCCGGGTTGGCGCTCGTCGCGCTGGCGGTCTTCCTGCTGAGCCTGGCGGTGGGATCAGTACGCATCCCTATTGACGAGATTGTGGCTGTACTGCTGGGCGGAGATGCTTCCAAGCCGGCCTGGGCGACAATTGTGCTGAAGTTTCGCCTGCCCAAGGCGTTGACGGCGATGCTGGCGGGCGCCGCGCTTTCGGTCAGCGGGCTGCAGATGCAAACCCTGTTTCGTAATCCGCTCGCCGGGCCGTTCGTGCTGGGCATCAGCTCCGGCGCGAGCCTGGGCGTGGCGCTGACCGTGCTGCTGGCCGGTGTAGCCGTGGGCCTGGGCGGCAGCACCACGCTGCTGGCCGGGATCAGCCTGGCGGGTGATACCAGCCTGGCCCTGTCGGCGATAATCGGCTCAGGCCTGGTGCTGCTGCTAGTAATGACGGTGGCCCGAAAGGTGCAGAGCGGCATGACGCTGCTCATTCTGGGGCTGATGTTCGGCTATACGACGAGCGCGCTGGTAAGTGTGCTGATCTATTTCAGTGTGGTTGAGCGCATTCAGGCCTACATTTCCTGGACATTCGGCTCATTCGGGGGCGTCACCTGGCGGCAGCTCCAGGTGATGGCGCCGGCGATTCTGTTGGGGCTGGCGGGCGGCCATCTGTTGATGAAGCCGCTGAATGCGCTGCTGTTGGGAGAGACATACGCCCTCTCACTGGGTCTGAATGTGCGTCGGGTGCGACTGGGGATCATCGGCTCGTCGGCGGTGCTGGCCGGCGTTGTGACCGCTTTCTGCGGGCCGATCGGCTTTCTGGGCATTGCCGTGCCCCATCTGTGCCGCAGTCTCCTGCACACGTCGGATCACCGACTGCTGCTGCCCGCGGTCTCCTTCATGGGCGCCACGCTGGCCCTGGGCGCGGATATCGTTGCCGGGCTGCCGGGCAGTCAGCTGACGCTGCCATTGAATGCGGTGACGGCGCTGCTGGGCGCGCCGGTTGTAATCTGGGTGATCCTGCGGCAGCGTAATTTGCGCGAAGCCTTTGCCGGCTAACAGAGGTAGACGGATGACGGGTGGGACTGTACTGCAAACCGATGCTCTCTCGATAGGCTATCGCCGCGCCCGCAGAGGAGACGTTGTCATCGCCCGCGATCTTGATTTTTCGCTGCGGGCGGGGGAACTGGTCTGTCTGCTGGGACCGAACGGCGCGGGAAAGTCGACGCTGATGCGCACGTTAGCCCGGCTGCAACCTTCTCTGTCCGGCCAGATCTGGCTGGATGACCGGCCTCTCGACGACCTGCGGCCCGGCCAGCTGGCACGCCGTTTGAGTATTGTGCTGACTGAGCGTGTGGACGTGGGCGCGATGTCGGGGTACGGACTGGTAGGCCTGGGACGCCATCCCTACACCGGCTGGACCGGGACGTTGAACGAGCAGGACGAGCGCATTGTGCAGTGGGCGTTGCAGGCCGTTCGGGCCCAGGATCTGGCTGACCGGCTGATTGTCGAGATGAGCGATGGCGAACGACAGAAGGTTTTTATTGCGCGCGCGCTGGCGCAGCAGCCGCGGGTGATGCTGCTGGACGAGCCGACTGCGTTTCTCGACCTGCCACGGCGGGTGGAAGTGATGGATCTGTTGCGGCGGCTGGCAAACGAGAACCGTCAGGCGATCCTGCTTTCCACGCATGACTTGGACCTGGCTCTGCGCAACGCGGACCGGCTGTGGCTGCTGTCGGCGGAGGGCGAACTCTTCGATGGCGCGCCTGAGGATCTGATCCTTAACGGCGCGTTTGAACGCGTATTTTCCGCCGAGGGCGTGACATTCGACCGCGAACACGGTTCCTTTCACACACGACAGGAGACCTGTGGGCGACTGCTCCTGCACGGTGATGGGGTTGCGGCCTTTTGGGCGCGACGCGCGCTGGAGCGAATTGGGTATGCGGTGGAGAAAGAGGTAGAAATAGAAGGTCCGGCTGGCCAGGATTCTGTACTCGGCGCCATATCAGTTCATATGCAGGACGGCGGACCGGTCTACAGTTTGGACATTGCGGGACGAATGGATTCATTTGCTACGTTGGACGCATTGACAACATTCTTGCGCCAGGGAGGCGCTGGAGGAGAAACTGATGCCAAGGTTGACTAAGATCTATACGCGCGGCGGTGACGGCGGCACTACCTCTCTAGGGGGCGGTCAACGCGTCGCCAAGGACTCACTGCGCGTGCAGGTGTACGGGACGGTCGACGAGTTGAACTCGCACATAGGGTTGGCGCTGGCCAGCGGCCTGAGTGATCGCCTGCAGCGCCCGTTGGGTGAGATTCAGAATGAACTATTCCACTTGGGTTCGGATCTGTGTTTTCTGGAAGAGGATAAAGAGAGCTATACGCCCCCACAGATCGAGCAACGACATGTCGATCGTCTGGAGGCGCTGATCGACGAACTGACGCCTATTGTAGGCGTCCTGGAGAACTTCATTCTTCCGGGGGGCTCGCTGGGTGCATCTCACCTCCACGTTGCACGCACTGTGTGCCGGCGGGCGGAGCGGGAGGCAACGTCGCTGGCGAACCAGGACAAAATCAGTCCGCAGGTGATACGCTACCTGAATCGTCTATCGGACGCTTTGTTCGTTATGTCCCGTTTCGAGAATTTGCAACAAGGGGTAGCCGAGCCGCTGTGGGACCCGTCGGCCTGAGGGAGAGCGGAACTGCGGGGAACTGCGGGGGAACTGCGGGGAACTGCGGGGAACGGCAGTGGGCGGTGGCATGAGACGGCAGGTAGGGGAAGGGACACTGCTGGCTAGACACGTTGCTGGGGAAGAGTAAGCACGGTCGGTGAGGGATGGTTTTGTAGGGGGCGTTGCGGGGGCGCAGCCCCTGCACAAGGGAGGGCCGAAGGCCCGACCGCCCAGAACAGCAGTTTTTAGTAGTCAGTTTTTGGTTTTCAGTGGAACACCAGTCGTCAGTGGAATACCTGCGATTAGTGGGTTGGGAATCTGTTGCGGCTGCGTAGTTACACTAAGAGGAAGAAGGAGAGTGTTGTGGATGTTCCGGAGATGGCGCCTTATGCACGCCATGTTTTTATATGTTCAGGCGCGTTCTGTGACCCAGATGGCAAGGCGGGGCAACTTTACGCGCGTCTGGCCGGCAAATTGGGCGAACTGGGTGAATACGACAACCCCCAGCGCGTAAAGCGGGGGACGACACCCTGTCTGGGCGTTTGCCACAGCGGTCCTGTGCTTGTCGTCTACCCTGATGGGATCTGGTACTGCCAGGTCGATGAAGCCTCGTTGGACAGGATCGTAGAGGAGCATCTAGGCAATGGCAGGCCGGTCGAAGATGCGGTCTACCATCGTCTCAGTGACAATGTCTATTCGAGCGATGTCAAATAGGCGTAGACTGCGCTGAGTCCATCGGGGCTGATCTTGGTAGAGCCGAACAGGTGATCGGGTCCGAGCTCGCCGCCAGTGCGAATCAGATCTTCGAATTCGTCTTCGCTCAAGGTCAGTCCAACCAGCGACGACGCCTGATCGGTGCCCGCGGCGCCCTCGCCGTGGCACTCGGCGCAGCGATTGCCGTATACGAACGCCCCCGAAGCAATGTCGGGCGCCTCCTCCTCCTGTTCTTCGTCCTGCTGCTTATCCGTTTCGCTAGCTTGCTTGAGATCTGTGACCGGCGTCGGCTGGTCAAAGCGGGCCGCCGGCATAGTCGGCACTGCGCTGGTTTCGCTGGCAGCGGGCGCTTCCTCGCTGGAACCGTTCTGCTCATCACCAGGTCCGCATCCTGCCACAAGAGTAAGGAGCAAAAGGAGGACAGCTGCGATCGGCACAATGCGTATAGCGAATCGTGTAATGTTCATTTTCCCCTGTACCATTTCCCCGGCCCTCCTGGTCGTTCTTTAGCGCAGGTTCATCGCTCTCAGTCGCCCGCTGCCGGGCGGGACGTAAGTGGCAGCCTGCTGTCCATCAAACGTCTTACTCGATCATCTTTGGGTCCAGCGCGTCCCGCATGCCGTCGCCGACAAATGAGAAGCCGAGCATCGCCAGCGCTACGGCGATGGTGGGAAAGAGGGCCAGATGCCAGTAGACGCGTACATATGCGTTGCTGACGCCGACCATTTTTCCCCAACTTGGGATGGGATCGTTGATGCCGATGCCGAGAAAGCTCAGGCCGGCCTCGCCGAAAATCGCCGCGGGGATGCCGAAACTGATAGCTACCAGGATAGGTGTCAGGGCATTCGGGAGCAGATGGCGCAAAATGATCCGATTCCTGCTCACGCCCGTGCAACGGGCGGCCTCGACGTATTCCTTCTCTCGCAGCGACAGTATCTGACCACGCGTCAGGCGGGCGATGCCGATCCAACTGGTGATGCTCAGGGCGAATATTACCTTTGTAAGTCCGCCTCCCCAAACGGAAATAATCAGAATGGAGAACATCAGACCGGGGAAGGCGGTCATTATGTCGATGAAGCGGGAGATGACGAAATCGGTTCGGCCTCCCACGTATCCTGCCAGGCTACCCAGCGGTACTCCGATTGAGAAAGCGACTATCTGGACAGCGATACCGACAGTCATGGAGGTGCGGGCGCCGTAAATGAGACGGCTCAGGTAGTCGCGGCCCACTTCGTCCGTGCCAAGCGGGTGGCCGGGCAGATCCAAGGGAAAGCGCAGCACGCGGTCGAAATAGACTCTGTCGTAAGGATAGGGGGCAACCAGGTCGGCGAAAACTGCCAGGAACAGAAAGATGAGAACGATTGTCAGGCCGAAAACGGCCAGCCGGTTGCGCAGGAACCGTCGGGCTGCGTCATGCCACAGTGTTCGGTGGCGGTCCCCACCAGGGGGCGCTACGTCCAGGGGTGTCGCGGCCGTGGCGGTCACTACACGCCTCCCTCTGCGCCCAATCGCACGCGTGGGTCGATCCAGGTATAGACGATATCGGTGAACAGGTAGGTCAGACTCCACAAGAAGGCGATGAGCAGAAAGAGGGCCATAATCATGGGATAATCACGATTAAAGATACTGGTAACGAAGAATTTGCCGAGGCCGTTGATGCGGAAGACCGCTTCGATGAAGATGCTGCCTGTCAGCAGGTTGGGGATGATTACGCCAAGGGCGGTAACCATCGGAATGAGTGCGTTGCGCAGGATATGTCGAAACATTATGGCCTGTTCGCCTAATCCTTTGGCTTGGGCTGTACGAGTAAAGTCCTGACGCATGACATCCACCACGCTGGACCGCGTGTAGCGTGCGATGATGGCCAGCGGGCCTAGTGCGTAGGCGACGACGGGTAAAATCCAGTCGGTACAGATGTAGGCACTGCCAATCAGACAGGTTTCGGAAGCATTCCAGCCGCCCATTGGCAGCCATTTGAGTCGCACGGCAAAGAAGAGTATCAGCCACATCGCCACCACAAAGCTAGGCACGGTGATCCCCAGCATGGCGACAAAGGTCGTTATATTATCGACCCAGGAATTCTGGTGATAGGCGGCATAGATCCCCAAGGTGATTCCGAGGCCGAATGCCAGCGTTACGGTCATCAGGCCCACTTGCGCGGTCACCTTCCAGCTTTTTGCAATCAGAGCGGTCACGGTGGTGGTCGGCTGTTGGAAGGGGATGCCGAAATCAAAGTGCAGGACCGCATTCTTCATGTAGTTCAGGTATTGAATATGGATTGGTTTGTCGAGGCCGTACTTGCGCAGGATGTTCTCTTTGGCAGCCGGAGGCAGGGGGGCTTTGGTTTCGTCAAAAGGGCCGCCGGGCACCTGGTGCATAAGGAAGAAGGTGACAACGGAGACAATAAACAGGACAAGAATCAGCGAGAGAATCCGTCCAAAAATGTATCGTGCCATGGAGTTGCCTGAGTAGGTAACACGGGGGCGGGAGGCCGACAACGCGGCCTCCCGCTCCGTTCAATCGCATCTTGTTTTTGTGGACTTGCAGGCGAAACGCTACTCGGTGATATAGATTTGCGAGATGTCCTGGTCATTGCCCCAATGCCAGCCGGTAATGCCCTGGGAGTCGGGGTCGCGGATTGTGCCCTGCACCCACGACTGCATCAGGTCACCAGCCCATCGATGGGCGATGAAGATTCCGCCGACGTCATCTACGAGAACGCGTTCGGCGTCGCGGAACATCTGGTCGCGGAGCTCCGGGTTGCCAACCATGCCGGCGGCCTCGGTGACCAGGGCGTCAAACTCATCGTTCTTCCAGGAGTGCCGGCCGCCTGATTTCCAGACGTTACCCAACAGGTTGGCCGGGTCGAGGAAGTCCATGCCGTAGTCAACGGCGCCGAATGTCAGTTCGGTGGGCTTGGCATTCAGCGCATCCATGTAGACCTTGCGGTCTACGTTGGAGATTTCGAGGTTGATGTTCAGGCATTGGGTGATGGAGGCGGCAACAGCTTGATAGACGGCGGACATGGCCGGCGCCTCGCCGCGCAGCATCATTACCAGATCGGGGAATCCTTCACCGCCAGGATAGCCGGCTGCGGCCAAATGCTCGTTGGCCTCGTCGCAATCGTAGTTCTGATACTCTCGCAGGTTGCCCTCGGTGTCAGAAGAGGGGTAGCCGGGCATCAGCATTGAGTAGGCGGGCATCGCCTTGATTTCGCCATAGACACTGGCGACAATGCTTTCGCGGTCAACCGCATGGGCGAAGGCTTTGCGGACGTGAATATCGCTAAAGGGTTCGGTGAAGGTGTCGAACAGCAGATAGTCGGTGCGGAAATCACCGAAATGGCGCAGGTAGTTGCCGGCCAATTCCTCATCGCGCAGGATCAGTTCAAAGTCAGCCGGAGTCAGCGCGCCGTAGGGCACCTGGTCGATGTCGCCATTCTGGTAGGCGGCGAAGAATGTGCTCGGATCCATGAAAACGCATTCGACGCGCTTCAGCAGAGGCGGGCGGAACCCATTGTAGGTCGGGTTGGCTTCGACGACGATCTTGTTGCCAGGATCGAATTCGGCCAGAACGAAGGGGCCGGAGGAAACGGAGGTTTCCAGGCTGCTGTTGTAGTAGGGGCCGTGCTCTTCCAGGGCCTTTTTCTGCAGGGTGAACGCGAACTTCATCACACCGGGCAGTGGCGGGAAGACATCCTCGGTCTCGACTTCGAGGGTCAGGTCATCCACCGCGCGCACGCCGAGTTCTTCGGGCGGCAGCTCGCCGGCGATGATCTTGCTCCAGTTCTTGATGCCGCCATCGGCCAGGAAGCTGTAGAACCAGGAGAAGTCCCAGCCGTGCTCCGGCGTAGCGGTCAGTCGGAAGGTGGCCTCGTAGTCATAGGCGGTCAGGGGCGTGCCATCGCTCCAGACCTGGCCCGGACGCAGGTTGAAAGTCCAGACCTTGCCGTCTTCTGAGACGTCCCAGCTTTCGGCTGCTCCGGGGATAACATTGAAGTCCTTATCCAGAGAGACCAGCGTGTCCTGGAAATTATCGGCAAGACAGTAGCGGTTGTAGACCGCCACTGAGAAGTCAAAGGTGGAGGCGCTCTGATTTATGTCAGCGGCCACCCGGTAGACCTGCTCGTCATAGGGTTTGGCGTCGGCAGGCAATTCGATACCGTAAACGGTGACGTTGCCGGAATCTTCCATTGCTTCCGATGATGCCGGCTCCTGGGCTGCTGGCGCGGCTGCCGGAACGCAGGCCTGCAGGAGCAAACCCAGCAGAAGAAGGACAGGAAGTCCATATGCGAACCAACGCGATCGGCGTACAGTTTGTTTCGTCATTGATGTCTCCTTTGTCTCTGGTGAAAATGGGATAGGGCCGACAGTCTATGGGCAGCAGGTAGCTGCTCAGAAACCACACGGCGAAAACTCTGGACGCTAAACTGAACTAGTAGAGGGATTCGTGAATCGATCTCGCTCGGTAGTCTAAGCTAGTGTGGCGATGATTACAAATTTTCCGGGGTACGTGCGCGTCCTACGTCGGAGGGGGGCAAAAACCGGGCCACCCACTTAGCCTCCTGCCATTGGCAGAAGGTTGACTTCGGGTGGCCCGGAGGTAGTTTTTTGTACTGTTTGGGTCAGGCACGTGGTTTCTGATGCCGCCCTAACAAGACTGGGCGCCGGCGACTGTATTGCCTTCAGACGCTACTCTGCCCAGGACCCTTTGGCCATCATGCCGCCGTCTACATTTACATATTCGCCTGTCATAAATGAAGCCTCGTCGCTGCTGAGAAAGAGCACGACTGCAGCGATTTCCTCAGGTTGTCCGATGCGCCCTATGGGATGGTCGGCTGCTGCGGCAGACCGGAGAGCCTCGACGTCGTGGTTCACGCTTTCCAGGGCCAGATGGGTCTCGATTGTGCCTGGATTGACCGCGAGGACGCGAATATTATGTTCCGAATAATCCATTGCCAGCTGCTGCGTCAGAGAGATCATTCCCCCCTTGCTGGCCGCATAGGCCGGCACGCCTTTCATGGACTGGCGGCCCTGAACACTGGCGATATTGACGATGACGCCACTGCCCTGTTTCAGCATCACCGGAATCGCATATTTGGACATTAGAAACCCGCTTTTCAGATTGACGTCCAGGATGCGATCCCAGGTCTCCTCGGGAAATTCATGGGCTGGCAGGTAGCTGTCCACGGGCTGGATGCCGACATTGTTGACGAGAACATCAACCCGGCCGCTCGCGGCCGCCTGGCTCACCAACGCCTCGCAGTTTGCCGCGGTCGAGACATCGATGTTGACGTATGTAATCGAGCCTGGCAGCGAGTCGCTTTCGGCCGCAATTTTGGCGCCGGCGGCGGCGTCAACGTCGGCACAGTATACATCGGCCCCGGCTTGAGCGAAGGCCCGCGTAACGCCTTCGCCTATGCCCTTGGCGCCGCCCGTCACAATTACAGTCTTACTGCTGAAGTCGTTCATAGTAATTCCTCCATTGTTGCAGAATGATCACTGTCGGAGATTGACGCTTCCAATTATCGTTCCGATGCCAGGAAATCGGCAATTGCTCCCGCTTCCTCTGCAGTGAGTCCCATACTTGTCTTTGCAGTTCCAGGTGCAAACTGAGCGGGATTGACGATGAATTCGGCCAGGTTATCCTGTGTCCAGACGATATCCTGCGCGGTCAGCGCAGACGTGGCGTCGAAGCCTTCGACATCTCCGGCTCGTCTGCCAACCACGCCGTCCAAATGCGGGCCGGCGCTATGTTCGGCAGTCAGATTGTGGCAGCCTGCGCAGTAGGTAGCAAATAGCTCGGCGCCGAGATGGCTGGGCAGTTCGTTCTGATGCGAGGACGGGGTAACCTCTTCTCCACGCGCGGCATTCGGGCCTGACGCGCCGAACGTAAAACTTCCCTCCCAGACGGGGCCTTTCCAAAATACTTCGCCATCAGGGCTCTCTTCGCGAATTACCTGACCCGTATGAATGTGTCTGATCTCATATTCCGGCAGCGTACGCGCTACCAGGCAACCGCCCTCAAACATGGCGCTGCCTACTCCTTCGTCAAAGGAGTTGAAGTCATAGACGTTGAATCCGAACTGCTTGCGTTCTTCGAAAACCTCCTCGTTATGAACTGGGGTGATGTTCAAGAAAAACCTGTTCCGAAGCTCATGCATGCTACATGGGATTCTCAGATATACCAACCGGTTCTCGTGGATGAAAATCTGGAAATGAGAGCGCATCGCGGGGAAGCCGATTTCAGCCCCATGGAGTGAACGCACCATCGGATCGTCGACTTCCCCGATGATCTTGAAGACATCGATGCAGACTTCACTGGCATCAAAAGAAAAGATCGATCTGGTACTGTTGTCGAGTTGGCAGTAGAGCGGGGCGCGCCGTAAGAAAATCACTTTTGAGGAATCTGACAGCAGAGCAACTCGGCCGTCGGGCATTTGCGCTATGTCGCGGATACGTTCGCCCAATCCGATCCGTTCAACAGTGGTGACCCGGTTATGGCGAATGCGGACGCGAAAGAGGGAACCGCTTCTCAGAGAACCGATCAGCAGGTCGTCGCGCCATAGGGGAAACTGTTGACTGTCGCTGATGATCAGGTTGGAAACAGCGATTGCCTGGATCCAGGCGAAGAAAGGCTCTTCGAAGCCATCGTGCCTGCCTTGTTGACTGATGTACGGCCATATTCTGTCTCCATACAGGATGCCATAGGTAGCGAACGGCCACCCGTAGTCCAGACCCGCCTTCACCAGGTTAAGCTCATCGCCGCCCTGGGGGCCATGCTCTGTCAGCCACAGGTTGCCGTCGGAATCGCGCGCAAGACCTTGGGGATTGCGAAAGCCGCCGGCAACGATTTCAACTTGACCGGTTGCCAGTTCGATTCGCAAAAGCCTGCCCAAGTGGGTATCGGGGTCAACCACTGGAGGTTTCTCCGGGTCCCCTGCCTCCAGCTGAACATGCCACTCGTACCACGCGTGGTCGCCTACGGCAACCAGAAGATGCTCGGCGCCGTCCATGAGCATCCGGCCACCGGCCTGGATTCCTCCACCAATCTTGGGAACGTCCCCCTCCCAATTGCCAAAGAGAGCGGTATCGATACACGGGTAGGCGGTGAACTCCGTCTTCCAGTCCCCGGTGATGTCTATTCCATCATTTTCGAGGATCAGTTTTGTCGAGGAGATTCGAAACTCTACGCAGTCGCCGACCAAAAAATGGTGGGAAACAAACAGCGTGAATTCCTCGGGCGACGCTTCATACAGAAGAATGTCAGCCACGCGAAAGCCGTTCCAGTTTATGGGTCCTTCTGGAGCCGACTCGTACATGGGGACAGTGTGAGGCAGGTAGCTAAGCTTGCCATCAGCTTGAATCAGTGCAATTTGCCCTCTTGGTGTCACAAGCAGCAGTCTGTCATCCAGCGGCTCGAATGCCCCGCCGCTATCCGCAAACTTTTCGAGTTCAACGATCAGGAGTTGAAGCTCATAAAGATGGGTCTTTTTGGTGGGAGGATCAGGGACAAAGTAGCTGCGTGCATTGCTGAAGTTTGGGGCCGCACTGCTCGAAGATGGTTCCAAGAGAAGAAGCGCAACTGTTACAGTAGTGACAAGCAACAGCAGTAATGTGAATGGTTTCGTACCGCTATTCGTTGCAGGCTTGTTTCTTGCTTTATGTCTGCGCATTGTTTCTCTTACGAAGGCTGGAAATCGGATACAGGCGGTGGGCACTTACTGTTCCGGTTGAAACTCTCGTCTCCAGGTTCCTTTTGCGCAAGGGGAACTGCTGAGCTGTCCTGGCATCATTTATCGGGCGGCAAGACGCCTGGCGATATGTAGGGCTTATTCGTTGGTCGGTAACTGCTAAGCCATAGTAGTTGACCAGCCAGTCATCCTTGGAGCCATTCAGGATCCTGGTGACGCAACTGGTGTACAACGGCCGCCATGCTCGCGAGCCGACACGTTGCGAAGAAGGCACACGGTCGGTGAGGCATGTTTTTGTAGGGGGGCGTTGCGGGGGCGCAGCCCCTGCACAAGGGAGGCCGCTTGCGGCCGACCGCACAACTGCAGTGGTCAGCGGTTAGTGAAAATCGCTTTCGCTCGCCTCGTTCAGGTTTGCGAATCAGTTGCGGTTGAGTAGTTACGCTGGTCATAAAATGCCCCAGCCGTGGTAGTGCCCGGCGCGAACTGACCGGGATCGGCGATGAATTAAGCCAGGTTATTTTCTGTCCAGACGATGTCCAAAGCTGATAGGTCAGCCGAGGCACTGAATCCGGCTCGCCTGCCGGATACGCCGTCCAGGTGTGCGGCGACAATGTGCGCCGACAATGTGCGCCGACAATGTGCGCCGACAATGTGCGCCGACAATGTGCGCCGACAATGTGCGCCGACATTGTTCGCCGACTGCATTCACTTGTGGGATAGGCGCGGCGCTTCTCGCCAGCGCGCGGAACTGGACGCCTTGCCAAAGCAGGGTTTTCGCGCCGCATCTGTGTATTCTCCTTGCGCACCGCTATAATAATCCTGTTCATATTCCCAAACAAATCTGCGCACTGTACTCAGAAACGCATGAGATTCCACGCCGTTTACGATTTGACGGATACTGGCGGGTCTGCTAAAGTGCCCCTTGAATTAGCCAGTAAGAAGTGGGCAGGGCCTGAACTGGCCTACCACACGTACCGACGGAGGACCGGTGAACATGAATCGTATCAGACTTTGGGTCGCAGTCATTTGCACTGCGAGCTTTGAAGGAGGAGCAAAGCACCGGTGATCCTGTCAAGGGATGGCGGCTCGGATTGAAGGCCGACCCATCCAGAAGCGGCAAAATGGTCACGGTGCAGATGCCCGTGACTTTTTAGATTGGCGAATTCCAATTCAGAGTCATGGGCCCGGCCCGTGGCTCTTTTGTTTTGTGCGGGCAAATGCCCGCTAAAGGTAACGTGCAGTTTCAGTTTGCTCTCCCCCGACGGACTGGGGCTGCCGTTGCCGAAGCAACAATCCCCTGTCGCGCCCGATTTCGGGGCGCAGATCTAAGGTTGTAAGGAGTGTAGGTTGATGGA
>MKWU01000277.1_pt1 | contig 96824 bp, 83 predicted proteins | sample 809101 | NCBI WGS metagenome assembly MKWU01 (sample SAMN05860141, study PRJNA318959) | sponge metagenome | host: Aplysina aerophoba | place: Slovenia: Piran, Adriatic Sea, Gulf of Piran | collected 2013-05-07
CCCGGCAGCGCGTCCAGAAGCGAGCGGGTGTAGTCGTGGCGGGGGTTCGAGAACAGTTCGCGGGCCGGGCCGTGTTCCACCACCCGCCCGCCGTGCATGACGTACAAGCGGTCGCAGAATCGTGCGGCCATCGCCAGGTCGTGGGTGATCATCAGCAGCGTATGGCTCTTGGCGCGGCGCTGAAGCAAATCAAGCACTCTTGACTGCACGGCGGCGTCCAGCGCCGTGGTGGGCTCGTCGGCGATCAGCAGCGGCGGCCGGTTGATGAGCGCCAGGGCGATCATGATGCGCTGGCGCTGGCCGCCGGAGAACTGGTGCGGAAAGGCGCGCATGGCCGACTCCGGTCGGGGCAGTTCGACCGAGCGCAGGGCTTCTATTGCTCTTTCGCGCGCCTGTTTCCGGGTCAGCCCGGAATGGCGCATGGCGCTTTCGACCAGCGCGGAACCGATCCGGCGGACCGGATTGAGCGACGCCGAAGGGTCCTGAAACACGAACCCGGCGAGCCGGCCGCGCAAGGGCCGCAGGGCCTCCTCGTCGAGTTTCGTCAGTTCACGGTCCTGCACGAATACCTGGCCGCCGCTGATCCGTCCCGGAGCGGGCACCAGGCCGAGGATGGCAAGCGCCGCCAGCGTCTTGCCGGCGCCGGACTCGCCCACCAGCCCAACGGTTTCTCCCTCGGCCGCATTCAGCGATACGCCGTGCAGGACCCTTCCGCCACGGGGAAAATCCACGCACAGTCCGCGTATTCGCAGCAGGGAAGCGGAAGTGCTCATCGTCGGGCGCGATCCAGGGCGCTGAGGCCGTCGCCCAGCAGGTGGATGGACACGACCAGCAGGGCGATGGCCGTGGCCGGCACCATCATCAGCCAGGGCGCGACGATGAGGAAGTCGCGCGATTCCTGTAGCAGCGCGCCCCAGGTGGGAATGCCCAGCGGCGCTCCCAGCCCCAGGAAGGAGAGGGCGCTTTCCGCGACCAGCATGTCGGCGAAATGAAAGGTCAGGACCACCGCCAGCACCGGACGCAGTCCTGGCAGCAGGTGCCCCAGGAGGATGCGCGGTGTGCTCACGGCCATGACCCGGGCCGCCGTGACGTAGTCCTGGGTCAGCAGGCGCAGACTTTCTGCATAGACTACGCGGGCGAAAACGGGCCAGCTCAACAGCCCCAGCGTGATGCTGAGCGGCCAGAATCCCCGGCCCGCCACGGCCACGATGATGATCGCCGCGACCAGCCCGGGGAAGGACAGCGTGGCGTCAACCAGCTGGTTGATGATCGTGCGGGGGTAGCCCTGGTACTGGGCTGCGCACAATCCCAGTGTTCCGCCCACCAGCAGCGCCAGCACACAGGAAACGGTGGCCACGCCTACCGACCAGGGAAGACCCGACAGTACCCGCGACCACAGGTCCCGGCCGAGGTTGTCCGTCCCCAGCAGATGGCCCGCCGTGCCTGCCGGAGAGAAGCGCTGGGCCAGGTCGCCCAACTGCGGATCGTGCGTCTGCAGCAGTCCGCTCAGCGCCAGGAGCAGCACCCAGCCCAGCAGCGCCGCCGCGCCCAGGGCCAGTTGGGGCGACGCCCTGAGCGGCGCAAGCAGCCGTGACACGACACCAGTCATTGGGTTGCCGGCCTGAGCCTTGGGTCCATCAGGCGCAGCAGGGCGCCCGCGAGGCTGTTGACCGTAAATACCAGCACCGCGACGACAAAGCAGATCGCCTGAAGCACCGGGAAATCCAGGTTCTGGGCCGAGTGCAGCAGCAACAGGCCGATCCCCGGCCACAGGAACAGGGTCTCGATAAGCACGACGCCGGATACCAGGAAGGCAAACTGCGTGCCGATGAGCGCGACAGCCGCCGGCAGGGCGGCAGGCAGCGCCTCTCGCCAAAGGATGAACCGCATCGATGCGCCGTTGGCGCGGGCGGTTCGTATGTAGTCCTCCTGCATGGCCTCGGCTACGCCGGCGCTGACCACGCGGCACAGTTTCGGCGCCAGGAAGAAGCCCAGCGAAATACTCGGGAGGATCCAGGCGGCCGGCTGGGCGTAACCGAGCGATGGCAGCCAGCCGAGCCGCACCACGAATACCTGGATCAGCACCAGCGCCATGACGAAGCCGGGGATGCCCTGCGCCACGGCAGTCAGCGCGGCGCCGACCCGGCGGGAAGCGGCCTCGGGGCGCTGGCCGATCCAGACGCCGGCAGGGATTGCCGTGATTAGAGTCAATGTCATGCTCAGCGTCGCCATAAGCAAAGTGCCCGGCAGTTGTTCCAGCGCCATGGCAAGGGCCGGCTGGCCGGTAAAGAGCGAGACGCCGAAGTCGAGCTGCGCCATGCGCCCAAGCTGGACGAGGTAGCGCTGCCAGGCGGGAAGATCGAGGCCGTATTCCGCACGGATACTCTCGAGCAGCTCCGGCGTCGGGTCCTCGCCGGCCAGCATCAGGGCCGGATCGCCGGCCAGGCCAAGCGCAACGAACAGGATCGCGTTGACGCCCAGCAGCAGGATCAGCAGCCGCGCGGCGCGTTGCGCCAGGCCCGAAAAGATCATTCGGTCCTCTCCACCCGGTAGAGCTGCGGGGCACGGGTGCGCACGCGGAAGCCGCTCAAGCCCGGCGCAACCACCCACATGTGACCGTATTCCAGCAGCAGCAGGCTGGGGGCGCGCCGCCGGTACTCGAGAGCCAGTTCCTGCAGCAGGGCCTCCCTTCGCTGCGTGTCCATTTCACGGCCTGCCGCGACGAGTCCCGGCCTGAGCGTTTCGTCGCAAAAAAATGGGCGGGTCTTGAGGCAGGAGTATTGCTCCATGGGGCGCAAGGCGTCGTTATGCGGCGCGGTGTTCCACGCCAGAGTAAAGAGCTCGGTGCGCCAGGCGCCCTGGAAAAACTGGCGGATCCAGTCGGAGAACAGCACCCTTCGGAAAGCCATGTCGACGCCCACCGCCGCCAGGTCCTGCTGCAGCTTGGCGAAGATTTCCAGGTCGTTGGGATAGGTGCCGGTCACGACCTGCACCTCGGTCGAGAAACCCTGCGGATAGCCGGCCTCGGCGAGCAGTGCCCGAGCCTTCTGCGGATCGTAGGGATAGGGCTTGATCCGCGGATTGTGGCCGAACACGTTTGGAGCCGATCCCTGGCTGGCGGGCGGAGCATAGCCCTGAAGGATGTCTTCCGAAATGGCCTTTCGGTCAATGGCGTAGTTGAGCGCCTGACGAACGCGTACGTCTGCGATAGGCGAGTCGGGATGTCCGGTCACGTCGAATGCGAAGGCGAGGATCTGCCGCAGGATATCGGCGTGGACCGTAAAGCCACGGGCGTAAAAGGCGTCCAATTGCTCGGGGCGCAGGGACATGATGATGTCCAGCTGGCCGGACAGGGCCGCCTGCAAGCGTGACGCGTGGTCGCGCAGCGGATAGATCTCCACCCGGGCAATCCCGGGCGGCCGCCACGCATGCGGATTGGCCGTGAGCACTACGGCGCCGTTGCGGTTCTGCCAGTCCTTGAGCAGGTACGAACCCGTGCCCACCGGGGTTCGCGAAAAGCCCTGCCGGCCCAGTTCGCGCCAAGCCTGCGGGTCGACCATCATCGCGGACGTCAGACGGTTGGGCAGGACCGGGTCCGGTTCCCGCGTGGTGAAGATCAGCGTGCGGGCGTCGGCCGCCTCAACCCTGCTGACGCGGCGCAACTCCCAACCCACCACCGTCGCCTGGCCTTCGGCGCTTATCAGCCAGTCGAAGACTTCCTTTGCCGAAAAGGCGTTAAAGGGACGGCCGCTCGCATAGCGCACGCCTTCGCGCAGCACGAAGCGCCACCTGTTGGGGCCCAGGTTTTCGTAACTCTCGGCCAGCAGGGGAACAATGCGTCCTTCGTCGTCGCTTTCGGTGAGCGGGTCGAAGATCTGGCGCCAGACCCAGTCCCCGGGGACGCCCAGGGTCCGAAACGGATCGCCGTAGCTGGCCGGCATGAGCGTCACGGCCACCCGCAACGGCACTTCCTCCGCCCACGCGGGTAACGCCAGGTTCGTTCCATTCATTGCAAGAATGGCTGCCAGACAAAGCGCGGCCTTGGCAAGGGGCGAATTTCGGGCGTTTGTCTTCAGGCGAATTTCCAATCGGCTTCTCACGGCGCCGCGGCCGTTCGGCGACGGGCACGGGGCTTTGCCGCGCAATCGGCGCACAAGCGGCGTAGTCTATTATGGTCTTTCAGCGGTTTTTGGGAGGCGCATTGATGCCGGAACCCCCGGGTGCAGCGGCACTGGAGCCGGGAACCGCGGCCGGTGTCTCACGCCGTCATTTTCTGGGCGCGGTCGCCGCCGGGTCGGCCGGGGCGCTTCTGGCCACCGGGGCGTCGGGAGCAGAGGCCCGGGCGTCGATCACGGCGATAGCGCAGGCGGAAGCACTGCCGGAAGAGGATTTCTGGGCACAGGTGCGCCGTGAATTCCTGATTTCGGAGGAGCTGGCCTACATGAACAGCGGCACGCTCGGTCCTATGCCCAAGCCGGTGTTTTACGCCGTGGTTGACGGCTATCGGGCGCTGGCCGCCGATCCGGGCCGCGAGAACGCGCGCCAGGTGACTGCCCAGGACGATTTGCGGGAAAAACTGGCTGCTTTCGTTAACGCCGCCCCCGGTGAGATCGCTCTCACCCGGAATACCACGGAGGGCATGAGCTTCATAGCCAACGGTCTCGACCTGAAGGCCGGCGATGAAGTGCTGTGCTCCTTTCATGAGCATCCCGGCGGGCTGGAGCCCTGGAAAATAAAGGCGAAACGCCACGGCGTAGTCGTACAGGAGCTGCCGTTTCCGATACCCGCCTCGGACCCGGCGGACATCCTCAACCGCTTCGAGGACGCCATTACTCCGCGCACCCGCGTGATCAGCGTGAGTCACGTCACCTTTCCCACCGGCTGCGTGCTGCCGGTACGGGAACTTGCGGCGCTGGCCCGGCCGCGCGGCATTCTTACGCTGGTCGACGGCGCGCACGCGATCGGGATGATGGACCTGGACATGCATGACCTGGACGCCGACTTCTATGCATCCAGTCCCTACAAGTGGGCGGGCGCGCCGGTCGGGACGGGCTTTCTTTACATGCGGCGCGAGTCGCAGGATCGGGTCTGGCCGACGGTGGCGTCGATGGGCTGGGACGAAGAGGAGACCGGTGCGATGCGCTACGACCGCCTGAGCCAGCGCGCCGGGCCGCTGCTGCTCGCAACGATTGCGGCACTCGAGTTTCAGAATGCCATTGGCCGCGGTCGCATCGAGCAACGCGTGATGGCGCTGGCCGCCGGGCTGCGGGAAAGGCTCGGGGAGATTCCCGGAGTGACGCTGTACGCCTCGGACCGTCCCGAGCTCTGTTGCGGGCTGACGGGTTTCACCCTCGAAGGCCATGACCGCATCGAAGTCGTAAACACGCTATGGCGGCGCAACCGCGTTTGGGTTCGGGAAACCGACTACGGCCTGAACACGGTGCGCGCCTCGACCCACCACTACAACACGGAAGAACAGGTGGACCGGCTGGTCGAGGGAATTCACCAGATCCTGAAGGAGGGTACGACATGACCAGGCCCGATCCCTATCACATCGAACGGCGCGACTTCTTCGCCGGGATTGCCGGCGGGGCCGCGTTCGCGCTGGGCGCCACCATGCTGGGCGCCGAGCCGGCGCATGCAAACTGGGGCCTGATCGCTCCCGGGCCCGTGCCCGGCAAAGACTTCGACGGGCGCAGCCTGGTCAACAGGCCGCGCGCCTACGAGGTCATGGAGCAGGAGGGCGTGGACGGAATCGTTGCGCTCAACCCGGTCAACGTCTTTTACCTGGGCAACTACTTCTCCTACGAGGTGCAGAAACTCAGGGCCATACCCAGCTTCGCGGTAATGCCGCGCGATCCCGGCAAGCCGTCCTTTCTGGTCGTGGCGTCGACCGACCTGTGGTTCATCGCCAACGCCGAGCGGGAGTACCCCGAGATCATCCCGTACAGCGCGCCGGTGGCCTGGGAGCAGTACCGCGACCGCGATGCCTGGAACCAGCAGCCCGAAGCGCTTGGCGGATTTCGCCGGCCGATCCGTGAAGAAACCCTCACGGACATCGAACGGGGCTGGGTGGAGATGGAGCGCCGCTTCGAGAAACGCAAGGCGGCCACGCCGGAATGGGCGCTGATACGCGCGCTGGAGGAAGCGGGACTGGCCAACGGCCGCGTCGCGGTGGACGACATGAGCATTGCCCATATCCTGGGCAGCCTGGGGCAGGACACCATCACGTGCGTGCCCGGCGACAACACGTTCCGAAAGATCCGAATGATCAAGTCCGACGTGGAGCTCAAGCACATGCGCGCTGCGGCGCGAGCGAACCAGGACGCCTGTATGGCCATGCTTCGGCAGATAGAGGCAGGTATGACAAAAGCCGATACGGACCAGCTTTTCCTTCAGGAGGCGGCCAAACGCGGCGCGAAGGCCATATGGATTGCGATGGGCACCATTGGCGGGTTTGCCGACGGCGAGGTTGTGCCGGGACGCCCGATGATGGTGGACGCGGTGTGCCAGATCAACTACTACCACGGCGATTTCGGGCGTACCTGGTGCCTGGGCGAACCCCGCAAGGACGTCCTTGACCGGGTGGGCATTATTCGCAAGGGCTACGAGGCGGCGCTGGATGTGATTCGCCCGGGGCTGAAGTACTCGGAATTGCGGGCGCACGCTGGGGAGGCGATGAACAAGGCGAACCCGGCGCTGGCCAAGGCCACTTTCGGCGCTTCGCCGCATTCGGTAGGTCTGCAGCACACGGACCAGCCGTATCGGGACGGTCTGCCGTTCATGGTTGCGGACGACCTGACCTTCCGGGAAAACATGACGCTTACCATCGACATGCCGTCTCTGGAAATCGGCTGGGGCGGCGCGCACCTTGAAGACCTGATCGTCGTGACGAAGGACGGTTTCGAGCCGCTGGCGACCATGGACGACCCGCTGGTCGTGCTCTGAACGAAAAACCCTGCCCTGGAAAGTGGGCAGGCGGCCCGTAACCGTCTATAATCGCGCGCCGTTAAGGGTTGGAGTTGATCGTGTCGATCTCCGTTTTCGAAGCCGCGCGGCCGGTGATCAAGGGGTTGATTATTGCCGTTCTGGCGATTGTCGGCGCATACATCGGTCATTGGGCGCACGGCGCAATGCTGAACGACTACACGCCGGTGCAGCCGATCGAATTCAGCCATGAAATTCACGCCGGCGAAAACGAGATCCCCTGCCAGTATTGTCATTCCTGGGCCGACCGGTCAGCGACGGCGGGAGTTCCCAGCGTCGAGACCTGCGTGGGCTGTCACAAGGGCTTAAGCGAGGTTCGCGATACGCCCGACGTGGTGAAGCTTTTCGATTACTGGGAGCGCGGCGAAGGCATTCCCTGGGTCAAGGTCCACGATACGCCGGATTTCGTGCATTTTCGGCACAAGCCGCATATCCGTGGCGGCGTTGAGTGCCAGACCTGCCATGGGCCGGTGGAGGAAATGGTCCGGGTCACGCGGCGCGTGGACCTGAACGAAAACCTTCGAATGCCCTGGTGCATCGATTGCCATACCGAGGAAGACGTGGCCAATGGCCGCGACTGCCTGACCTGCCACTATTGACGCCATGCTGAGCCGCAGAGACATATTCAAATACCTGGCCGGCGGCGGAGTCGGCGTGGGGACCGGTCTCTTGCTGGGCGAAGTGAACCAGAGGCCGCTGGAAACGCTGCTTTCCACTCATATCCCCCCGGAGGATTTCTCGCCGGGCATGGACACCTGGTACAACACCCTGTGCCGCATGTGCCCGGCCGGCTGCGGTATTTCCGTCAAGGTGCGCGAAGGGCGAGCCAAGAAGATCGAGGGCAACCCCAATCACCCGGTCAGCCGGGGCGGCACCTGCGCGCTGGGCCAGGCCAGCCTCAATGCCTTGTACAACCCCGACCGGCTGCGCTCGCCGATGCGCTCGGACGGGGAGGGCGGCTTTGTGGAATCTTCCTGGGAAGAGGCCTTTGCGGCCATTGCGCCGCGCCTGGGCGCCATGCAGTCCGCGGGAATGGGCGGCCGCACCTGGATTCTTACCGCCGGCCTGCTCAGTTCCGGCGAGGAAGCGCTGGACAAGTTCCGGGAGGCGCTGGGCGCGAACGTATTGCGCCTCGGCCTGGACACCCCGGCGACCGAACTGGCCGCTGCGCAGGCGATGTACGGCTTCAGCGGCCTGCCGCATTACGACATCGCGAAAGCGGACCTGGTGATTTCTTTCGGCGCCGATTTCCTCGGCGTCTGGCGATCCCCGGTGGGCTATTCCAAGGCGTACGGCGAGTTTCGCGAAGTCGGCGACGGGCATCGCGGCCATCTTGTGCAGGTTGAGCCGCGCATGTCGCTGACCGGAGCCAATGCGGACGAATGGCTGCCGGCGCGTCCGGGGACCGAAGGCGCCCTGGCCCTGGCCCTGGCCGCCGCGTTGCTGCGGCATGGCGGCTCAAGCGAGGAACTGAACGGCTGGGAAGGCCTGTCCAGCGCCCTGAGCCTCGACGAGGCCGCGGCGCTGGCTGACCTGCCCGCCGAACGGTTGCACGCTCTGGCGGAGCGCATGGCGGCAGCGGAAACACCGCTGGTCCTTGGCGGCGGAACGGCGGGCGCCGGAAGCAACGCGACCGAAACACTGACCTGCGTGGCCGCGCTGAACCGCGTTCTGGGCGCCGCCGGGACCACCGTCAGGCCCAACCTGGCGCACGCGCCCCAATACTCGGCGCTGAGTGACATCGAGGGTTTTGTATCCGCGGCGGACAACGGCGAGGTGTCGCTGGTGATCGTGGCTGGCGTGGACCCGCTGCACGACCTGCCGGACTCCCTGGGATTGCGCGGCGCGCTGGACAGGGCCGAACTCGTAGTGGCGCTCGACAGTTTTCCCAGCGATACGGCGACTGCCGCTGACTGGATCCTGGCTGCGGACACGTTTCTGGAGGCCTGGGACGACGACATTTCTCTTCCGGGAAGCGGGAAACTGTCCGTTACATTGCAGCAGCCGGTACAGAAACGCCTGTACGACACGCTGTCGGTTACCGATATCGTCCTGCAGCTCGCGCAACGGGCCGGCGGGGCGCTGGCCGAGGCCCTTCCTCATGATGACGCCGAAGCCTATACGCGCGCCGAGTGGGCGAACGCATGGAATTCCCTGGGCCTTGAAGGGGATTTCGACGCCGGCTTCCGGCAGGTGCAGCAGCAGGGCGTCTGGGTCGCCGACCTGGCGGAAGGCATGGCCGACCGGCTTTCGGCCGAGGCGCCGGCGCCTGCGGCACCGTCCGAAGCCCGGTTCGCCGGGAGCGCATCGGAGTTTCCGTTCGTGTTGCATCCGTTCCAGACGCCGGGATTGCGCGAAGGCAAAGGGGCCAGGCTGCCCTGGATACAGGAACTTCCGGATCCCCAGACCAGCGTGGCCTACGGAAGCTGGGTGGAACTGAACCCGGCCACGGCGGACGAACTGGATCTCAGGGACGGTGACCTGGTGGAGGTGAGCTCGCAGGCCGGCACGGTGACCGCGCCGGTGCTGCGGTATCAGGGCGTGCGTCCCGATGTGATTGCCATGCCGCTGGGGCAGGGGCACAAGGCCAACGGCCGATACGCGCAGGGGCGCGGAGTGAACCCGGCCTCGCTGCTCGTGGCCCAGGGCGACTCGGCAACCGGGGCGCTGGCCTGGGCCGCCACCCGCGTGGCCCTGCGCAAGACCGGCGAGCGTGTGCGCATGACGAAGACCGGCGGCGTCAGCCGCACGCTGGGCAGGCAGATTCTCGGACCGGCATAAAGGCATGAGCAAGATCACCGACAAACTGCGCGAGTACCGCACCCCCGGCTACTACACGAAATTCGACTACCACTGGACCATGGCCGTGGACCTGGACCGCTGCACCGGCTGTGAGGCCTGCGTGGTGGCCTGCCAGGCGGAGAACAACCTGCCGATCGTGGGCGAAAAGCTCATGCGCCAGGGCCGCGAGATGAAGTGGATACGCATCGAGCGCTACTGGGACGGCGAATACCCGGACGCGCGGCTGAATTTCATCCCCATGCTGTGCCAGCAATGCGACGAGGCGCCCTGCGAAATCGCCTGTCCGGTGTTCGCCACCTATCACAACCAGGACGGCCTCAACGCCCAGGTTTACAACCGCTGCATCGGGACGCGCACCTGCGCCGTCTACTGCCCCTACGAAGTGCGTTTCTTCAACTGGTTCACCTACACCTGGGACGAGCCGCTGGAACAGCAGCTCAACCCGGACGTGACCGTGCGCGAGAAGGGCGTAATGGAAAAGTGCACCTTCTGCGTGCAGCGCATCAACCGCGCCAAGGACCTGGCTCGCGACGAGGACCGGCGCGTGGCCGACGGCGAGGCCCAGCCGGCCTGCGCCCAGGCCTGTCCTACCGACGCGATCGTCTTCGGCGACCGCAACGATGCGGAAAGCGCCGTGTCGCGCAAGCTGAAGGACCCCCGCGCCTACAAGGTGCTGGAAGAACTGAACACCCATCCCAGCGTCGTCTACCTTCAGAATTCCCGCGAACCGCTTGCGGGCAGCGAAGATGACGAACATCACGGCGAAGAGTCGGACGGACACGCGGCAAGCCCGGTGATGTGGCCGGAAAGATCGACTGAGGCGGTGGCCTGACCATGAGTGCTACCCGGGAACTCATGTTCGATCATGGCCAGCCGAGTTACTCGGAGGTCAATAACGACGTCATCAATGCGCTGACCACCACCACCTGGCGTTACTGGGTGACGCTGGGCATATCCGCCGGCGCCGCCCTGCTGTTCTTTGTAGCGCCGTGGATCTACCAGATCATCGTGGGCGTGGGCGCCGCGGGCATGAACCGCAACGCGATGTGGGGCACCTACCTGTCCAACTTCATCTTCTGGATCGGACTGAGCCACTCGGGGACCCTGCTGTCCGCGGTGCTGCACATTACCCAGTCGGACTGGCGCAAATCGATTTACCGAAGCGCGGAGGCGATGACGCTGTTCTCGCTGATGACCGCAGCCATGTTCGTGATGGTGCACGTCGGGCGGGTGTGGTTCGTGCACTGGACCTTCCCGTTTCCCAATCCCATGGAACTGTGGCCGAACTTCCGCTCGCCGCTGATGTTCGACGTGATGGCGATCCTGACCTACCTTACGGCCAGCACCGTATTCATCTACATGGGCTCGCTGCCGGACTTCGCCGCGGTGCGCGACCGCTCCACCGGGTTGCGCAGAAGGATTTACGCGGTCATGTGCTTCGGCTGGCGCGGCACCGCCCACGAGTGGCACACGCTGGGCTGGGCCTATACCTTTTTCGCCGTGCTCGTGATCCCGCTGGCGGTTTCGGTGCATTCCATCGTGTCCTGGGACTTCGCCATGTCCACGGTCCCCGGGCTGCACCACACGATTTTCGCGCCTTATTTCGTGTGCGGGGCGATCTACTCGGGTACGGCGGGCATCGTGACAGTCATGTGGATGCTGCGGAAATTCATGGGCTTCGGTCGCTACATCGGGCAACTGCACATCGACAACCTGTCCAAGCTGCTGCTGGTGCTGTCGCTCATCTGGACGTATATCAACATTTGCGAGAACTTCAGCGGCTGGTACAGCGGAACCTCTTTCGAGTACGAAGCGATCCTGTACAGGATCTGGGAGGGCCCGTTCTGGTGGCTGTACTGGGAGATGATCCTGTTCTGCGCAGTGGTGCCGCTGGCGCTGTTCTCGCGCCGTATCCGGACCAACTGGAACGTGATGCTGGTGCTTTCCATCCTGATCAATATCGGAATGCTGACGGAGCGCTTTGTCATCGTGGCCAGTTCTCTGCCACGCAAGTTCCTGCCCGACGTGTTCGGAACCTACTTCCCGAGCCTGGTCGAGATTTCCATCACGCTCGGCTCATTCGCCATCTTCACCACGCTGTTCCTGCTGTTCGTGAAGATCTTCCCGGCGGTTTCCATCTACGAGGTCAAGGAGACGCTCAACCCGCTGCGCAAGAGGGAGGCCCACACATGACGCTGCTGGCTTCCTTCGTGCACGAAGACACGGCGCTTGACGCCGCCCGGGCCCTGCGCGAGAAGGGCATTGCCGGAGTGGAGCTGTTTTCTCCCATACCCCTGCACGGGGCCGAGGATGCGCTCGGACTGGGCAAGTCCATGGTGCGGGTGTTCACGTTGGTCGGGGGCATTCTGGGCGCTATCGGCGGTTTCACGCTGTGCGTGTGGACCGCCACGCGCTTCATCCTGCCGACCGCGGGACGGCCCGTGATTGCGCTGCCTCCGTACCTGCTGATTACCTACGAGAGCACCATCCTTTTGGGCACGCTGATGACGCTGCTGGGCTTTTTCGTCGTGAGCCGTTTACCGGCGTGGCGGGACCGTACATACCGGACCTCCAGCAACGTGGACCGCTTCATAATTTCGGTGGCCGGAGCCGGCGCGCCCGATGCCGAGGAGATTCTGCGCGCCGCCGGCGCCGAGTCGATCGAGCGGGAGGACGCGGAATGAGCCGCGCCGCCATCGCGCTGATCGCCGCCGCTATGGCCGTTCCGGGTGCCCTCGGCGCCTTGCCCTGGAACGACGACATGAAGGACCAGCCGAGCGTCAAGACCCAGGAAACCAGGGTGGAGCTGCCGGCCGAGTCCGTTCCTGCCGACGGCGGCGAACTGGACGGCCCGGCCGATCTCCCGGAACTGGTGCGGGCGCGGCTGAAGGCCGGAGAGCAGCTGAGCAATCCGCTTGCCGCGGAAGATCAGGATGATGGCCGCGCTGCGGAGATGTACGACACCTACTGCCGTGTCTGCCACGGCGTGGCCGGCGCAGGCGACGGCAGCGTGGGACTCAAGTACATCCCGCAGCCCATGGACCTCACCTTGCCCTACGTGCAGCAGCAGACCGACGGGCAGCTCTACTACACCATCACGCACGGTGGCGTGATCATGCCCAGCTACCGGTTCGCGATGTCTCAGGAAGACCGCTGGCGCATTGTGCAGTACCTGCGCGCCGGCCTGCTTGAGGAAGCCGCGAGAGCGGCGGGCGCCGCCGGGGCCCAGGCGGCGGCCCGGGGGGGGGCGGCGGCGGGGGCTTTGGCCAGTACCTGCGCGCGGGCCTGCTGGAGGAAGCCGGGAGAGCGGCGGACGCCGCCGGGACCGAGGCCGAGTCCGGCGGCGAGACGGCGGCGGAATGAGCGTCAACGGCGGCACGGGTGCGCTGGGCGCGAAGGCGTTCATGGGCGTGATCGGCGTTCTTGCCGGTTTGGCGGCCGTTTCCTTTGGCCTGCTCTGGTTTGACGGCGCCGATGGTGATTTTCCCTGGGCATTCGCGCTGGTCATGTGGATGTTCGTGCTGGGCTTGAGCCAGGCGGGCATTTGTTTTACCGCGGTAATGCGACTTTGCAAGGCGGAATTCGCGCGCGCCTTCTACCGCCTGGGCGAGGTGATGACGCTTGCGTTCCTGCCTTTCGCCTTTATCGGCTTTGCCTTGATCTTTTCCTGCGGGCGCGAGTCCCTGTTCTACTGGCTGCAGGAAGGCGATCACGGGCACCTGAGCCCCTGGCTGAACGAGGACCTGCTGTTCTGGCGCAACCTCGTGGCGCTGGCGGCCTTCTACGGCCTGTCGGTGCTTTATTTCCTTTGGGGCCTGCTGCCGGACGTCCGCGACGATCTGGCCGAGAGCGGCAATCCCGTCTGCCGCGCCTGCTGGCGGTGGCTGTCCTCCTGGCGCCGCCGCGTGAACATGTTCGCGCTGCAAAGGCGGCTGTTTTTCTCGTCCTTCTTCATCCTCTTCTTCTACGTCATGTCGAACTCCTTCATCGCCTGGGACTTCGGAATGACGCTGGTCTCGCATTACCACAGCAGCGTATACCCCCTGTATTACATCCAGGGAATTAACCTGGCCGGCTCGGCGGCGATCCTCCTGATGAGCGCCGTGCTGTGGCGCTGCGAGGGCCTCAAGGAGTCGTTCGACGCAGGCCGCCTCAAGCAGATGGGCATCCTGATCACGTCCTTCAGCCTGCTTTGGCTCTACATGTTCTGGGCCCAGTTCTTCGTGTCGTGGTTCGGCAACCTCGATTACGAGTACGGTGTGGTTTCGCTGCAGATGTACGGTCATTACCAGCCGTTTTTCTGGACTATGGTCAGTTGCATGTTCTTTGCCCCCCTGCTGTGCGGTCTCGCCGCCTGGGTCAAGCGCACCTGGCCCGCCATGCTGGTGCTGTCAGGACTCATCGTGGTCGGTTTCTGGATCAACCGCTATCTCAACGTCATGCCGATACTGGAACCGGCGCATGTGCCGTTCACGGATACCAGGGAATGGCTGATTGCGATTTCCGCGCTGGCCTCCTGGTTCTTCCTGGTGCTGGTGATGTTCCGTAGCATGCCGATGATCTCCGCCTGGCAGATCAGCAACTACGCAACCGAAGAGCAACTCGAAGCCGCGTCCTGACGGCGCGCCCTCCCTCCGTCAGGAGAGGCTGCGAATCAGCGCCTCTATGTCGTGGTCGCTGGGCGTGACCGCGGTTGCGGCAGGGGCGCCGGAAACACGCGCTTCGGCCCGCTCGCCCAGCGCCGCCAGGCGCGCCTTGCGTGCGCGGAAGCGACGTTGCGCGGTCTTTCCCAGGCGCCGCAGCGTGTCGCGCCGCATGCCTTCATTCTCATCGTCTGCCGGCGCGCCGGGAAAGCGCGGCTCGATGGCGATGCAGTCCACCGGGCAGGGGGCCAGGCACAGCCCGCAGCCGACGCATTCGTTGTGAACGATGGTGTGGGTGAAGTTGCGGCTGCCGATGATCGCGTCCACCGGACAGGCCGGCAGGCACCGTGCGCAGCCCACGCACAGCGCTTCGTCGATTCGCGCTACCGAGGGCTGCACGCCACTAGCGCACCCGCATGCCCGGTTCGGCACCCTCGTCGGGCGAAAGCAGAAAGACGCGCTTCTCGCCTTCGCCGGCCGCCAGCACCATGCCCTCGGAAACACCGAAACGCATCTTTCGCGGCTTGAGATTGGCCACCAGGACGACCTTGCGGCCGACCAGGATGGCCGGCGCATAAGCACCGGCAATTCCGGCGAACACGGTGCGGCCCTTGCCGCCGTCGTCCAGGGTCAGGCGCAGCAGGCGCTCGGCGCCGGGAACGCGCTCGGCCCTGGTGATCCGGGCCACTCTCAGGTCCGTTCGCAGAAACTCTTCAATGTCGACAGGTTCGGCGCGCTCGGCATCACCCGCCGCCTGCTCGCGGCTGACGTCCACCAGGGACTTTAGCGTCTTCGGCGCCACGCGGCTCGCGAGCGGTTTGAATTTTCTGATCTTCGCACCCAGCAAGGGTTGGTCGACGTCCCGCCAGACAAGCTTCGCGCCAAGGAACTCCTCGGCTGATGCAGACATGCGCGGCAGCACCGGCGCGACATAAGTCATCAGAACCCGGAACAGGTTGATGCCCTGGGTAACCACGGCGTGCAGTTCGTCGCGCCTGTCGTCATCCCTGGCCAGTTCCCAGGGCTTGCGCTCGTTGATCCACACGTTGGCGCGGTCCGCCAGCGCCATGATCGACCGCATGGCCTTGCCGTACGAGCGCGACTCGTAGAGTTCGCCGATCCGCTCTCTTTCCGCGGCGAATTCCTCGTATAGAGCCGGATCATGCAGGGTCGGGCCGAGTTCGCCGCCAAGCCCGCGCTGCACGAAGCTCGCGCAGCGGCTGGCGATGTTCACCAATTTCCCCACCAGGTCCGAGTTGATCCGGGCGGCGAAGTCCTCCAGTTGCAGGTCGATGTCGTCCAGTCCCGGACCAAGCTTGGCGGCGTAGTAGTACCGCAGGTATTCCGGGTCCAGGCCGGCGGCCAGGTAGTCTGCCGCGGTAATGAAGGTGCCCCTGGACTTGGACATTTTCTGCCCGTCCACGGTAAGAAAGCCGTGCACGAAGACCCCGGTGGGCGTGCGCATGCCCGCGCCCAGAAGGACCGCGGGCCAGAACAGCGCGTGAAAGTACAGGATGTCCTTGCCGATGAAGTGATAAAGCTCGGTGTCGCTGTCCGCGCCGAAATAGCGCTCGAACCGGCCTTCGCCGTCCTCGCCGGCCCCGCAGAGGTTGCGGAAGCTCGCCATGTAACCCACGGGCGCATCCAGCCACACGTAAAAATACTTGCCCTTTTCGCCCGGCACTTCAAAACCGAAATACGGCTCGTCGCGGGTAATGTCCCAGTCCTTCAGGCCTTCCTTGAACCACTCGGCCAGCTTGTTGCGGGCGCCGCGGTCGAGGTTGCTGGCCTGCATCCAGGTCTTGAGCTGCGACTCGAATTCGCCCAGCGTGAAGAACTTGTGCTCGGATTCGCGGGTGACCGGCGGCCGGCCGCTCAGGATCGAACGGGGATTGACCAGTTCGGAGGGCGCGTAGGTGGCCCCGCAAGCCGCGCAACTGTCGCCGTACTGGTCGTCCGCACCGCAGGACGGACACTCGCCGCGCACGTAGCGGTCGGGCAGGAACATGCCCGCCTCTTCGTCGTAGGCCTGCTGAATTTTGCGGGTATGGATATAACCCCGCTCTAACAGTCGTGCGTATATGCGCTCGACCAGTTCGCGGTTTTCCGGCGAATGCGTGGTGTAGAAATTATCGAACCGGATTCCGAAGGACTCGAAGTCCCGCACATGCGCCGTCCGGCAGGACTCCGCATATTCCTCGGGACTCACGCCCTCTTCGCGCGCCTTGAGCATGGTGGGCGTGCCGTGCGCGTCGGTTGCGCAAACGAAAGCGCAATCGGCGCCGGAAAGCCTCTGGTACCGGACCCAGATATCGGTCTGCACCATCTCCAGCAGGTTGCCGAGATGAATCTGGCCGCTGGCGTACGGAAGCGCCGCGGTAACGAGGATTCTGCGGGTCATCGTGCGGATTATCCCGGTATTCAGGCAACTACCAGCCGCAGGAAAGACCCTGGTTCTCAGTCTTCAGCCAATCCATCAAGGGCTGAAAGTAGGCGATGATGGCTGAAGCGTCCATTTCGCGCTGGCCCGTCACGGCTTCCAGCGAGTCCTGCCAGGGTTGGCTGGAACCCTGCTCAAGCATCTTCCACAGCAGTGCGCCGGCCTCCTTGTTTCCGTATATGGAGCACTCGTGCAACGGTCCCTCAAAACCGGCGGCTTCGCACAAGGCCCGCTGAAATTGAAACTGCAGTACGAAGGCCAGGAAGTAACGGGTATAGGGCGTATTGCCGGGAATGTGGTACTTCGCGCCGGGATCAAAGTCGCTCTCGCTGCGTTCCACCGGCGGGCGTATTCCCTGGTAGCGGGTCCTCAGGTCCCACCATGCCGCGTTGTAGTCCTCCGGCGCGATCTCGCCGGAGAACACTCCCCAGCGCCACTGGTCCATGAGCTTGCCGAAAGGCAGGAAGGCGATCTTGTCCAGCGCGGTCTTCATCTGGGTGTTGATCAGGGCCTCGTGGCTGTCCTTGACTTCGCTCACCAACCCCAGGTCCTTGAGAAACTTGCCGGTCATCGACAGCGTAACCGTGTCTCCCACGGCCTCGTGGAATCCGTCGTGGGCTCCGGACTGGAAGATGATCGGCTGGTCGCGGTAGGCCAGGAAGTAGTAGATGTGCCCCAGCTCGTGGTAGATCGTAAAGAGGTGTTCCTGGGTGGGCTCGATACACATCTTGATCCGCACGTCGTCCTTGCCGTCCAGGCTCCAGGCGCTGGCATGGCACACTACTTCGCGGTCGCGCGGCTTCACCAGCAGGGAGCGCTCCCAGAAGTTTGCGGGCAGCTCCGGCATTCCCAGCGATACGAAGAAGTCCTCGGCCAATTCGGTCATGTAAACGGCGTCGTATTCCTGCTCCTGCATCGCCCCGGTCACGTTCAGTTCCGCTACGCCTGCATAGGGTTCCGCCAGGTCGTAGATTTCGCCCCAGGTCTGCGACCACATGTTGCCGAATAAATGCGCCGGGACCGGCTCGCCCACGGGAACCTTGTCCTCGCCGTAAGCCTGGCGCAGCTTGTCCGCCGTATAGCAGTGCAATTGCTCATAGAGCGGCTCCACCTGCCCCCAGAGGCGCTCGACCTCCTGGCTGAAGTCGGCCACCGGCATGTCGTACCCGGCGCGCCACAGTTCGCCCATGTCGTTGAAGCCCAATTCGCGGGCGCCCTCGTTGCCGAGTTCCACGAATCGCTGGTAATCACTCCGAAACGGAGGAGAAATGGTGCGCCAGCCCCGCCAGGCCTCCAGAAGCTCGTCATAGTCTCGGCTGCGGGCGATGACTTCGCTCAGCTGCTCGAGGTCCCGGCAGCTGTCCAGGCCGTCCGGGCAGTACTTCCCGCTTCCGTAGGCGCCTTCCATTCGCGTCATGATCTCCGATAGTTCGCGGCGCTTGGCGTCGTCGTCCGGCGCCGGCAGGGTGGTGCCCCACTTGATCGCGTTGATGGCGCGCTGCGTAATCAGGTCCAGTTCCATTCCGTTGTAGCGCTTGGCGCCCTCGACCGCGGTGCTCTGAAATTTCAGGCTGCGTTCCTGCGCGCGTGAAGCCAAAAGCGCAGTGTCCTGGTTGATATACGTCTGGTAGGCCCAGGCCGCGGCCGCGCCCTCCACGCGCATCTCCTCGTATTGCTCGCTGATCGACTTGACGAAGTCTTCGGCGCTTTGCTCGGGCGCGTCTGCGGTCGATACACCGACGGACACCGCCAGGGCCGTCAACGCGACGATGATTCGGGTCTTCACTTTGATTCTTCCTCCACAGGTGTCATGCATTTCTTCAACGGTTTCAGGAAAACCGCGAGGATCAGGCCGCTTCCAACCGTTGTGAGCACGATCTGCCAGTACAGTCCGGGCATGTCGCTGAGCGCTTCGGGGTCGAATTCTCCCGCAATCAGGCCGGCAATCAGGCTGCCCAGCGATGCGCCCAGGAACCAGATTCCCATCATCTGGCCCACGTATTTCTTCGGCGCCAGCCGCGTTACAGCGGAGAGGCCTACGGGACTCAGGCACAGTTCGCCGGTGGTGTGCAAGAGGTAGGTAAAGAACAGCCAGGTGGGCAGCACCGGGTTGCCCTCGGCCACCAGCGTGGCGGCGCCGATCATCACCACGAATCCCAGCCCCAGCTGGATGAGCCCAAACGCGAACTTCAGCGGTGTGGACGGGTCAAGATTACGCCGCGCCAGGGCTGTCCACAGCATCGCGAACAGCGGGCCCAGGACGATGATGAAGAAGGGATTGAGCGACTGGAACCACTCGGCCGGGAAGCTGAATGCACCGAACTCGCGAATCGTGTAACGCTCGGCGAACAGGTTCAGCGACGAGCCGGATTGCTCGAACCCCGCCCAGAACATGGCGGCGCCAAGGAACAACACGATGATCCCGATCACGCGCAGGCGTTCGTCCCGCGTAAGTCCCCCGAAAAACAGCAGGAAAAAGAAGTAAATCGCCGCCACCGCAACGATTACGACGGCGCTCGCTTCCGCAATCGCGCGTGCGTTCAGTTCGATGGCACCGCCCAGCGCCCCGGCATAGACCGCGGCGAGCGCGGCAAGAAAGGCCGCTACGCCCAGCCAGACCTTTTTCCGATATGCGGCGGAGGCCGCGGATTCGGGACGGGCGCCGGCCGCACCCAGGTATTCGCGGGTGTAGTAGAACTGGACCAGGCCGAAGAGCATTCCCACGCCGGCCGCGGCGAAGCCGTAGTGCCAGTTGTAGTCGGCCAGCCAGCCGCACACCAGCGGGCCAATGAACGCGCCGACGTTGATGCCGAGGTAATACAGCGTGAAACCGCCGTCGCGCCGCGGGTCCGTGGGTGAGTAGAGTTGCCCGACCAGGGCGCTGATGTTGGGTTTGAGCAGGCCGGTGCCCAGCACGACCAGGATCAGCCCCATGTAGAAGGTGGCGACGCTCGGTATGGCGAGAACAAAGTGCCCGCTCATGATGATTATGCCGCCTGCCCAGACCGCGCGCTGACCTCCAAGGAGGCGGTCCGCCAGCCATCCCCCCGGCAGGGCCACCAGGTAAACGGCGGCGGTGTACACGCCGTAAATGGCGGTGGCGATTTCGTCGGTCAGGCCCATTCCGCCTCTCTGCACCTGGTCGACCATGAAGAGGACGAGCAGGGCGCGCATGCCGTAATAGCTCATGCGTTCCCACATCTCGGTGAAGAACAGGGTGACGAGACCCCGCGGATGGCGGAAGAAATTCAGCATCGGCGCATTATAAGCAGCGGGCAAGCGGCGGATGATCCGGGGCGGCGGCGCGTTGATGCCGCCTTTCCTCGTCCGCGTCTTCCGGGAGGCGCCATCCCTGGCTTGGTTCCGCCATCCTGGCTCCAACACTCCCGGAAGACGCGGACGAGGAAAGGCTTCGGCTGCGGCTGCGGCAAATCGGCCCGGAACTCCAGGAACGGGTGCGCTACCGCAGTTCAAACTGCGTCAATTCGGCTACGCTTCGTTTGCGTCCGCTTTCGGGAAGTGCTTTGTCAAAAGGCGCTGGACCGTCATCCGGTCCCTCCTTGCGCTCTGTGCTAGTGTTCCAACTCCGTCTTGGTATTGGCGCGGGAGATGCCGAGAGGCTGATCATGAGAACGGCGATAGTTGCAGCGCGGGGCGCGTCGGTATTGGTGTTGCTGGCGGCATCGCTGTCGACACCGGCGCAGTTGCAGCCGGAGAGTCCGGCCGAACGGCTGCGGGTCCGGGCGGACCAGCAGAGTCAGGATGGCGGTTACGCCGCGGCGGTCAGTGGACGGGGCAGGACTTTTCGGGAATGCGAGGACTGTCCGGAGATGGTTGTGATTCCCGCGGGCCGTTTTCGAATGGGCTGCTTGCAGCATTTCTGGAGGGAAGGTTTACGGGTCATCCACTACCGTTACGGTGGGCGTTGTGAAACCAAACTTCCGGTGCATGAGATCACGATACCGCGTCCGTTTGGTTTGTCGAAGTACGAGGTAACGTTTGCGCAGTGGGATGCTTGCGTGGCGTCGGGCGGCTGCGGAGGTTACCGGCCGGACGATGCGGGTTGGGGCCGCGGCGATCGCCCGGTAGTGAATGTGAGTTGGAAGGACGCGCAGTCGTATGTGAAGTGGCTGTCCGAACTGACGGGCGAGGCGTATCGATTGCCGAGCGAGTCCGAATGGGAGTATGCAGCGCGTGCGGGGTCGGTCACGGATTACGCTTGGGGCAATTACATTGGTAAGAATCGGGCCAATTGCAACGGCTGCGGTAGTCGATGGGACAGTGAGATGACAGCCCCGGTGGGCTCGTTCGCGCCGAATGCGTTCGGCCTGTACGACATGCACGGCAACGTCTGGGAGTGGGTGGAGGATTGTTGGAATGAGAGTTATCGGGGCGCCCCCCTGGATGGCGGCGCGTGGCTGAGCGGGAATTGCGATGGCCGCGTCTTGCGCGGCGGTTCCTGGTACATGCAACCCGGCCACCTCTCCTCGGCGAACCGCAATTGGAGCATTACGGCCAACCGCGCCGACGACGGTTTTCGGGTTGCCCGGACTCTTGAGCCATGAGTCTTTGCCTTGTTGCCTTTGTGGGGGCAACCGGGTCATGTTCGCCTTTGGGCCTGAATTGAGGATATTCAAGGAAATAGCTTGCCGGCTGCCAATGACGTTTCAGCACGCCCCGGAAAAGCGCGTCTCTCCCAAGGGCGGCAAACGGCCTATCGCATTGTGTTCGGGCTATCATTTCCGCCGCCGTGCAGGTTTTTCTGGATTTTTTCTTTCTCGTGCCGTTTCTGGCGGCCTACCTCTTGTGGGGGCTGATCCCGGCCGTGTGGGTTCTGATGGGCGCCGTGATCTTGCAGGTGGCCGCGCAGTGGCTGATCGGCGGGCGCTACAAGCCGAAGCCGATCACGCTGGCCTCCGCGGGACTGGTGCTGTTCTTCGGCACTCTGACCGTCGTGCTCAAGGATCCGGTGTTCATCAAGTGGAAGCCGACCGTCCTGTACTGGGCGATGAGCGTTGCGCTCCTTGGCGCGCGCCTGTGGAAACGCAAGGGCGTTGTCCACGCCATCCTGGCGTCGCAGGCGGAGGGCTTTGCCGCCCTGCCGGCCCGCGCGGCATCGGTGCTCGACTGGGCGTGGCTCATGTTCCTCGTCGTTATGGGCGCGCTCAATATTTGGGTGGCGTATTCGTTCAACGAATCCACCTGGGTCTACTTCAAGCTATTCGGTCTCACCAGCCTGACCCTGGTGTTCGGCCTGCTGCAGGGCCTGTGGGTGGTGCGGTCCCTGAAGGCGGTCGAAAGCGAGTGAACATCGATCGTCCTTCCCTCATTCGCGCACGGCTGCTCGAAGCCCTGGCGCCCTGCGAAGTCGAAGTGCAGGACGACTCGCACCTGCACGCCGGCCACGTCGGCGCCCGCGATGGAGGCGGCCACTATTCCGTTCGCATCGTGGCAGAGCAGTTTGACGGTCTTGCCCCGCTCGCGCGCCATCGCAAAGTCTACGCCGCGCTGGACGAATTGATGAACGGCTCCATCCACGCCCTGGCCATCACCGCCCTGACTCCCGACGAGGCAGCCTGAGCGACGCCAACTAAAGCGCGTTCCCGCCCCCTTTCCGGCAGGAGCGTCGCGAAGTGGCTCCGAAGGGAAGGGGGCGGGAACGCGCGAGGGTCTTCACACGCCCCGAAGAAACTCCAGAATAACGTCCACGTACTCCCCAGCCTTTTCCGGATAGTGCATCGGATGCCCCCCGGCGAACGAATGTCCAACCGAGCCGTCAACCAGCGCCAGGACCTTTTCATGGCAATTGTTCAAGGGGTCCGTCTCGGCAGTGAGCGCAAGCGTGGGCACCCGGACCTTCGCCAATGCGGCCTCCATGTCGTACTCCCTGAGTGCCTCGGTGGCGTCGTCCATCTGCTGCGCCAGCATGCTGTCGATGACGGCGTTGCGCAGCAGGGCGGCGCCTTGTTCGTCAAGCTCGAATCCCGAATCCCACATGCGCTGAAGCCACAGCGAGCGTTCCCATACCCAGGCGACGTGGGCGCCGTCCTCCGACCATCCAGGGGCCGGCTGCCGGGACAGCTTGAGCACCTCGTCGCGAAAGGCGCGGTCCCAGACCGGGCAGCCGTCCAGGACCAGATGCGTAACGCGATCGGGATGGCGAAGCGAGAGTTCAACCGCGAATTCGGAAGAAACATGGCCGCCGACCACGGCCGCGGACTCGAGTCCCAGGCCGTCCATGACCGCAGCGATATTGTCGGCGTAATCCTTGACCCACCAGGGGGCGGGGCGCGGGTCCGACTGGCCGTATCCCATGTTGTCCGGGGCGTAGCCGGCGTATCCCGAGTTGCCGAGTTCCTCAAGCGCCGGAATGTACAGACGGCTGGAGGCCGGGGTCCAGTGCAGCAGCAGGATCGGCGGCCCCGCGCCGGCGGACCGGACATGGACGAATCCCGAGGGCGTTTCGACCAGCCTGCGGCGGATGGTCATGCCGGAAACAAACTCAGGCGGCTTTCTTGCGCGGCGGTCGCCGCCAGGTCACCGGCATCAGCGAGTCGGGAAGGCGTTCGCCCTCTCTTAACGACTCGCTGCCCTCGAACGGGTTCTTTCGGGCCGTTGGGTTGAACTGGTAGCGGATGTCGCTGCCGATCCATCGCAGCGAGAACCCGAGGCGGCGCCCGGCGTAGCCGGCCGTGCGTGGCCTGGAGGCGTGAATCGTCTTCGGATGAATGATCAGCATGTCGCCGGCGCGGGCTTCCCATACGCGGATGTCCGCGTCGGGGGCGCTGACCCGCTCCAGCAGTTCCGACCAGGGATGGAAGTTGGGCGGCGCCTCGACACCCTCAAGCGCCCAGGAACTGACATAGCGGTGCGGGTCCTTGTTGGAGCCCGCCAGGGTAAGCAAGGGGGCGTTGTCGGGGCCCATGTCGGTCAGCGCCACCCACATCGACGGGCTGTGCTCTCCCGAGAACGGAAACAGGCACTCGTCGTTATGCCAGGGGGTGGCCGTTTCCTCCTTGCTGCCTTCCTTGAGAAAAGTGCCGTCCACCCAGGCGCGCATTTCGTTCGAACCGATCACGTCGGCGACGATCTCGGCGCAGCCGCATTCCTCGACCAGTGCCTGCATTTCCGGCACCCGCCAGTAGACATTGACCAGCCGCACGTAGCCGTCGTGGTCCTCGAATTCCACGTCGCGCATGGTCTCGTGGGGGCCGAAGGAAATCGAGCCGGCACGGAGCCCGGCGACGACCGAATCGATGACCTTCGTCATCTTTTCGACCCATTCCCTGGAAAAGACTCCCGGCACATGGGCCACGCCTACCTCCCTGTAGGCGTCGATGATTTCCCGCGTTACCTTGGGGTGCATGTCAACGGCCCTTACATGCTGTAGCTGACGCGCAGACCCACTATGCGCGGAATCGGGCGGTAGCCGAAGCCGGATGGCGCAAAGCCATTGAAGAAATCCACGTACAGATTGCCGTCGGTCACGGTATCGTCGTCCAGCAGGTTGTCCACGTAGAGCGCGGCGCGCAGGCTTTCGCCACGGACTCCGAGCTGACCGTCCACCCGCCAGTAGTCGGGTTGCGTGGCCACGTTGGCCGACGAGACGAAGCGCTCCGAGGTGTAACGCGCGCTCATGTCAACAAACCAGTCCCAGTTGCCGGTCAGGCTGTCCGTGTAATTGCCGTTGAGGTTGAGCTGGTGCTCAGGCAGATCGGCCGGCCTGTTGCCGTCCTTGATCAACAGACAGGCTGGCCGGGCGAAGTCCAGAAATTCGCCGCAGCCGCTTTCGCCGATCCGCGAAGCGCTGGTGGAGACCACCCGGAAACTGTTGAACTCTCCGTTGATATAGGTGTAGGCGCCGGCCAGCGTCAGTTCTTCCGACGCCCGCCAGTTCGCTTCGAACTCAAGCCCCCAGATTGTCGATTTACCGGCATTCTCGATCACCGGCTGCAGTTGCTGCGCCTCTTCGTTGAAAATCTGGGACGAGACCTGCTGGTCGGTGTAGTCCTGGTAGAAGCCGGCCGCGTTGAACGCCAGCGCGCCGCCCATCAACAGCATCTTGGCGCCGACTTCATACGACCACAGCGATTCCCGGTCGAAGGGCCGGTCGAGCGAAAAGACTGCGCCGTCCTGGAAACCGGAGGGTTTGACGCCCTTTCCGATCGCGCCATAGAGGTTCAGATTCTCGTCCGGGCGGTAGCTGAGTGCAACCCGGGGAATGGTGTACTTCTCCATGATCGTCTCGGAGTGAACGCCGGTGACCATGCCGAACGAGCTCAGTATCGGGGGCGCAACGCCGCCCAGCGAGATCACGCCGAAGAAGAAGTTGAAGGGAGGATCGAAGTCCAGAATGTGCTGGATTTCTTCATCCGTGTAACGGATTTCGGCCGACGCGAACAGCTTGTCGGAGAGAGCATACTCCGCCCAGGCGAACGCCGACGTGTGATCGGTGTAGCGGCTGATGTGACGGCCCTCACCGTCGCGCGTGTCGTAGAAGGCGGCGACGTCGGAATCGAAGATCGGCCCGAGCGCCAGCCCGGTGTCGTTACTGCCGAACTGATCGACGTCTTCCTTCCAGTACAAGGCGCCAAGCAGCCATTGGAAGGCGCCGTCCGTCTGCGAGTAGATGCGAACCTCCTGGCTGAACTGCACGGTGTCGTTGATCCGTTCGGTTTCCTGGAACGCCCCCGTTACCACGCCGTTGACCGATCCGCTGACGAAATCATTGTCCTGGAAGATGTCGTCGTTCGAGTCCACCCAGCTGGTCAGCGACTTGAGGCCAAAGCTGCCGGCGTCCCAGTCGGAAATGACGGTGGCGCGGAAATACTCGACATCCATGCCCTTGTAGTCCTCGCCGGTCCGGTGATTGATGTCGAAGCCGATGGGGCCGTCCACCAGCGGTCCCGAAAAGATCCGCGTGGTGGCCCTGTTGAGCACAATTTCCGCTCCCCCAACGAGATTCACGTCGGTGTTGCCGTTGATGACGAACGCGGCCTGGGGCGCGTAGCTCTCGTCGGAGTATTCCAGCCGTCCGTACACGGAGAGGTTCTCGCTGGCCTGGAGCAGGAAGGCGGCGGAAATGCCCATTCCGTCACCGCCGCCCACATAGTCGTCGGAAACCGTGTTCTTGAAGGAACCCCGCTCATCGAAGTAGTAGGCGTTTACCCGCACACCGAACGCGTCCTCGACCACCGGCGCCCCGCCGGAAACCCTGATCTCCTGGCCGGATTCGCTGTGCACCTCAATTGCGGCCTTCAGGTCGTACTCGTCCAGGCTCGGGCGCTTGGTGATGTAGTTCACGGCGCCGCCGAAGGCGGAGCGCCCGTAGAGGGCCGCCTGCGGACCCTTCACGACCTCGATCCGCTCGACGTCCACCAGCCGCAGGCGGGCGAGGCTGCCGCCGCCGGCCACCTGGACGTTCTGCGATGAAATATCGATGTCGTCGATCAGCAGGCCAACGCTGTTGCGGCCCTGTTCCGCCTGCAGGCCGCGCAGGGCCGGGGCGTAGTCATTCTGCGTGACCGAGCGGTCGAAGGTCAGACCGGGCACGATCTTGGCTATGTCCTGCAGGTCGCTGAGACCAAAATTCTCGATCTGTTCTTCCGTGATCGCGGTGATCGCGACCGGGATGTCGAAGAGATTTTCCTCCCGCTTTCGCGCCGTGACGATAATCTCCTCCAGGACGACCTCCTGGGCGAATACCGGCGTCTGGATGATTCCGAAGGGCAATAGCGTCAGAGTGATCGCTGCCAATACAGCTCTCGAAGTAAGCGTTCTCATAGGGATCTCCCGCGGCTAAGGCCTGCCGGGTTGAGTTCCGGCCAGCCGGTACGTAAATCGTTTGCGTCGAAGCGGCGCAAAGTCCCAAAGTCCCCAGGCCGCGTCGCGCGAACGCCTGCGCTCGATCTTAACAGACCGCCCCCGTTCGATTCTCAGCCCGCTGCGGCTGATGCGGCGCGCAGCGCCTTGAGTTTTTCTTCCGACAGGTCGTACTTGAACAGAAAAATCAGGCTGAGCCCGTACAGGGCGGCCGGCACCAGTCCCGCGCCCACGTATATGGCCGTGATTGCGCTTGCGGGTTGCTCCGCCTGCATGCCTTCGGTGCCTGCCTGGTATCCGAACCAGCCCAGGATATAGAGCGACAGCGCCGGTCCGATCGCAAAGGAGAACTTTTCGACGGTGGTATAGAAGGCGGAAATCGTGGCTTCACGGCGCATTCCCGTCTTGAGGTAGTCGTACTCCACGGCATCCGGCAGCAGGGACGGCCCCATGACCAGCACGCCGCTGCCGAATATGCCCAGGAAGACGGCGCGGATGAAGACGTATGACATTGGATCTTCCGCCGTCGCCAGCAGCCAGGAGGCGGTGACGAGCGCGTAGCCCGCAGTGCTGAGCATATAGATCGAACGCTTGCCGTATTTCCGCGAGGCCCGGCTCCAAAGCGGGAGAATCAGAATGATGACGACCGTGATCGTGACCAGGTAGACGGTCGTGAGCGTGTAGCTCATTCCAAGGATCACGACCTTGAAATACACGCCGGTCACGCCGGCCGTCGCCAGTCCCAGCAGCTGGCCGAGCTTGGCCCCCAACAGCAACAGGAGCGGCCGGTTGGCGAACGCTGACCTGATCTGCGTCCTGATCGGGTAGCGGTGTTGAGTAATTTCGGTCTGTCTTGCCGATCCGGTGCCGAAAAAGCAGTATACGGACGCCAGGACAATGATTGCCGTATACATCCAGGCCATGGTGCCGTGCGCGGCGCGATCGTTGCCGAGGTATTCGACCAGGGCAAAGGAAAAGACCGAGATCAGGCCGCCCACATTGACGAACGCGATCCGGTGCGCCATGAGCGAGGTCCGAACGTGATAGCTGCCCGTCATTTCGACAGGCATGGCAAGGTAGGGAATATTGAAGACGGTGTAGCCGGTATAGGTCACCAGCAAGCCCACGAACATGAAGGCTATCAGTGGCGCCTGGCTCGCGAACTCCGGGGGATTGAAGGCCAGCGCGAAGCCGGCCGCGGCAATGACTCCGCCAAGGAAGAGGAACGGGCGGCGGCGGCCCCAGCGGCTTCGGGTGCGGTCGCTGATGATTCCCATCAACGGATCGGTAACCACGTCGTAGAGCTTTGAGACCAGCAGCAGGGTGGCGACGCTGGTTGCGCCTATCCCGAGAAAGTTGGTCATGAAGGGCGCGAGGATGCCGGCGGGCGCATTCAGGACCACCGCCATGCCCAGCGCCCCGGCGCCGAAATTGATACGCAGTTTTCTTGAGACTGCGTCTCCCGCCCCCGGCGCGTCAGGCGCCGGCGATGGGTTTGCGTCCTTCCGTTCGTTCATGGAATCCCCTGGTGTGCTCGCGGGACAGCACACTTGACCGTGGAGGGCAGTTTAGCCGCTCGGCCGCGGGATGGAATCCGGCGAGCGCCCGCGCAGTGCCTTGAGCCGGTCTTCCGAAAGGTCGTACTTGAACAGGAAGACGAGGCTCAGCGCGTTAAGCGCGGCCGGCGTCAGGCCCGCGCCCATGTAGATCGCGATGATGGCGTTTTGCGGCTGTTCGATCTGCAATCCTTCCGTACCGGCCTGGTAGCCGAACCAGCTCAGGAAATAGAGCGCCAGCGCCGGGCCGATCGAAAACGCCAGCTTTTCCACCGTCGAATAAAAAGAGGACAGGGTGCCCTCCCGGCGCATTCCCGTCTTGAGGTAGTCGTACTCGACGGCGTCCGGCAGCAGCGCCGGCCCCATGACCAGAATGCCGGCGGCGCAGATACCCAGAAGGACCGCACGGATGAAGATGTGCGAGAGGGGATCGTCCGCCGTGGCCAAGAGCCACGTCAGCGTCACCAGCGCGTAACCGGCGGTGGCGGCCATGTAGGCGAGCCGCTTGCCGTACCTGCGGGAAGCCATGTTCCAGGCGGGAATGACCGCAAGGATTACCAGGCTGCTCGTATACAGGTACAGGGTCGTGAGCTGGTAGCTGAGTCCGAGCACCACGACCTTGAAGTACACCCCCGTCGCGGTTGAGAGCGACACCCCCAGCAACTGGCAGAACTTGGCCGACAGCAGAAGCATGAGCGGCCTGTTCTCGACAGCGGTCCGGACTTGCGTGCCGATCGAATAAGCATGCTCCTTGCGGACAGTCTGTCTCGCCGGCGCCGTGCCGAAGAAGCAATAGGTCGACCCGAGGAAAATCAGGATGGCGAACGCCCAGCCCATGGTTCCGTGCGCGGCCCGGTCGTTTCCCAGCCATTGGACCAGCGCAAACGAGGACACCGCGATCAGTGCGCCGATATTCAGGAAGACGACGCGATACGACATCAGCGTCGTGCGCTCGTGGTAGCTGCGGGTCATTTCCGCGGGCATGGTCAGGTACGGAACATTGAAAAGCGTGTAACCCGTGTAGATGACCAGCAGCGATCCCAGCACATAAGCGATGAGCCAGGCCTGAATGTCGATGGCCGGAGGATTGAAGACAAGCGTGAGTCCGATAGCGCTGACGACACCTCCCAGCATGAGGAATGGACGGCGGCGTCCCCAGCGCGTCGTCGTCCGGTCGCTGACGACGCCCATCAGCGGGTCGGTCACCATGTCGTACAGCTTGGAGACCAGCAGCAGGGTGGCAGCCGCGCCCGCGCCTATGCCCAGAAAGTTGGTCATGAACGGAGCGAAGACACCGCCCATGGTATTCAGGATGATCGCCATGCCCATTGCGCCCGCGCCGAAGTTCATGCGCAGGCTCCGCGGGAGAGCGCCATCAGCACGCGCGGATTCGTGCGGCGGTGAATTGCTGGTTGCCATTGCGTTTCCGGACAAATGATCGGAATCTATCGGCAGTCTAGCGGCAAGTGCCTGGTCAATCAGGGCGTTTGCTTCTTCTGCGGCACTTACAATCAGCCCAATTCTTCGGGAGGATGCGTGTTCAGTGCGCACTAAGGACCTGGAAACGGCGATTTTGGGAGTGGAGGCTCCGTTCGGCGGCCTGACGCTGGGCGAGGCCGGGAGCCGCGTTCGCGCGCGAAACGGAGGCCGCGCCATCGAGTTGACCGTGGGTTTTCCCTGCGACGGGTTTGTGGATGAGTTGAGAGCGCGGGTTCGTGAAGCCGCTTCCGCGGAAGAAGTGGTGGTTCGCACGGAGATCGCGGCGCACGCGGTTCCGCCGCAGGTGCAGAGGCTCGAGCAGGTCAGGAACATTATCGCGGTGGCATCGGCCAAGGGCGGCGTCGGCAAGTCCACCGTGGCGGCGAACCTGGCGGTCGGGCTGGCGATGGACGGCGCCGCCACCGGAATCCTGGATGCCGACATCTACGGCCCCAGCGTGCCGCGGATGCTGGGCCTGGAAGGCGAGCGGCCGCGCAGCGCCGACGGCAAGAGCTTCGAGCCCTTGCGTGCGCATGGCCTGCAGGCGAGTTCCATCGGTTTCCTGGTCGACACCCGCAGCCCCGTGGTCTGGCGCGGGCCCATGGTGACGCAGGCGCTCATGCAGTTGCTCGGCCAGACCCGCTGGAAGGACCTCGATTACCTCGTCGTAGACATGCCGCCGGGCACCGGCGACATCCAGTTGACGCTTTCCCAGCGGGTCCCGCTGGCCGGCGCGGTCGTGGTGACCACGCCGCAGGAACTGTCGGTGGCCGACGCCCGCAAGGGCATCGCCATGTTCGGCAAGGTCAACGTGCCGGTGCTGGGCGTGGTGGAGAACATGAGCGCCTATGTCTGTCCGCATTGCGGCCATACCGAAGCGCTGTTCGGCGAAGGTGGGGGCGAGAGGCTTGCCGGGGGATTCGACCTGCCGCTGCTGGCGCACCCGCCGTTGTCGGCGGGGGGGCGGGGGAGAGGTGTGCGGGTGAGTCCGCCCTGCCGCTGCTGGCGCAACTGCCGTTGTCGGCGGAGGTCCGGGCGGCCACCGACGACGGGCGACTGGTGGCGCCGTCGGAACCGAATACAGGCGGCGACTACCGGGCGCTTTCCAGGGCCGCGGCCGCGCGCCTGGCGGGCATGGCCCAGGGTGCGGCGACGGTATTCCCTAAAATAGTAGTAGAGTCCGACTGATCGACAATGGCCGACAAGCAGCAACTATTTGAGGAGCCCGCGGCGGCGGCAAGCCTGGCGGTCGTCTCGGGCGAGCCGTATGCGGAGGCGCCCGCCGACCTCTTCATCCCGCCGGAAGCGTTGCGCGTCTTCCTGCAGTCCTTCGAAGGGCCGCTGGACCTGCTGCTTTACCTGATCCGCCGCCACGACCTCGACATCATGGACGTGCCGATCACCGATATCTGCGAGCAATACGCCCAGTACATCGAGCTGATGCAGGAGATGGAGCTGGAACTGGCCGGCGAATACCTCGTCATGGCCGCAACCCTGGCGGAGATCAAGTCCCGCATGCTGGTGCCGCAACTGCCGCTGGAAGAAGAGGACGACGAGGACCCGCGCGCCAGGCTGTTCCAGCGCCTGCTGGAATACGAGCGCCTGAAGCAGCTGGCCGCCAGGCTGGAAGAGCTGCCCCGCCAGGAGCGCGACGCCTTTCAGACAAAGGTGGACGCGCTTGAGGACCAGCGGCCGCGCGAACTGCCCCAGGCGACGCTGAATGAGCTGGCGCTGGCCTACGCGCGCGTGATCGAGCGGGTGCGCTTCACCGGAGGCTGGGCGGTGCAGACCGAACAGCTGTCCGTGCGCGAACGCATGTCGGACATTCTCAAGCAGGTCTCGGGCAGGGAGTTTGCGGACTTCACCGAGTTGTTCGATCCGTCCGAGGGGCGCATGGGCGCAGCCGTTACCTTTTCGGCTCTCCTCGAACTGGTTCGGGACAATGGCGTGCAAGCCGTCCAGAACGAACCGTTCGCGCCGATCTACGTCAGCGCTCCCAGGCAAGGCAGGGAAGCCGCCAAGTGAACGCCCCGGATACGCGGAACCTGGTGGAGGCGGCGTTGCTGGGGGCGGGACGACCCCTCAACATGACGCAGCTGTTGAGCCTGTTCGATCCGCTGGAAGACATAAGCGAAGGCGATGTCCTGAAGGCCCTGGGCGACCTGGAGCGGGACTACGCGGAGCGGGAAATCGAAATCCGCGAAGTGGCCGGGGGCTGGCGGGTGCAGACGGGGAGTTCGGCCGCTGAGCGACTGGCGAAACTGGAACGGTTCCGCCCTCCGAGGTTTTCGCGGGCGTTGCTTGAGAGCCTGGCGGCGATCGCCTACCGGCAGCCCATCACCCGGGCCGAAATCGAGGAGCTGCGCGGCGTGCGCCTGAGCGGCCACATCATGCGCACGCTCATGGAGCGCGACTGGATCGAGGTGGTCGGTCACAAGGAGACGCCGGGCCGCCCGGCCCTGTACGGCACCACCAGGGAATTCATGGATTATTTTGGACTCAAGCGCCTCGATGACTTGCCGTCGGCCGGCGAATTTGCCTCGCCGGACGACGCCCCTGCCGCCGGCCCTCCTGGACGTGCAAGGGTCGACGCCGCGGAAGGCGCCGAAGAGCAGGGCTCGGATCTTTTCGACGACGGGGGGGACCCCGGCGAAACACCCTCCGACCCCGATTGATCCGGGTCCAGAAGTACCTGGCTTCGGCCGGGGTTGCCTCGCGCCGCGAAGTTGAGGCGTGGATCGCGGCGGGCCGGCTGAGCGTCAACGGACGGCGGGCGGAGCCGGGACTCAAGGTTGACGGCCGCGAGCAGTTTCGCCTGGACGGCCGGCCGTTGCAGCTGCGGCGGGGCGAATCCGGGGCTACCCGGGTAATCGCATACAACAAGCCTGACGGCGAGCTGGTGACGCGCGACCGCCGCTCGCGTCACCCGACGGTTTTTTCCTCGCTGCCGCGGCTGAAGGGGCAGCGTTGGGTGGCCGTCGGCCGCCTCGACCTCAACTCCAGCGGACTGTTGCTCCTGACCACCAACGGCGAACTGGCCCATCAGCTGATGCATCCGTCGTTCGGGGTGGAGCGGGAATACCTCGTTCGGGTCCTGGGGCGCCCCGGCCCTAAAGTCCTGAACCGCCTCACCGGGGGCGTAGTGCTGGAGGACGGCCCGGCGCGGTTCGATTCGCTGGTAGAACAGGGAGGCAGCGGGGTCAATCGCTGGTACCGGGTAACGCTGAGCGAGGGCCGCCACCGCGTGGTGCGCCGGCTCTGGCAGGCGCAAGGCCATTCAGTCAGCCGCCTGATCCGGGTCCGCTACGGTCCGGTGCGGCTGCCGCGCGACCTGCCCCGCGGCCAGTGGCGCGAAATCGACCCGAAAAAGCTTGCCAATACGCGAGAGTGAGAACGTCCCCGGGAGCTAAGGCGTCTCGCCTGGAGCTAATGGGGTCTGGAGCCGGGTTCCTGCTCGGATTCGGTTTCGGCTGCCGCCTCGGGGGCGCTTTCCTTCGCAAGCAGGGGCGTGGCGGCCGTGGCCACTTCTTTGGGCGCCTCGATTTCCCGGCTCTTGTGGACACCGGCCTTGTTCATTCTGTCCAGGGCCGGCAGAAAGCGGCTCGTGAACGAACTTACTGCGCTGTTATAGGTCCCGATCGCGGTATTGAGCTGGTTGCCCAGCCGTCCGACATGACCGCTGAAAACCGCCACGCGTTCATGAAGGGTTGCGGCCAGTCTTGAGATTTCCTCGGCATTCTCGGCCAGGGCCAGTTGCCGCCAGCCGTATGCCGTGACCCGCAGCAGCGCCATCATGGAGGTAGGCGTGGCCAGGATCACGCGCGCGCGCAATGCCTTTTCCAGAAGGTCCGGACGCTGATCTCCGGCAGCCGCCAGGAAGTGATCGCCGGGAAGGAACATAACGACAAAGTCCGGGCTGCGCTCGAACTGGTCCCAGTATTCTTTTGACGCCAGCTGTCGAATCTGTTCCGCGACGTTGGCTGCATGCTTAACCAGGCATTCGCGCCTGGCATTTTCGTCTTCGGCCTCCACCGCATTAAGGTAGGCATCCAGCGGCGTCTTGGCGTCCACAACCAGTTGTCCACCCTCCGGCAGCTTCACGATCATGTCGGGACGCGTTCTTCCGTCTGCGCCCTGCGGCTGTTCAATGAAATCGCAATGCTCCTGCATGCCCGCAATCTCAACCAGGCGCCGCAATTGCATTTCTCCCCATTGGCCCCGGACTTCCGGACGGCGCAGGGCCGTTACCAATTTCCCGGTCTCGGCATGCAGGTCCTTGTTGCTCTTGGTCATCGACTCAATTTGCTTGCGCAATTCCCCTTGCGCTTCAGCGCGTTTTTCCTCCATTTCCCCCAAGGTCCTGTGGGTCTTCTCCAGACTTTCGCGTATCGGTGTGACCAACGTCTCAATGGCCTTTTGGCGCGTCTCAAGATCAGCGTTGGACGCGGTCCGGGCTTTGTTGAGTGTTTCGTTCGCCAGATTGAGAAAGTCCTTCTGGCTTTGGCTCAATGCATCGCCTGCGAGCGCTTTCAATTGCGCCTGAAATTTTTCGTTGGCGTCCTTGAAGCTCTGCGAACGGGCCTCGTCGGCTGCCTTGTGTTCGCGCAGCAGCGCCTGCGCCTCGGCCAGCTCGACATCCTTGCTATGGAGCGCCGACTGGTCCCGCGCGCGCTGCCAGAGCACACCCAGCAAGCCGCCCAGAATCAGCACAGCCAGTGCCAGGATCGCAGTCGATGTACTCATGCTGCGCGTGAGGCCGCCGGAGTGGGGTCTGCGGGAATGCCCCGGCCTGCGAGCCAGGTCAGGAGATCCTCCGGCGTTTCCAGGATGGCGGCGGCGCCCCAGGCGTTGATATCCTCGTCCGGGGGGAAATAGCCCCAGGCCGCCGCCAGCCCGGTCATGCCTGCGGCCGCTGCTGCCTGCATGTCCCGAGGGTCGTCCCCGAGCATGATGCAGTTCGCGGTGTCCAGTGCCAGGCGCCGCGCTGCGTACAGCATGGGTTCGGGGTGCGGCTTGGTATGGGTCGTGGTGCCGCCGCCCACGGTCACCGCGCATTCGCGGGCAAGGTCCAGCGCCTCAAGCAGGGGCCGGGTCAGGTATTCGGGCTTGTTCGTGACCACGCCCCAGGGAATCCGCTGAGCAGCGAGACGGTCCAGCACGCGCCGCATGCCCGGGAACAGGCGTGACTGTTCCGCCAATCGGCCTGAATACAGTTTCAGGCAATGCTCCAGCACGCCCGGGTATTGCTCGCTGTCGATGAAATCGGCGCCGTAGGCTGCCGTCAGCAGCCCCCGCATGCCCCTGGAAACGTAGTGGCGCAGGGTCTTGAACGGCAGCGGCCGGGCCCCTCGCGCCCGCATGACGTCCTGCACGCAGCCCACCAGGTCGGGGGCGGTATCGACCAGGGTCCCGTCCAGGTCGAACAGCACCGCGCGCACCCGGGAATTCGCCGCGCTCATGCTGCGGCTGCTTTCGTGAAGTGGGCGATGTAGTTCACGTCGATGTTGCTGCTCAAGCGGAAACTGCCGTGCAGGGGATTGTATTGAAGCCCGCTGAAGTTCCGGGCGCTCAGGCCCGCGGCGCGCGCCCAGGCCTCGAGTTCGGAGGGGCGGATGAACTTCTCGTAGCGGTGCGTGCCGCGCGGCAACAGGCCCAGCACGAACTCCGCGCCGACTATGCCCATTGCGAACGCCGCGGGAGTGCGGTTCAGGGTGGAGACGAATACGTGGCCGCCGGGGCGCGTCAGGCGGCCGCAAGCGGCCATCAGTTCGCCGGGGCGGGGCACGTGTTCAAGCACTTCAAGACAGCAGACGACGTCGAACTCGCCGTCGGTTTCTTCCGCTGTGGCGCGGCGGTATTCCAGGTTCTTCACCTTGCCGGCCTCGGCATGCAGACGGGCAACCTCCAGCATTTCTTCGGAAGCATCGAGCCCGAGCACGGAACCGGCTCCCTCGGCCGCGAGGGACTCACTGAGCAATCCGCCTCCGCAGCCCACGTCCAGGCAGCGCTTGCCGGCGAGTCCGTTCGCGTGATCCGCGATGTACTTCACCCGTACGGGGTTCATGGCGTGCAAGGGGCGATTCGGGCCCCGCGGGTCCCACCACTGCGCGGCCATCGCGGCAAAGCGCTCCAGCTCGGAGGAGTCGGCGTTGCGTTGAGCCGTTTCTTCGTTCATCGCGCTTGGGCGGCCGCCATCGGTCCGGCGCCCGAACTCCCGATTTTCGCTCCCCACTCGCGCGCCTGCGCGAGAATGCGGTCTTCGTCGTCCCAGGCCAGCCTGCCGGCCTCCATCAACGCCCTGCCGCGAACCCAGACGTCGCTGATCTGGGAGGACTTGCAGGAGTAGGCCAACTGCGAGGCCGGATCATAGACCGGCTGGGTATTGGCCGCCGACAGGTCCAGCGCCACGAAGTCCGCGGCCTTGCCGGGAACGAGCGACCCGGTCTCGCCGTCAATGCCGAGCGCCCTTGCGCCGGCCAGCGTGGCCATTTCGAGCGCCGCGGCCGCGGATACGGCCTCGGCATTGCCCGCAACCGCCTTGGCGAGCAATGCCGCGGTCTTCATCTCCTCGAGCAGGTCGAGATCGTTGTTGCTGGCCGTGCTGTCCGTGCCCAGGGCAACGTTGACGCCGGCGGTCAGCAGCGCATCCACGGGGGCGAAGCCGCTCGCCAGCTTCAGGTTGGATTGCGGACAGTGCACCACCGAGCAGCCCCGTTCGGCCAGCATGTCGATCTCCGCGTCCTCGAGCTGCGTGGCATGCACCGCCATCAGGCGCTCGTTGACCAAACCGAGTTCATCCATACGGGCCAGCGGCCGGCGCTTGTGCACTTGCAGCGACTCGGCTGTTTCGCCGGCCGTCTCGTGAACATGAGTGTGAATGGGGATGTCGCGTTCCTGCGCCAGTTTCGCGCACAGCTCAAGCCCGGAATCGTCAACCGAGTAGGGTGCGTGCGGCGCCATCGCGAACGAGACGCCCGGCTCGTCCCGGTATTGCTCGTACAGCTTCGCGTTCTTGCGGAGCGAGGCTTGCCGGTCCTCGGCCCAGCGCGTGGGGAAGTCGATCATCGGCAGACCCACGGCCATGCGCACGCCCCGGCTCCGGGCGACTTCGACGCCGATGTCGGGGAAGAAATACATGTCGGCAAAGCAGGTCGTGCCGGAACGCACCATCTCGACCATCGCCAACTCCGTTCCCGCGCGCACGTAATCCTCGCTGAGATGGCGGGTTTCCGCGGGCCAGATGTGATTCTCAAGCCAGGTCTGCAGGCTGAGGTCGTCGGCAAAGCCGCGCAGCAGCGTCATGCCGGCATGGGTGTGCGCGTTCACCAGCCCCGGGACAACGATGTGCTCAGGACGCTCCACCCGCCGGGCCTGCGGCCAGCGCCGCACGGCCTCGGCGCGCGGCAGGAGCGCGGAAATGCGCTCGTCCCGCACGGCCAGCGCATGGTCTTCAAGCGTCTTGCCGGCAGGTTCGACCGGGATAATCCAGCGGGGGAGGACCAGGAAATCGGGTGCTTGCATGCGGGGGGAGGGAACCTGTGAGGAGCTGCGGGTAGTGTACTGTTCGCAGGGCCGATTCCGATGGTTCACGCTAGACTAGGCCAGTCGCGAATTGGGGGACTGACTCATGTGGATGCGCAAGAGCGAGAAGGACCGCCAGGAAGGCCGTTGCACGCCCATCCCGACCCAGGTGGTGTCCAACGAGGAGTACATCCCGATGCCGCAGTCGGAAGACCAGCGGCGCGTGGAACGGCGAATCTACGAACTGGCGGACCGCCTGGCCGCCGGGCGGAAGATGAGCCGCAGGCAATACTTGAGCAGCGCCGCCGGCATGGCCGCGGCATTCCTGGCCATGAACGAGGTGTTCGGGCGGTATTTCCTGGTCGACTGGGCCGAGGCCGCGGAGGCCGGGGCCCAGTCGGACGCCTGGCCCGATTTCGTTTTCGACGCCCAGCTCCACCATGTAAAGGAGGGAATCGTGGGCCCGCTGGGGTTCCGCCGCCTGGCCGGCATGTTCAACCTGAATCCGGACCTGGTGGACGTGAAGCCCGGGCGCGAGGACCTGCAGCTGGAGAATTTCACCAAGGAAGTCTTCCTGGACAGCGAAACCACCATGGGCATCATCAGCGGCGCGCCCATAGGCGAGGACAGGTACAACATCCTGCCGGTCGACATGATGGTGGAGACCCGGCGCACCATCAACGAACTCGCGGGCTCGCGGCGCATGCTGAGCCACGGTCTGGCGGCGCCCAACATGCCCGGCAGCCTGGAGGAAATCGAACGCCAGGCGGTGGAACTGAAGGTGGACGGCTGGAAGTGTTATACGGGCGTGCCGATCGATCCGTGGCGCATGGACGACGAGAAGATCGCCTATCCCTTCTACGAGCTGGCGCTGAAGCTGGGAATCACGAACATTTCGGTGCACAAGGGCCTGCCGATTACCGGCACCGATCCGGAGTACTGCCGCCCCTGGGACATCAAAAAGGCCGCGCTGGACTGGCCGGACCTGAACTTTATCGTCTATCACTCCGGATTCAGGAACCTGGTCAACGAACTGGCCGCGGGCGCCACCGGCATCGACGAGAACGGCTACCTGGTATGGACCTCCGATATCGTCAGGGACCGCCTGGAAACGCCCGGGATGACCAACGTCTACATGGAGCTGGGAAGCGTTTTTGGGCATACGGCGATTACCCATCCGGAAATCTGCAGCCACCTGATGGGCCAGATCCTCAAGGCCTTCGGCAGCGATCACGTGATCTGGGGCACCGATTCGATCTGGTGGGGTTCGCCGCAATGGCAGATCGAGGCCTTCCGCCGCTTTGAGATACCCGAAGCATTGCAGGAAAAGCACGGCTATCCGGCGCTCACGCGGCGGGACAAGGAGCTGATCCTGGGCCTGAACTCGGCGCATTTGTACGGTATCGACGTGCCGGCCGCACTCGAGACGATTCCGGGCGACCGGCTCAGCCGGATGCGCGCCGCCTACCTTCAAGACGGGCCTGCGCCCAGCAACACGCAATACGGCTGGGTACATGAGGGGCCGCTGTCGGAAGATCCCGAAGTGCCCTGGAGCACGCCCATATGAACTTCGGGCACATTTCCGTTCGGCCCGCAACCGGCACCTTCGGCGCAACCGTCAGCGGCGTCGATATCTCGCAACCTTTGGGTGACGCGGCCCTGGCGGAACTGCATTCGGCCTGGCTGGAATACCAGCTGCTGTTCTTCCGCGACCAGGAAATGACCCCCGAACAGCACGAGGCCTTCGCCGCGAATTTCGGGGAACTCACCAAGACCGGCTTCATGCCCACGCTTGAGGGGACTACGGGCGTCTTCGTGCAGGAATACCCGGGGCTGTACAGCCGTGACGTGACCGACATCACCTGGCATTGCGACGCGGCGTTTCTGCCGATTCCGTCCCGCGGCTCCGTTCTGTATGCCCTGGACGTGCCCGAAGGCGCCGGGGACACGGTCTGGGCCAATATGTATGCCGCCTACGAGGACCTTTCCGACAGCATGCAGTCCTTCCTTTCGGGCCTGACCGCGGTCAACGACAACGCCTACCGCAACCTCGAGACCCTGATTGAGCGTCTGGGCCCCGAGGCTTTCGCTCAGATGCGCAAGATGCTGCCGCCTTCCGAGCACCCGGTGGTGCGCACGCATCCGGAAACCGGGCGCAAGTCACTGTTCGTAAGCGAACTGATGACCTCGCGCATCAAGGACATGAAGCCGGAAGAAAGCCGCATGCTGCTGGACTTCCTTTTCCGCCACAGCACCCAGCCCGAGTTCCAGTGCCGGTTTTCCTGGGAGAAGAACTCGGTTGCCTTCTGGGACAACCGTTGCACCATCCACAAGGGCGTGTTCGACTTCGGAGAACGGCACCGCCTCATGCACCGGGTCTCCATCGACGACGACAAGCCGCCGGCCTGACGCAGGCTCAGTGAGGCAGCGCGGTCTCGCTTCTCGAACAAGCGACGCGCTCATCGCCAGGTCGTGGATTCGCTCCTGTTGCGCAAGATCTCCCCAATGCGGCCGATCAGTTCGCGCTGTCGTTCCGTGGCGCCCTCGACCGCCGCAATCTCCTCTATCAGCGCCAGCGTCGAGGCGATCTGATTATCCGTGAAGCGTTCTCTGCTCTTCGCCACGACGCCCTCGACATGGTCCGAGAAGATCTGCCCGTCGCCGACGAGATATGCGCTCGCCGCGAGCAGCTTTTCCGCCGCGACCAACTCCAGGTCGAAGGTGCTCTGGAACGCGGCGAGCAAGGCGCGTTTCTGCTCCAGACTCATGTCACCGCTCGCCTTGGCAACTCCGACCGCAAGCGCCGCCGCGGCATCCATGGGGTCTTCGAGCCCGAACAGCGGATTGGCCTCAAACTGGCTTTGCCAGGCGCTTCTGCGCCGCCGCGTGAACGGATTCAGGCCGCCGAGGTCGATGCCGGCGTCGGCGAGCCTCTTGAGCAGCACCAGGACCGTTACTATGGCCCCGAGCAGTCCGATCAGATACGGCATGCCGAGCCTCCCGCGATAGGCGATGCTTGCACGGCCGCTCCTCGATCGCGTCTGAGGTTCCGAGAGCGCGGCGGGCTAACCGAGCGTGGGGCGGGCGACGAAGGTCCCGCAGTTGCGCTCGCAGAGCACCCGCATCAGGTTGGCGAAGCGGCTGGCCTGGCCGAAAGCGCCGCCACGCAGGAGAACGGGGAAACCCACCGCGTGGATCCTGACCAGGCAGTTTCCGAAGCGGTCGGCCTCGTTGATCCGCTCGACGTAGCGCACCAGGGATTCGGCCGAGCCCTGCGAAAAATCGTCGCCGAACACGTAGATGCTCACCTTCCTGCCCTCGTCGTAGAAGGTCGATATGGCTTCTACGATCCCTTCGGCGGGATTGGAGTCGGAGTAGGCCTGCCAGTTGGCGATGGCGCGGATGATGGACTGGCGCCGTGACGGCGAATCCGGAATCCACCGGCGCGCAAAGGACGAGAACAGGTACTGCCCTTCGTCGTTGAGCACCTGGATCCCCTTGACCGTGGGATAGACGCGCAGCGTCTCGGCAACCAGCCGCTGCACCGCCGGCCAGGCGTTGCCCACCATGCTGCCAGAGGTGTCGATCACGAAAATGATGTACTCGCTGTCCACCGGGATTCCGCCCACCGTGGTGTCGTTGGGGGGCGGGCGGTAGTCGGCCAGCAGGCGCTCCATCTCCTCGGTGAGCTCCTGGCGCGCCGCCAGCAGTTGTCCGGCCTCGTCGCTGCCCTCCGCCGCGGTCTCCCTGGCGGCGAAGTGGCGCTCTTCGGCCGCCTCCACTTCGCGCCGGGTCCGGCTCACCCGGCGCACGCTCTCTGCGGTCTCGGCGCGCAGCGGATCAAGGTCGCGCCGCAGCACCGTGGTCTCGCCGCGGATTTCGAACAGCTCGCGCTCCAGCATCAGGATCAGCCCCTCGAGTTCGTCGCGGCTGCGTTCAATGATGACCGGCTCGTGGATCTTGGTGATCACGAGCAACAGGATCACGGCCCCGAAGCCGCAGCAGACGACATCGAGGAACGACAGGTTGAGACCCTGCTCCTCGCGTTTGAACCGCTTGCCCGGCATGCTCAGTCCGTTTTCTTCGGCGGCAGCGGGAAGAACATGCTGGTGCGCTTCATGTAGTCCTCGTAGCCGGGGCGGGTGGCCGCCAGGTGCTTCTCGAGAATCGGCACGCCGGAGAATTTCAGCAGGGCCCAGGTCATCAATGCCGGGCTGAAGAAGGCCCAGGCGGCGGCGTCCACTTCCGCGGCCACGAGCCAGATGCCCCACCACAAACAGGCGTTGCCGAAGTAGTTGGGGTGGCGGGTATATCGCCACAGCCCGGTCTCAAGGACTTTGCCGCGGTTGTCCGGATCGGCCCGGAAACGCTTGAGCTGGGCATCGCCAACGGCCTCGAAGAGGACCCCGGCAATCCACAGCGCGATACCGGCCAGCGCCACCCAGCCCAGCGTAACCGGCTGCGCATACAACTGGCCGAACTGGACGGGAAGCGAAACAAGCCAGAGGATTCCGCCCTGCAGCAGGAAAACGACAAAGAGGCTGCGCAGGTTCCAGGAACGGCCGGCGGCCTCGGTCTTCTCGCGCATGGAGGCGTAGCGGTAGTCCTCTCCATGCCCTAGGTTGCGGCGCCAAAGGTGCCAGCTGTAGCGCAGCGACCAGAGCGTGGTCAGCAGGGTCAGCAGCCACGCCCGCGGCGAAATGCCGCCCGTGCGCCAAAGTGTCGCCACGGCGATCACCGCGAACCCCAGGCCCCAGAAGAGATCGACGATGCTGGTGTCGCGCAGCCGCAGGCTGATCAGCCACAGCGCAACCATGATTCCCAGCACCAGTGCCAGGTTCCCGACGAGAACCCCTGTGACGGAAAAGTCCATGAGGTTATTCTATACAGCCGCCGCCGCGGGCTCGCGGCGGATGCAGTCTTGGCAGACGGGAGAATTTCATGAAATCGATAGGACGAATTTGCGCGCCGGTTCTGGCCGGTTTGCTGATTAGCAGCGCGGCCGTGGCAGACGCGGCTCCCGAGGATGAAGTCCTGGATATCGTGAACCGCCTGATCGACACCGTCGTCGATCCGCAAGAGGACCGCCGCGGGGAATCAGGCATTAGTCTGGATACGGCCGAAGGGCGCCTGACCGCCTGGCGCAAGGTGCAATGCTCCACGCTCGACGGCAAGGAGTCCTTTTTCTGGTGGACGGGGATTGCCTACGGGCATGTCGCGGGGCAGCCGGACGTCGGGCTGTTTCGCGTGGAGGGCATCAACGTGCGCCGTTGCGCCACCGTGGAGGATCCCGAGCGCGGCACGGGATTCCGCCTGATTACCAGGGAGATACTCGTCTACCAGGACCCCGTTACGGGCGAAATGCTGGGCACCTGGGAAAACCCCTATACGGGCGAGACGGTGGAAGTGGTCCACGTAGCCAACGACCCGGTCAATCAGCCGGCCCAGTTTCCGCTGCGGCGTGACGGTTCGGAGTTTCAGCTGCCCATCGTGACGCAGGGGAACGACTGGTGGTGGACGGCGGCGGTGCCGCTGTTCTACAACAACCCCCTGGCGGGCGATTACCAGAAATACGTGGGCGGCACCTACCACGCCACGGAAATGTTCAATTTCAAGGGCAAGCTGGATGACCTGCTGGATGCGGACAGCGATTCGGCAGGCACATTCGTCGGCTGGGTGCGCCTGGCCCAGTGGCTGCCCTGGATGGAAATGGGCTCACGCACCGGCAAGATGTATTTCCACGCCGGCGGCCGCAAGGTCGGCGACTACGAGAATGTCCCGGCGGACTTCCGGGCCGTGATCGAGGAACACTTCCCCCTGTATCGGCACGCGCCGCCGCTGGACGACGACCGGCCCAACGAAACGAGCTGGACCTATTTCAAGAAGGTGGTCGACGCGCGGGAAGACTGAGAGGACTCAGTCCGCCGGCTCGAGCCGCACTATGTCTGTGAGTTGGCCGCTGCGATCGTCGGTGGCCAGGTAAATGAAGCCGTCCGGCCCCTGGCGGACATCGCGCAGCCGGTAGACATCCTGCAGCAGCGGTTCGCGAGCCACCACGCGGCCCTCATCGTCCGTGCGGATGCGCGACAGGCGGCGATGCTTGCGGGCCAGCCCCCCGGCGAACAGGTCGCCGCGCCAGCGTGGGAAAGCGTCGCCCTCGTAAACAATCAGGCCGGAAGCGCCGATGGACGGGGTCCAGTAGGTCATGGGCTGCTCCATGCCTTCGCGCTCGCTGGCGGCGTGAATCGGCGTTGCGGTGACATAGTTCACCCCGAAGCCAATCACCGGCCAGCCGTAATTCAGGCCCGGCAGGATCAGGTTGAGCTCGTCGCCGCCCTGAGGTCCATGCTCGGTTGACCAGAGCCGTCCGGTCGCCGGGTGGTAGTCCAGACCCTGGGGATTGCGGTGGCCATAGCTCCAGATCTCCGGCAACGCGCCTGGATGGCCCGCAAAGGGATTGTCATCGGGCACGGAGCCGTCTTCCCTGAGCCTCACAATGGCGCCCGCGTGGCTGCCGAGCGCCTGCGCGGGATGGCCCTCCAGGTTTCCCTGGGGCCGTGCCTGGCGATCGCCAACGGACATGAACAGGTGCCCGTCGCCGTCAAAGGCGATCTTGGCGCCGAAGTGTCCCGCGGTGCCGCTCCAGGCCTCGGCCTCGAAGATTTCCTCTACTTCGCGGAGACGGTCTCCCTCGAGTCGGGCGCGCGCCAGTGCGGTGGTGCTGCGATTGCCTTCGGCCTTGGAGTAGCTCAGATAGACGATGCGATTGACCTCGAAATCCGGGTGGACCGCGATCTCCTGAAGCCCTCCCTGGCCCCGGACCTGAGCATCGGGGACGCCGGCGAGCCGCTGCTCCAGCAGCCTGCCGTCACGCACCATGCGCAATTCGCCGGTGCGCTGCGTGAAGAGCATGTCGCCATCCGGCAGAAAAGCGATGCTCCAGGGATGCTTTACGCCCGTCACCACCGTGACAACGCGGAAGCGATGCTCGTCGGATTCGAAGACCTGAGCCTGCGCCTGGGCGCACAGCGCAGCAACCGTTGCGAGCGTCAGCGCGACGCGCGGCAGGATGTGAAAACGATTGCGGCCGATCACGCTGCGCCTCGCGGCATTTGCTGAACCATCATGGATTGGGGCGCCCGCCATGCGGCAGAACGCCCCCGTTTCCGTCTAGAGTTGGCCGGCGGTTTCCAGGGCATTGGTCTGGACCCACTCGGGGAAGCCCGGGTGGGCGGACATGCCTTTTTCGTTGAAAGAGAACTCCAGCCCGGCGAAATCCTCCGGAATCTTGTGCTGTATGCCGCGGGTGGACAGCAGGTAGCCCACCATGATCACGTCCAGCCCGGCGGCGCTGGCTTCCTCTATCCAGCCGCGCATGGTTTCCACGTTCGCAGAGCGAATTTCATCCGGGGCATCGTCCTGAAAGTTGTAGGCCTTGACCTCGGCGAATCCTCCGGCGGCCTTGACGCTTTCGGCGTGTTTCTCAAGCCGCTTCAGGTCGATGACATTGTCCTCGGGTTCGGCCGGGCCGTGACCGACGATGAGCAGGAATTCGTTACCGGGGTTGCTGCTGATTTCCACCGCGTGATCCAGCAGCATCTGGGCGGCCATGGGATGTTCGGCCAGCGGCGGGGCGAAAGTCATGGGCACGTTCGAGGTGACGCGGGGGGCCGGCAGGTAGGCAGCCTCCTCGCGCTCGCCCAGGTAATAGGCCCACTGTTCGTAGACGGTTCCGTTGGCCGATAGCGCACCGGGCACCACCACGATCTTCTTCGCGCCCGCGTCCTCAAGCTGGTCGATCGCCGACTGGATGTGGTTGCCGTTCATCATCGCCATGCCGAAGCCGATGGCGAGCGGGTGCTGACGGGCCAGTCCGGTGAGCGAGTTGGCGAAGAAGGTGTCGCCCGGCTCGAAAGCGCCATGCGTGAGAACGATGATGCCCAGATCGCCCTCAAGATCGGGATCGCTGACGTAGCGTTCGTGGGTAGGCGGCATTTGCATCATGTTGTCCATGATCTGCTCGTTGGTGTAGTTGCGGTAGGGGAGGATTTTGTCCCGCAGCAGGTCGTATTCCTCCTGGGTCATGCTGTGGTGTCCGGAATGGTCCATCGAGCCCTGGTCCATCGAGCCCTGGTCCATCGACTCGTGGTCCATGGCGTCATGGTCCATTTCCTGGGCCTGGGCCGCGCCGAAAATGAACAGCGCGCCAAGGAGCGCGGGCAGGATACGCATGTTTCTGGGTTTCATGTCTTATCTCCTCTGGGGAAAGCCTGAATCCACGAATGGGCCCGAAAGCATATCACCGTTGCCGGGCGACGCCTCAGGCCCCCATCCTGGCGATCAGCAGGTCCCCGAATTCACTGCACTTGACCTTGGTGGCGCCTTCCATCAGTCGGTGGAAGTCGTAGGTTACGGTGCGGTCGCCGATTACGGCGTTCATCGCTGCAATGATCCTGTCGGCGGCCTCGTTCCAGCCCAGATGTCTCAGCATCATTTCCCCGGAAAGAATCAGCGAGCCCGGGTTGACCATGTCCTTGTCGGCGTACTTGGGCGCCGTGCCGTGGGTGGCTTCGAAAACCGCGTGACCGGTGTCGCCGTTGATATTGCCGCCCGGCGCGATGCCGATGCCGCCGACTTGCGCGGCCAGCGCGTCGGAAAGGTAGTCGCCGTTCAGGTTGGTCGTGGCGATCACGTCAAAGCTGTGGGCGCGGGTCAGCACCTGCTGCAGCGCAATGTCGGCGATCGCGTCCTTCACCAGGATCGCGCCCCCGTCCAGGGCCTTCCTCTGCTCGGTATTCGCCGCCTGCTCCCCATGCTTCTCCTTGGTACGGTCCCACTGCCTCCAGGTGTAGAAGCTCGCGCCATAGCCGTTCTCCGCCAGGTCATAGGCCCAGTTTCGGAACGCGCCTTCGGTGTATTTCATGATGTTGCCCTTGTGCACCAGGGTGACGCTGCGGCGCTTATGCGCCAGCGCGTAATCCAGCGCGGCGCGCACCAGTCGCTGCGAACCTTCGCGCGAAACGGGCTTTAGGCCGACGCCGGAAGAATCCGGGAAGCGCACCTTCGCGTAGCGCTCCGGGAAGTGCTCCTTGACGAGCGCCAGAAAACGCTGCGTGTCCTCTTCCCCTTCCTCAAACTCCGCGCCGGCATAAATGTCCTCCGTGTTCTCGCGGAAGATCACCATGTCCACGGCGCCCGGGTCGCGGACAGGGGAGGGCACTCCTTCAAACCAGCGTACCGGCCGCTGGCAGACATACAAATCCAGGATCTGGCGGATTGCCACGTTCAGCGATCGGATGCCGCCGCCCACCGGCGTGGTCAACGGCCCCTTGATGGCCACACGATACTCGCGGATAGCATCGATGGTGGCTTCGGGCAGCCACGAGTTGAATTTCCGAAACGCGGCTTCACCCGCGTAAACCTCCATCCACATCAACTGGCGTTTGCCGGCATACGCCGCGGCCACCGCGGCGTCCAGCACGCGCACCGTAGCGCGCCAGATATCACGCCCGGTGCCGTCGCCGCGGATGAAGGGAATAGTGGGCTGGTCCGGCACGTTCAGGCCGGCGCCGTTCAGGGTGATCTTTTCGCCTTGTTCCGGGAGCTCCATTCAGACAATCCTTCTGTTCGACACTTGATGCGCGGGCATTATCCGCGCCGCGCGCGCTAACGGCAACTATCCCGCCGGTTGACTTTCTCCGTTTACGGCGAAAGAGGGCAACTGCCGCCACACAGTCAGCTAAATTGGGGGGAGGCGAGCAGAGTTTCGCACGTTGATTTATATAGGGGGATTTTACTTGAGCCGTCCTATTGCTTCCCGGCACAACAATATCGTCACCCTGGCTTCTCGCAACAGGCCAGGGCGAAGGCAGCTTGTCGAGAAACTCTTTGACGAGCATGCCCGGGCCTTGCGCCTTTTTCTGCTGGGCTGGTCGGTTCCGCAGGACCAGATCGACGACCTTGTGCAGGAACTTTTCACACGGCTGATGGGTGTGGCCGGGCTGGAAGAAAAGATGTCCGATCGCACCGGAAGCAATCGGTCTTACCTGTTGACAATGGCCAACAACATGCTCGTGGACAGGGAGCGAAAGTCTCAGGTGCGCAGAGCTTACATGACAGAGCAGCGGGAAACCGATCTGGAGCGAATGGATGAGCGCACTCCGGAGCGAATCGTGGCGGCGCAACTGGAACTGGAAGCCATGCGGTCGGTCATCAGGAGTATGCGCCTGAATTGGAGGGTGGCCTTTGTTCTGCAGCGCTTCGGCAACATGAGTTACGAGGACATCGCCATACACATGGGGGTGACGGTCAGGCAGGTTGAGCGGTACATGGTGCAGGCGATGCGCCGTATCCGGGAGGAGCGGCGCAAGATCGAGACCGCTGGGGAGACGTCATGTTGAAGAACCTCCGGCGGATACTGGGCGGCAAGGTTGAGCATGCCCTGGTCCGTTTGTGGTCCGATGAACTGTCGGAGCCCGAAGCGGCGGCAATCCATAACCGGTTGCGATGCGATCCCGCGTATCGTGAAGAGTTTCGCGGTTCGATGGCGGTTCTCGCCCGCATGGAGGAGCTGGCTGAAGACGGCGCAACCCTAGAGATTCTTGGCGAGCACAGGCGCCTGCTACAGGAGCGCAGGACGAAGCGCAGGGTTGCGTTGAGCCTTGCTTTCGCAGTGGTCCTGGCGATCGGCGCTGCCCTGACCATTTTCCCACCCTCGCGCGGATCGGACGAGAGCCATCTGCAACGGTATTCCACCCGAATCGGTGAACAGCAGACCATCGGACTGGACGACGGCAGCGTTTTGATCCTCAACACCGCCGGTCAACTGGTGGTGGACTATTCCGAGCAGGATCGCAGGATTCTGCTGGAGCGCGGCGAGGCCTATTTCGACGTGGCCGAAGATCCGGAACGATCGTTTACGGTGGATCTGGGAGTCAGGGCGGTCACGGCGATCGGCACGGCATTCAATATCCGCAAGCTCCCCGAGGGCTGGCAGCTCGCAGTAATTGAGGGTGAAGTCGCTTTACATTCACAGACGGAAGAACTTTCCCCGTCTCCGCTTCCCGTTCCAGCCGATGGCGAGGCGGTGGTCGTTTCCGTACTGATGCAGCACCGCGTGGATCAGGGCTGGGTAGTCGAGTTCGACGCGATCCGCAATGAATTGAGGGCGTTTCGGCCCGAGTCCATGGACCGTTACCAGCAATGGCGAAGCGGATTACTTAGCTTCTACCGGGAGCCACTGTACCGGGTGGTCCAGGAATTGAATCGTTATTCAGGCAAGAAAATCCTGATCGAAGACACGTCTGCCATGGAGTTGAAGGTGTACACGGCGGTCAGCGTCCATGACATCGATTCCGCGCTCAGGGGACTGGAGTTGGCGCTGCCGATAAAAGTTACTCGACACTTCGACCGGATTGTGATTAGCGGGGCGACGGGGGACTGAAACAAGGGGAAACCCAAAAAGGTGGAGACTATGAGTAAATCAAAGCAATTCCAATTCCTGCCGCTTAGGGCATTGCCGGCCCTGTTGTTGGCCGTTCTTGCATTGGCGGCGGTCGGCGCCCGTGCACAGTCCGAAGAAGTGCTGACGCTCGATATCAAAGCGCAGAACGCTGGTTCGGCTCTGATAACGCTGGCCGAGTCGTCTGGCATGCAGATCGTGCTTTCGGAGGGCGCTGGAGAGATGGTCGACGTCGATGGACTGAAGGGCGAGTATCGGTTTGAGGACGCATTGCTCGCCCTCTTGACGGACAAGGGCCTGGAATACCAGTACGCCTCGGAAAATCTGGTCGTGGTCCAGGCGGCGGAGCAGGCTGCGCAACCGCAACCCGCTGAGCAAGCCCCTGCGGACGAAGAGGAGCAGCCGATGGAACTTCCCGAACAAAGGGTAACCGGTTCACGGCTGCGCGATACGCTTGGCGGCGCACCCGTCTTCGTCCTGACCCGCGAAGAAATCAATCTGCGCGGGCTGGGTTCGGTGGAAGACGTGATCCGCTCGCTGCCGCAGAACTTCAGCGAGGTCAACGCGGGCGCCGCGCGCGACAATTCAATCAACTCGGTGGATGCGATGGGCCAATCCATGGTCAACCTGCGAGGTTTCGGCGAGGAAGCGACGCTGGTGCTGGTAAACGGGCGGCGCTGGCCGCAGGCCTCCAGCTTCGGTAACGGAGCGGTCAATATCAACGGGCTGCCATTCAGCGCCATCGAGCGCGTGGAAGTTCTCACCGACGGCGCCTCGGCCATCTATGGCGCAGACGCCCAGGCGGGCGTGGTGAATTTCATTCTCCGCGACGACTATCAGGGCGGCGAAACCATGGTCCGTTACGATATGGCCGCCCACGAAGGCGACGTCAGGCGTGTGGAGCAGAACCTGTCCACAAATTGGGAGAGAGGACGCGCAACGCTTTCCCTCAGTTATTCGGAGAACGAGGCGGTCGATAACCACAAGGCCGGCTACACGACCTCGGATTACAGTAGCCGTGGAGGCAGGGACAACCGCCTGCAGCCCGGCGGATTCGTCCATTTCGGGCAGCCGGGCGTAGTGGGCTACGGTATTCCGCTCGGTTTTTACAATTTACTGTTCGTTCCGCTGGGCGCCTTGCCGCAGGGCGACGACGGTACGAACGGAGTCTTCTCCAAGCTGTCGCCCGCCAACCTGGTACCCTGGGACTCGGCCGCCATGAGCGCCGGCGAGAACACGTCGCACAGCGAACGCACATCCGGACACCTGACGGTCACCCAGGAATTTCTGGACGGTTCGGTGGAGCTGTTCGGTGAATTCACCTTTGATTTTTCGGACTCCTGGGCGCATCGTGGCGCCGAGAGGTATTTGGGCGCGGTGCCTGCGACCAACCCCTACAACGACATTCCGCCTCATCCCGCCTTTCAGACGGTTGTTGCCTATTCGTTTGCCGCGGAATATGCCGCGGGCCTGATGGACCCCATCAGCAACGACAGCGATCAGAACAATCGCCGGACCACACTGGGGCTTCGCGCGGAACTGCCGTTTCGGGACTGGATCGCCGATTTCACGGCCAGCCGCGGCAAGGAAGAGGCCTGGTACCTTTACTACAACGTTGACCGGGACCTGCTGGCTGAGCGGATCGCCGGCGTGGACTCCGCGGGCAACCCGCTTCCCATTGAGCAGGTCATCAATCCCTTCGGCAACGGAGCGGCGCAAAGCCCCGCAGCGGTAGAGGGCCTGGTCCAGCCGATTATTGGCGTCGAAGGCCCGTCGAACGCCAACTGGAATTTCTCCCGCCAGGACGACTACAACCTTTCCGCCGACGGGAGTCTGTTCGGACTGCCGGGCGGTGATGTGCGGATGGCAATAGGCGCTGAGAGTCGCACGGAAACGCTGGACTATTCGGCCGATCAGTCGCGCGGTACGCTTTTCTCCGTAACAAGGCCGGAACGCGAGATCATTTCCTACTTCGGTGAAGTGGGCGTGCCGCTGATCGGCGAGTCCAATCGCATGGCCGGTGTTCACTCCCTGGGAATGAAGGTGGCGTTGCGGAGCGATGAGTATTCCTTCTCCGGTCCGTTCGGAGGGCCCGGATCGCCCTATACCGATAAGAAGTTTGACCGGGTTTCGCCGAAATTCGAGTTGGCCTGGTTCCCCGTATCCGAACTGAAGGTTCGCGCTTCCTGGGGCGAGTCCTTTGTTCCCCCGGCGTCTTCACGGTTATTCGGCGTCGAGAACGGTCCGTTCAACTGGCTGGCCCTGGTGGACCCCGAAAACCCGCAGCTCGGTCTTCAATTCCCGAACGCGTATTTCACCGGCAATCCGGACCTTGATCCGGAGGTTTCCGAAACCCTGGCGGTGGGATTCGACTGGACGCCGGGCGGCATGCTGGAAGGTCTGACGGTGAAGATCACATGGTTCGATACCGAGTTTACCGACAAGTTCGGCAGTGGCTTCTCGCTGGCCTTCGACAATCCGGAACTGTTCTTCCAGATTCCCAACGCGGTAATCCGGGATGCGCAGGGCAATATCGCGCGTGTCAACCTGTTTACCGTGAATCTCGCGCAACGGTTCAGCGAGTATCTGGACGCTTCGGCGCGATATCGGTTCGATACGGATCAATGGGGAGAGTTCACGGTAGGGGCGGACGCAACTTTCAACGCCAAACTTCAGGACGTCGCGGCCCCCGGCGCGGATCCCAATAACCTGCATGGCACACCCGCAGGACCGGAACGCTGGAAGGGATATGGTTACATCAACTGGGCGCAAGGGAATGCAACCGTGAACCTGACCGCGAACTATTCCAGTAGCTACGCAGGGCAGCGATTCTCGCCGCAGGAGCGGGTCGAGAACTACCTGACCTTTGACCTTACGGGCAGTTACGAGTTCGGCAACAGCGGCTGGAAGGTGTACGCGGGCGCGAGGAACATCACCAACAAAGAGTTCCCGTTCTTTGACGGCTTCTCGGCGCCGTGGGACCCGCGCCGCGTGGACCCGAAGGGACGCATCGTGCACCTTGAGATCCGCAAGACCTACGACCTCTTCTAGTCGGTTGCCTGGTTGCGTTCCGGCATTGGCCAGATGAACCGAATCTTCGCGGCCGTCTTCGGGTGCCTGGGCCCGGCCCTGGCCCTGGCCGGCGGCATACATTTCTTCGAGGGCAGCTTCGAAGAGGCGCTGGCGCGCGCCGAAGAGGACGGCAAACATGTCTTCGTGGACGTGTACGCGACCTGGTGCGGCCCCTGCAAGGTCATGGACGCGGTCGTGTTTCCGCGCGATGACGTGGGCGAGCACTACAACACGCACTTCGTCAACGTGAAGCTCGACGCCGAGGACGAATCCATCAACGGACCGGCGATCTCGGAGCGCTACGACGTCGGAGCCTACCCCACTTACCTCTACCTCAATCCTGACGGATCGGTCGCGGGCCGCGCGCTTGGGGCGCTTCCGGCCAGCCTTTTCGTGCAGGTTGCGGAGCAATTGACCGGCGGTCTTGAAACCCCGTTTGCGGGACTCGAGGCCCGCTACTCACAGGGCGAGCGCGATCCGGAATTCGTTCAGGACTACCTTTGGGACGCGCAGGTTGAACTGGCGCTGTTCGACGGCGACCTCATGCAGCGCCACCGGCGCAAGTCTGCGCTCGAGGAGGAGGCGGACGAGTATTTTTCGTCTCGCGGCTATTCTTCGCTTGTCAATCCGCGGGACTTTGCGCTCATTGCCTGCTACAAGGAAAAGAAGCCGCGCGGCGATGCGCTGGTGGAGTACGTCATCGAAAACTATGACGCGTTTGCGGACGTGGCGCCGGAGATCTCATTGGCCCGATTCGTGCTGGAGATCAACTACTACGCAGCGCAAGGCGCGGCGCAGCAGGGTGACGAACAGTACCTGGCCTATCTCGATGACTTGAACGGATCGCTGAAGCGGGCCGCCGACTACATTGCGGAAACGGAACCGGACAGCGAGTTGCTGTACGACTCGATGGCTCCGCAGTTGCGAGGCGACTATCTCGCGGCCGCCGGGCGCTGGGACGAACTGCTTGCGTACGTGCGGGATACGCTTGCCCAGCCTGACGCGGACAGGGTTCGGGCTCTGCGAATGGCAAGTCGCCTGCTTGGGCGGTCGCAGGAGCCGGAACACCAGGCGCTGGTGCTGGAATACGCGCGCGAGGCGCACGAATTGGCGCCGGACGACTGGAGCACCGTCCTTACCTACTCGTCACATCTGATTGCGGGCGGGGAAACGGCTCTGGCCCGGGAGATTCTGCAGGCCGCACTGGACGGTCTCGAGGGCAGGGAAGGCGCAAGGAACTTTCGGGAAATACTGCGCGCGCAACTGGATCGAATCGCGCAGTAGCTCGGCGTTGCTATCGCCCGCGTGTCTCGCCGGCCAATAGGCTGTACACTTTGTAGCCACCAGTCGCAAGATTCTTGGTGTCCTATGCGGGCTGCATTTTCGAAATACGCCGGGGCGCGCGCAATACCAGGGGGAACAAGAGCTTCCCACCGCCCGGTGCTCCCTTCCTTTGCACTCCTGCCGTTGCTGGTCTCCCTGGTTGCGCCGGCCGCTGACGCAGTTGACATCGGCGAAGCGGTGGCGGGCGGCAAGACCGCGCTGGGATTCCGCTACCGCCTGGAGTCCGTGTCGCAGGACGGGATCGACGAGGACGCGCTGGCGTCCACGGCCCGAGCCCGCCTGACCTGGAATTCGGCCGAGTCCGGTTCCCTGTCCTTCGGCGTCGAGACGGACTATTCGCTGATCCTGGGAATCGAGGACTTCAATTCCACTACAAACGGCAAGACGCAATACCCGGCGGTTGCCGATCCGGACGGATTCGACCTGAACCAGGCCTTTCTCAAGTTCCAGGAGGACAATTTCACCATCACGGCGGGCCGTCAGCGCATCAACCACGGATCGCAGCGCTTCATCGGCGGCGTCGCCTACCGGCAGAACGAACAGACCTACGACGGTCTGCGCATACAGTCCGACTTCGGGGCGCTGAACCTGGACTACGCCTTCATTCACAACATCAACCGGATTTTCGGTCCGGGAGACGGGGCCCAGCCGGGCGACTGGTACGGCAATTCGCACGCATTCCGCGCCACTGTCACGGCCGCGCCGGGGCACACTTTCGCCGGCTATGCCTATCTCTGGGACCTGGAGAACGATAACGGGCCGGCCAATGCCAACGCCACCTACGGCGTCGAGTACCAGGGCAAATTCGATCCGCTGACGGTAACGGCGATGGTCTCGAGCCAGAGCGATCATGGCGACAATCCGGTTTCGTATGACGCCATGCACTACCTGCTTCAGGGCGACCTCAAGCTGGGCGAGTTGAACGTGACCGCCGCCTATGAAGTGATCGGCAGCGATGACGGCATGGCCCAGTTCCGCTTCCCGGCCGCGACGCTGCACAAGTTCCAGGGCTGGACCGACAAGTTTCTGATCGCGCCCGCGACCGGCGTTCGCGACACCTGGCTGAGCGTTTCCGGCAACGTCGCCGGGGCGACCGTGACCGGCGTTTTTCACGACTTTCAGGCCGATTCGGGCGGCGCCGACTACGGACAGGAACTGGGCCTGGCAATTACCTACCCGCTACGGGACAATCTCTCGGTCCTGTTCAAGATAGCCAGCTATTCAGCGGATCATCACGCCACCGACACAACCAAGGCGTGGCTGATGTTCGACTGGAAGTGGTAACGGCTAGCCGCTCCCTGAAGGCACCCTGATACGACGCACCAGCGCCTGGATAGACTCCGGCGGGGCCGGCGTCAGCGCGCTGAGCGCAAGGGTAACTGCCAGGTTGATCGCGGCGCCCACTGCGCCTATGCCTTCCGGCGAAATCCCGAACAGCCAGTTCTCGGGCACGTTGGCGGCAAAAGGCTCCACGAACACGCCCTTGAAGTAGATGATGTAGCCGATCGTGAACAGCAGCCCGGTCAGCATGCCTGCGATCGCCCCCTGCTTGTTCACGCGCATCGAGAGAATGCCCAGCAGGATGGCCGGGAACAGCGATGCGGCCGCCAGGCCGAATGCCAGCGCCACCACTTCCGCCACAAAGCCGGGCGGGTTGAAACCGAGGTAACCCGCCAGCAGGACCGCCAGCCCGGCGCTGATCCGGCCGGCCCTCAGCTCGTTGCGCTCGGAAATATTGCGCGCGAAGACGCTCTTGATGAGGTCGTGCGAAACCGCCGCCGATATGACCAGCAGCAGGCCCGCGGCGGTTGAAAGCGCGGCGGCGATGCCGCCGGCCGCAACCAGCGCGATCACCCAGTTCGGAAGCCCGGCGATTTCGGGGTTGGCGAGCACGATGATGTCGCGGTCCACCGTCAATTCGTTGCCGCGCCAGCCGTTCGCATCCGCGAGCCGCGCGAAGTCGGGGTTGGCGTCGTTGTAGTACTGGATCCGCCCGTCGCCGTTCTTGTCCTCGAACCTGAGCAGGCCGGTCTCCTCCCAGGTCCTGAACCAGTCCGGCCGCTCTTCGTAGGGCAGATTGGCGGTTTCCTCGAACACTTCGCCCGTCTGAATGGTGGTCGTCAGGTTCAGGCGGGCCAGGGCGCCCACTGCCGGGGCCGTTGTGTAGAGAATGGCGATGAACAGCAGCGCATAGCCGGCCGAGGCCCGCGCATGGCGCACCTTGGGCACGGTGAAGAAGCGCACCAGCACATGCGGCAGTCCCGCCGTGCCGATCATCAGGGCCAGCGTGATGAAGAATACGTCCGCGGTGCCTTTCGCCCCGCTGGTATACGCGGTAAAGCCGAGGTCCGTGACAATGCGGTCCAGTGTCGTCAGCAGACTGCCTCCGCCGTTGACCACGTCGCTGCCGAAGGCGACCTGCGGCACGGCCACGCCGGTGACCTGCAGTGAAATGAACACGGCCGGCACCGTGTAGGCGAAGATGAGCACGCAATACTGCGCGACCTGCGTATACGTGATTCCCTTCATGCCGCCCAGCACGGCATACAGGAACACGACGGCCATTCCGACTGCCAGCCCCACGCTGATGTCCACATTCAGGAAGCGCGAGAACACGATGCCCACGCCGCGCATCTGGCCGGCAACGTAGGTGAACGAGATCACGATGAGGCAGATGACCGCCACCACGCGCGCGGCGTCGGAACCGTAGCGCTCTCCGATGAACTCCGGCACGGTGAACTTGCCGAAGCGGCGCAGGTACGGCGCCAGCAGCAGCGCAAGCAACACGTACCCGCCGGTCCAGCCCATCAGGTAAACCGAACTGTCGTAGCCCAGGAACGCGATCAGCCCGGCCATGGAGATGAAGGAGGCCGCCGACATCCAGTCGGCCGCCGTGGCCATGCCGTTGGCCACCGGGTGCACGTGCTTGCCGGCCACGTAGAAGTCGCCGGTGGTGCGCGCCTTGGACCAGAACGCGATGCCGATGTACAGCGCGAACGACAGCCCGACGACGATGTAGGTGAGCGTCTGAAGGTCCATCAGTGCTTGCCGGACACCGCGCTAGTCCTCTCTCACCCCGTGCTTCCTGTCGATACGCCCCATCAGGAAGACGTAGACGAAGATCAGCATCAGAAAGCCGTACATGCTGCCCTGCTGCGCGAACCAGAACCCCAGCTGGAATCCGCCCAGCGTGAACTGGTTGAGCACGTCCACCAGCAGCACGCCGCAGCCGAAGGAGATGGCGAACCACACCGCCAGAAGGATCGCGATCAGCCGGATGTTCTCGCCCCAGTACGACAGCTTCCTCATACACCTACACCCTCCTCGCAGGCTCGCTAGTGTACCGGTGCCATACTCACGCGCCATTGGCGAGCGGGAGCAGTTCCCGGTAAATGGCGGTGTGCAGCGGCGTGGGCACGCCGGTTTCTTCGCCCATGCGGTGGATTGCGCCCGACAGCCATTCGATCTCCAGCCGGTTGCCGCGCTCCAGGTCCGTCAGCAGCGACGCCTTGCCGCCGAAGGCGAACACGTTTTTCAGCGTCGCGCGGGTCTCCGTTTCGATATTCCCGGGCAAGGGCACATCCAGCGCGCGCGCAACGCCAAGCGCCTCCTGCATGGCGATTTCCAACAGCCAGTGCATGGCCGGATTGCCGGCCAGGGCGTCGAATCCCCTCCCGGTAGCCGCGTTGATCGAGCTGGAGCAGGCCACCATAAGGAACTTGAGCCAAAGCATGACCCGCATGTCCCGGTGCGCCTGGCCGGTCACACCGGCTTTCGAGAAAATCTCCGCGAACCGCCGGGTGCGTCGGCTTACGCCGCCCACCGGTTCGGCGAGATTGATCATCAGCGTATCGCCTTCGCGCAGGACCACGGCCGGCGCGGTGAGCTTGGCGACGACCTGTACCGTTCCGCCCACCACCTTGCCTGGCGGCAGCAGACGCGCGGCTACAGCCGGTGCATCGAGACCGTTCTGCAAGGTGATTACGCAGCCGCAGGAGGCAAGCCACTCCCGGTTGCCGCGGATGGCTTCCTTGAGGTCGTAGCGCTTCATGCAAAGCAGCACGGCGTCGGCCGGCGGTCGCCCGGCCGGGTCTTCGGCGACATCCACGCTGCGGGCACGGAAAGGTTGCAGCTCGTGCCGGACCTCGAGGCCGCGGTCGGCCAGGGCCCGCGCACTGCCTTCCCGCGCCACGAAAACCACGTCGTGTCCGGCACGCAACAGCGCCGCTCCGAGGCTGCCTCCCACGCCGCCGACGCCCATGATCGCAAATCGCATGCGGGCTATACTGCCCGTTTTGCCCGCGCAGGAACAACAATCGTTCACGATGCCGACCGATGACCCACAAGCGGCGCCCCGAGAATTGCCGCCGGACTGGGCGGCCCGTGCTCAAAAGGAGCTCAAGGGCGTTGATGCCGCGAGCCTGATCTGGGACACGCCGGAAGGCATCCCGGTGAAGCCGCTGTACACGGTCGAAGACCTTGAGGGCCTTGAACACACGCGCAGCCTGCCCGGCGCGCCGCCGTACGTGCGCGGGCCGCGGTCCACGATGTATGCGGGCCGGCCCTGGACCGTGCGCCAGTACGCGGGGTTTTCCACCGCCGAGGAATCCAATGCGTTCTATCGCCGCAACATCGCCGCCGGCCAGACGGGCCTGAGCGTCGCCTTCGACCTTCCTACGCACCGCGGCTACGACTCGGACCATTCCCGCGCGCTGGGCGATATCGGCAAGGCCGGCGTCGCCATCGACACCGTCGAGGACATGAAACGCCTGTTCGACGGCATCTCTCTCAAGGACATGTCGGTTTCCATGACGATGAACGGGGCGGTCCTGCCGGTCATGGCCATGTACGTCGTGGCGGCGGAAGAGCAGGGCGCGCGTCTGAAAGACCTTGCCGGGACCATGCAGAACGACATTCTCAAGGAGTTCATGGTCCGCAACACCTACATCTATCCGCCTCAGCCGTCCATGCGGATCGTGGGCGACATCATCGCCTTCAGCGCCCGCAACATGCCTCGTTTCAATCCCATCTCGATTTCCGGCTACCACATGCTGGAGGCGGGGGCGACGGCGGTCCAGGAACTGGGCTATACGCTGGCCGACGGCCTCGAATACGTCCGCGCGGCCATGAACGCGGGTCTCGACGTGGACGAATTCGCCCCGCGATTGAGCTTCTTCTTCGGGATCGGCATGAATTTCTTCATGGAGGCGGCCAAGCTGCGCGCCGCCCGGCTTTTGTGGGCGGAGCTCATGCAGGAGCGGTTTTCGCCGGGCAATCCCCGCTCGCTCATGCTTCGCACGCATTGCCAGACCTCGGGAGTGAGCCTCACCAGCCGGGACCCGTACAACAACGTCATTCGAACCACGGTGGAGGCGCTGGCGGCGGTTCTGGGAGGAACTCAGTCGCTGCACACCAACAGTTTCGACGAGGCCCTGGCGCTGCCGACCGACCATTCGGCCCATATCGCCCGCAACACCCAACTGGTCCTGCGCGAGGAAACCGGCGTGACCCGTGTTGCCGACCCGCTGGGCGGCTCATATTATGTGGAAAGCCTCACCGCCTCCCTGGCGGCGGGCGCCCGCGAACTGATCCGCGAAGTGGAAGACCTGGGTGGCATGACGCGGGCAATCGAGGCGGGCGTTCCGAAGCTGCGCATCGAGGAAGCTGCAGCGCGCCGGCAGGCGGGCATGGAGCGCGGTGAGGACGTGGTGGTAGGAGTCAACCGGTACCAGCTTGCCGACGAATCCGAGGTTGAACTGCTTGACATCGACAATCGAAAGGTGCGGGACAGCCAGTTGCGGCGAATCGCCGAGGTACGGTCCCAGCGCGATGAAAAAGCCTGCCGTTCGGTGCTCAATGCGTTGCGCCAGGCGGCCTCGAAGGATGGGGCCGATCTCGTTGCTCCGGCGCTGGAAGCGGCCCGCCACCGGGCCACGGTGGGCGAGATTTCACTTGCCATGGAAGAGGTGTTCGGCCGCCACCGGGCCGTTTCGCAGTCAGTGAGCGGAGTGTATTCGCAAGCCTACGAGGGCGACGAGGCATTCGCCGCTCTTCAGCAACGGGTGCGCAAATTCGGAAAACAGGAAGGACGACGTCCGAGAATCCTGGTAGCCAAGCTGGGCCAGGACGGCCACGACCGCGGCGCCCGTGTGGTGGCCTCTGCGCTCGCGGACCTCGGCTTTGACGTGGACATCGGTCCGCTGTTTCAGACTCCCGAGGAGGTCGCGCGCCAGGCCGTGGAGAACGACGTGCACCTGGTGGGCATTTCCTCGCAGGCGGCGGGACACCGGGAGCTGGCGCCGCTCATGATCGAGGCGCTGCGCGCCGAAGGCGCGGACGACGTGAGGGTGGTCATCGGAGGAATCATTCCCCGAAAGGACCGGAAGATGCTTATGGATGCGGGCGTGGCGCTGATATTCGAGCCCGGCTCCAACATTACCGCGGCAGCCGGCGAAATGCTGACGCTGCTGGAGGGGGGTGAACAGTGAGCGAGCGTGCCCGAAAGCTCAGACGGCTGGAGGAAATGCGCGCGGCCTCGCGCGCCGGCGGCGGCGAGGCGCGGGTAAAGCGTCAACACGACCGCGGCAAGCTGACGGCGCGCGAACGCCTGGAAGTACTGCTCGATGCCGACAGCTTCGAGGAGTGGGACGCCTTCGTGGAACACCGCTGCAGCGATTTCGGCATGGACGAGCAGCGGATTCCCGGCGATGGCGTGATATCCGGTCACGGACGCATCAACGGCCGCCTGGTGTTCGTATTCAGCCAGGACTTCACCGTGTTCGGCGGCTCGCTGTCGGAGACCAATGCCCGCAAGATCTGCAAGGTGATGGAGCAGGCCGTAAAGGTAGGGGCGCCCATCATCGGCCTGAACGATTCCGGCGGGGCGCGCATTCAGGAAGGCGTGGCCTCGCTGGGCGGCTATGCCGACGTGTTCCAGCGCAATGTTCTCGCTTCCGGCGTGGTGCCGCAACTTTCGCTGGTGATGGGGCCCTGCGCCGGCGGCGCCGTTTATTCGCCCGCCATCACGGACTTCATTTTCATGGTACGCGGAACCTCGTACATGTTCGTGACCGGGCCGGACGTGGTGAAGACGGTCACGGCCGAGGAAATCACCGCCGAGGAACTGGGCGGAGCGGACACGCACAACTCCCGCTCCGGCGTTGCCGACCGGGCCTTCGACGACGACGTGGAAACGCTGCGCATGGCGCGCCTGCTGACGGGATACCTGCCGTCCAGCAACCGCGAACGCGCCCCGGCAAGACCCACGGAGGACCCCGAGGACCGGGCCGAGCCGTCCCTGAACAGCCTGGTCCCCACCGACCCGGCCAAGCCCTACGACATCAAGGAACTGATCTACAAGGTGGCGGACGAGAGCGAGTTTTTCGAGCTGCAGCCGGATTTCGCGCGCAACATCGTGACCGGCTTCGTGCGGATGGCCGGGGAAACGGTCGGCGTGGTGGCCAACCAGCCCGCGGTGCTGGCCGGCTGCCTGGACATCGAGGCTTCCGTGAAAGGCGCGCGCTTCGTGCGCTTCTGCGATGCCTTCTCGATTCCGCTGCTGACGCTGGTGGACGTGCCGGGCTTCATGCCGGGATCGCAGCAGGAATACGGCGGCATCATCCGCCACGGCGCCAAGCTGCTCTACGCCTATGCCGAGGCCACCGTGCCCAAGGTAACCGTGATCACGCGCAAGGCCTACGGCGGCGCCTACGACGTCATGTCATCCAAGCACCTGCGCGGCGACGTGAATTTCGCCTGGCCCAGCGCCGAGATCGCCGTCATGGGCCCCCAGGGCGCGGTGGAAATAATTTTCCGCCAGGACATCGGCGATGCGGAGAAGATCGCCGCCCGCACCGAGGAGTACCGGCGCAAGTTCGCCCACCCCTACGTCGCGGCGGGACGCGGCTACATCGATGACGTCATCGAGCCGAGCGTTACCCGCGCTCACCTGTGCCGCTCCTTCGCCATGCTGCGCAACAAGCGCATCAGGGACCCCTGGCGCAAACACGGCAATATCCCGCTTTGAAAAAGCTGCTGATCGCCAACCGCGGAGAGATCGCCTGCCGCATCATGCGCGGCGCGCAGGCTCTGGGCATCTGCAGCGTGGCCGTCTATTCCGACGCCGACGCCGACGCGCTCCATACGCGCACCGCCGACGAGACGGTCTGTATCGGGGGCCTGACCGCGGCGGAGAGCTATCTCGACGCGGAGAAGATCATTGCGGCGTGCAAGCAGTCGGGCGCGGATGCCTTGCACCCCGGTTACGGCTTCCTGTCCGAGAATTCAGCGTTCGCCGCGGCGGTCGAGGAAGCGGGCATTACCTTCGTCGGGCCGCCCGCGGAAGCGATTCGGCTCATGGGAGACAAGCTTCAAGCCAAGCGCATCGCGGCGAAGGCCGGCGTTCCCACCATACCCGGACGCCCCGAGGCGCTGGAGAGCGCCGACGGTGCCGCGGAAGCCGCTGCCGATATTGGCTACCCGGTATTGCTGAAGGCCCAGGCCGGCGGCGGCGGGCGCGGCATGCGCATCGCGCGCGACGAAGCCGAGTGCCGCGCGGGCTTCGAGCAGGCCGTGCGGGAAGCCCAGGCGGCGTTCGGCGACGGCCGTGTCTTCGTGGAGAAATACCTCGAGCGCCCGCGCCATATCGAAGTCCAGGTGCTCGCCGACAGCCACGGTTCGGTGGTGCACCTGGGCGAGCGCGAGTGCTCGATTCAGCGGCGCCACCAGAAGGTCATCGAAGAGGCGCCGTCGCCCTTCGTGACCCCGGAAATGCGTTCCGAAATGGGTCAGGCGTCCGTATCGCTGGCGAAGGCGATCGGTTACCGCTCCGCGGGGACCGTCGAATTCGTGGTGGACTCCTCGCGCAATTTCCACCTGCTCGAGATGAACACCCGTCTGCAGGTGGAGCATCCGGTCAGCGAATGGATCACCGGCATCGACCTGGTGCAGTGGATGCTGCGCATTGCCGATGGCGAAGCGCTGGATTTCACCCAGGAGGACGTGGAAATCAGGGGCTGGTCCATGGAAGCGAGGATCTGCGCCGAAGACCCGGAGCGGGACTTTCTGCCCGCCGCCGGGCGCCTGGTACGCTGGCTGCCTCCGTCCTCGGACAGTTCGGCGGATGGTGCAGCTTCCCGGCAGGAAAGCGGCTCGGCGCCGCGCCTGGACGCCGGGGTGGAGGAGGGCGACGAGGCTTCCGTTTACTACGATTCCCTGATCGCGAAGCTGGTGGTGTACGGAACGGACCGGGACCAGGCCGCCGCCCGGCTGGCTGCCGCGCTCGACGATTTCGCCGTCGAGGGGCCGGCCACCAACGTGCTGTTTCTGGCTTCCCTGGCTCGCCATCCCCGATTTGCCGCGGGCGATATCACCACTGCCTTTATCGCCGAAGAATATCCCGACGGATTTCAGCCCGCCGAGAATTGTTCCGACGCATTGGCGCAGCTGCTTGGTGCGGTGACCGTCATGGTCCAGGATCGCGCCGCCCGATCCATGCCGGGGGACTGGACCGAGGCCGTGCTTCTTTCCGACGGTGGCGAGGTGCCGCTCAGGAGGAAATGGGAAGGCGGACGTTTGAGCGTTCGATTCGGACGGCGCGTGTATCGGCTGGAGAGCGGCTGGCGTCCGTTCGAGCCCATTGCGCGGTGCAAGGTGAAGGTTCCCGGGGCTTCCGGTTTGACCGGAGGCGATTTGTCTTTCGTCGTTCAGCGCGACGGACTGCGGGTGGCCGTCTCGCACGCGGGCGTCAGGCTTGAGTACGTGTACCTTCCGCCGCGGTCCGCGCGGCTGAAGGGGCGCATGGCCGCCCGTCCGGCACACGTGGGGGTCACGGCGCTCAATGCGCCGATGCCCGGCGTGCTGACGCAGCTGCGGGTCGATGAAGGCGAGGAGGTGAAGACCGGGCAGGAGATCGGCGTCATCGAGGCGATGAAGATGGAGAACAGCCTGCGCTCGCCCCGCGATGGCCGTATCCGTCATATCGCCGTGAACCCGGGCGACAACCTGGAAACCAACCAGCTGATCCTGAAGTACGAATGAGCGACCGGATTCAAGCCCTGGCCGACGGCGTGCTGGCCGGCGATCGGCGCAGCCTGGCGCGCGCGCTGACCCTGGTGGAGTCGGAGCGCGGCGTCGACCGGGACGCGGCGCGCGAGTTGATTGCGCGGCTTGAAGCGGCCTCCAGCCCCGCCACCAGAATCGGGATTACCGGCCCGCCCGGAGTGGGAAAATCCACGCTGATCGAGCAGTTGGGCCTGCGCTTCGTCGACGGGGGCAAACGCGTGTGCGTGCTGGCGGTCGACCCTACGTCGTCGCGCACCGGCGGCTCGATACTGGGCGACAAGACCCGGATGTCCGAATTGACGCGCAAGGCAGGCGTATTCATCCGGCCCTCGCCCACCGGCGACGGCAGCGGCGCATTGAGCGGCCGCACGCGCCAGGCCCTGCAGGTCCTGGGCAGCGGGCCGTTCGAATACCTGCTGCTGGAAACGGCCGGCTCGGGACAGGCGGATACCGAGGTCGCCGGCCTGGTGGACGTACTCGTTCTGGTGCTGGCGCCCGGCGGGGGAGACGAGTTGCAGGGGATGAAGCGCGGCATACGGGAGCTTGCCGACCTGATCGTCGTCAACAAGGCGGACGGCGAGACGCGCCAGTTGGCGCAATCCACGGCGTCCGACTACGCGCGGTCGATCCCGGCGGCGGGTCGCGACGCGGTGGTCAGTTGCTCGGCGCTGGAGGGAACCGGCCTGGACGAACTCGCCCGCCGGATCGGCGAACTGGCCGACACCGCGCCGGGCAGGGAAAAGGCGGAGCAGGCGCGCGAGCGCGATGCATCGGGTGTGATCGGGCGGCTGAACCACGTGGCGCTGGCCACGGCGAATGTCGAGGTGGCCGCCGCCTTCTATCGCGATGTCCTGGGCGCCGAGGTTTCCGAACCCAGGCCCATGCCCGAGCATGGCGTGACCACCGTGTTCGTTCGACTGCCCAACAGCGCGCTGGAACTGCTGGAACCGCTGGGCGAGGATTCGCCGGTGAGCGGTTTTCTCAAGCGCGCAACCGCCGGCGGGATGCACCATATCTGCTGCGAAGTGGACGACATCCTGGCGGCGCGCGACAGAGTGCGCGAGCAGGGCGTGCGCATACTGGGGGACGGCGAGCCCAGCATCGGCGCGCATGGCCTGCCGGTCCTGTTCCTGCACCCCAAGGACTGTTTCGGGGTGCTGATCGAATTGGAAGAACGTGCTAGCGTTGGATCCCGGAGTTAATCGGGCGTTGGCGAGGAGGTCCTGATGCCACTGTTATTTGTGCTTTTGGCGACGCTGCTGCTGGCGTCATCCGTCTTTCTGGGCGCCTACGGAACGCACGGTCTTTTTCAGGCGGGCGCCGCCGTCTCGGAAGTGCGGGCCTGGGACTGGGCGAACCAGTTGCAGGTAGCGCATTCGCTGGGATTGCTGGCCGTCGGGCTGATGCTGCGCCGCAGCCCGGACATCGTGTTCTACAAGGCCGCCGGCTGGCTGCTGATCGTGGGCATCGCGGTGTTTTCGGGCACGAACTACATGAAACTGATGGGCGGCCCCGACTTTGCCTCGCTGACTCCCTACGGCGGCATGGCGCTGGCGGTTGCCTGGCTCAGCGCCGCCGCGGGCGTCTGGCGCGACTTCCGCTCCTGACGAACAAGCGCGCTAGCTTAGTTCGTCGGCGTCGGCGGCGTTGATAACGGCGCTTATTTCGGCATCGTGGCCCGCGCCGCGGCAGTATTTTCTCAGGATGCCCTGCAGGTTGGGCCGCTTCTCCGCTGGCGTGTCGCCGCGCCCGATCCCGCCCCCCAGTTCGAGGAATGACGAGGCGCCGTTCTCCACCGCCCACTGCATGCATCCGACCCAGTTCACCGGGTTGATGAGCTGAAAGAACAACCGGGTGCGGATGGCGTCCGGCGCCGGATCGTGCGGCCGGGCCGTGTAGTTGGACAGCACCGGGAAACGCGGGGCGAGGAATTCCGTGCGCTTGAGCACCTCGCGGAACTCCCGGGCCGCCGTCACCATCAAATAGGTGTGGAATGCGCCCTCGGTGGCCAGCGGCGTCCCCCGCTTGCGCGGGTAGTTTTCCGCCAGGTCGGCCGCAAGTTGCTCCAGGTCCGCGTGCGTGCCGCCGACCACCGTCTGGGTCGGCAGGTTCAGGCCGGCGATCTGGCAGCAGTGCCGGTCGGCCAGCTGCCGCGCTTCGTCAGCGGCCATGGCAAGCGCCAGCATGCCGCCTTCGCCGTGTTCGCCCATCAGCCGGCCGCGCTCGCTGACCAGGAGAAGCGCATCCCGGAAGGAAAGGGCGCCGCCGGCAACCAGCGCGCTGTACTCGCCGAGACTGTGTCCGGCGGCCGCCATTGGCGTCAATTCGCCGCCCAATTGCGCCTCAGTGACCCGCAGGCAGGCAATCGAATGGGTAAGCAGGGCGGGCTGCGTATAGCGGGTCAGCCCGATCTTTCCTTCCGGGTCGCTGAAGCTGAGTTCCCGTATGTCGTAGCCGACCGCCTCGCCGGCTTCGTCATAAACGCTGCGGGCTGCGTCGTAGGACTCGTGGAGATCGCTGCCCATGCCGGCGTACTGGGCGCCCTGGCCGGGGAAAACCAGCATTCCCGTATCCATGATATGCAGACTCAGGCTGCCTTTGCTTGCAGGCGCGAGGCTTCCTCGCCGATGATTCTCAAGCCTTCGAAAACCGTATCCGCATCGCCGCACACATTGACGCGAATGCACTCGCGCTCGTGGGTCCAGGGCTTGCGCAGGCCAGGGAAAAACTCGTGGCCGGAAAGGATCAACACGCCGCGGGTCTTCAGGCGCCGGTAGAGGGCCTGGTTGTCGTCAAGCCCGGGGAACCACAGCCAAAGAAACATCGAGCCTTCCGGCTTGTGAATGTAGTAGTCGCAGTTGGTGAGCGTTTCATGACAGAACCCCACCGCGTCGCGGATCTTGCGCTGGTAGAACGGCAGGATCAGTTCGCGGCTGATCCTCAGCAACTCGCGGTTTTCCAGCAGCGGCGCCACCAGCGCGGCGCCCGCGGCCCCCACCGCCAGCTGCGTGAGCGCGTTTACGCGCCCCATGATTTCCGTGATTTCCTCGTTGGCTACAACTATCCCCGTGCGCAGTGCCGGCAGGCCGATCTTGGACAGGCTCATCGTGAGGATGGTGTTCTCGTTCCACTCGGGGCGCTCATCGACGTAAATCATTCCCGGGAAGGGGAAACCATAGGCGTTGTCCACGATCAGGGGGACCTGCCGTTCCCGCGCCACCTCATCCAGCCGCGCGAGTTCCGACTGCCGAATCACGTTGCCGGTGGGATTGGTGGGTCTTGAAACGACTATCGCGCCGACGTCGGCGACTTCATCCAGCCCTTCCATGCGCAGGCCGTACTTGAATTGACGATTCGGAAGCTTACGGATGATCGAACGGCGCGAAGCGACGTCCGCTTCGTCGGCGAGCAGGCCCTTGTAACCGATGTATTCCGGACACAGCGGAATAATGATCCGCCGCCGCTTGCCGCCGGGCCCCACGCCGCCGAAGAGATTGAAAAGATAGTAGAAGCAAAGTTGACTGCCGGGCGCCAGGGAGATGTTCCTGGCGGTCAGCGGCCAGCCGTATTCCTCGCGGAGTAAATCGGCCAGGGCCTCGCGGAATCGCGTATCTCCCAGGGGCTCGGAGTAGATCGACGCCATGTTGTCGAACCGGTCCGGGTCGGCAGCGATTTTCGCCAGCTCGGCGCGGAAAAGTTCCCTGACTTCGGGAATAATTGCCGGGTTGCCGCCGCCCAGTCGATACACCTTGTCGATTCCGGGAATGGGGCACGACATGTCTTCCATCAATTCCTTCGCGCCGCTGTGGGCGTTGAAGGTTCTGACAAAATTGGAATACTGCATCGATTTGCCTTGCTTCGTGCGCTCGCTTGTTTGACTTGAAGTGCGGAGTTTACTTATTTACCTAAAGAAATGGGCTTATTCAGGGGAAATTCAAGCTTGGCGCCGGCGGGTAACAGCGCACTCACGCTGGTGTTTCGCCGGCCCCGCGAGCAGCACGGCAAACGTCGGCTGGCCGCCTCCCTCAATGAACGGGCGCTGGTGGAACTCTGCCGGCTGATGCTGAACTGCGCGCTGGAGGACCTTAGAGCCTGGCGCGGACAGGTGGTTCTGGCTCCGGAAGGCGGCGAAGATCGCGACTGGGCGCTGTCCCTGCAGGCGACGCCGCCGGACGCCCGCGAACCGGCAAGAGTCCTGGCGCAGGGCGTGGGCAACCTGGGCAGGCGCCTGGAGCGACTGGACCGGGCGCTCAACGGCATGCAGCTGAAGCGCCGCATCTATATCGGCAGCGATGCGCCGGCGCTCGGTGCCCGGCACTATCGGCGCGCCATTGCGGGGCTCGCCAGCCACGACGTGGTGCTGGCGGCGGCGCGCGACGGCGGGGTAACCATGATGGCCACCCGGCGGGGCTGGCCGCCGCTGGCGGGGGTTCCGTGGGGCTCGCCGGGGCCGGCCCGGGCCTTTGGGGGCGCCTGCCGCAAGGCCGGCCAGACCGTGCTTCGGGTTCCCGGCGGCTTTGACGTCGACCGCCGGGCGGACCTGGCTCACCTGTACCGCGCGCTGCGCGGTGACGCGAGACCGGCCCGCAGCGAACTGCGCCGCTGGCTTGAGGCGAATCGGCCGGCGTGATGCAGGTCTCCATCGTCATTCCCGTATTCCGCGACCGGCAGGCGCTGGAAACGATGCTTGAGGCGCTGGCCGTGCTCGATCCCCGGCCGTCGGAGGTCGTTGTTGTGGATGGAGCAGGCGATCAGGGGATCGAGGCGCTTTGCGCCGCCGCCGGTTGCCGCTATCTGGCTTCCCGCGCATGCCGCGGCGAACAGATGGACCGGGGTGCGCGCGCGGCGGAAAAGGAAGTCTTGTGGTTTCTTCATGCCGACAACACGCCGCGTCGGGAGTCCATTGCGGTCATTCGCGCGCACCTGGCCCCGGGCACCGTGGGCGGCTGGTTCCGGTTCGTTTTCGAGGACGAGAGTTGCTGGCAGGCGCTTTCGCTGGCCTTTCTGATCAACCTGCGCGCGCGCGTCGGCACGCCCTATGGCGATCAGGGGCTTTTCGTGCGCCGCGATGCATACCGGCAAGCCGGCGGATTCCCCCCTCGCGCGCTGTTCGAAGAGCCGCCGCTCATAAGGCGTTTGCGGCGACTGGGCCGGTTCGCCCCCGTGCCGGCTTCCCTGGGGGTGTCCGCCCGGCGGTGGAAACGTGACGGTTGGTTCCGGCGCAGTATCAGGAATCGGCTGCTTGCCCTGGAGTATCTCTTGCGCCGTTCCCCGGACGGCCTGGCGCGGAAGTACTTTCGGCGCGGTTAGCCGGGACTCAGGTGCCGGGCTCGCAAACGCCCCCGAGAATCTGCGCATCCCGCCATTCGTCAGGCCATTCGGAAGGTCCCGGCGGCCCGGTGAGTTCCGCAGTCGGTGTGGCGGCAACGGACGGAATCGATTCCGGCGAAGGGCCGGCAATGGGGTAGTTCGGCTCGGCGGGCGCTGCCCATCCACCATCGGTGGATGCGATGGCCCTTTCCGGCTGCGGTAATGGGGTTTTCCGGGCCGAGGGTGCGGGCGCGGACGAACCGGACCCGGCGGAGCTCGCCAGTTTTCCGCCGGCCCGCGCAGCCAGTTCTACCGCCTTGACTTCCGGCTTGTCGCGTATGGAACTAACGGCCAGGTCCTTTGCGCCATCCAGCGCAACGTCCACAAGCTTGCCGGCGATCCTGGAACCGAGTCCGGAACCGGACGATTGATCTCCATTCGACTGCGGGTTCTCGGCCTGGGGCGTCACCCACGTCGCCGCCTCAGGCGCCACGTTCGCGCGCAAGTCATTTCCCGCGCCGGTGGCGGGAGTGGACTCAAGGCCTGATTCACCGGAAGGCAATGTCCGGCCGTCAGGCGAAATCCAGCTTCCACCGGAGGCGTCGGGGGTCGCCGAGCGCTGCGCATCGGCCATGCCGCGTGAATCCCTGCCTGCGGTATCCTCCTGCGAGGATTCGGCCACGGATTCCTTGTCTTCATCTTCCGCGAAGCGCAGGTCCACATCCGAATTGCCTTCGCCGCTCGCCTGGGGCGCTTCCGCCAAGACCGGCGGCACGGACTCGCCCAGAACGATTCGGAAATGTTGTGCGACTGGTGGCAGTTCAACCTCCGTGTCCTCAAGCAGCGTGCGGCCGTCCAGTCCGATCGCATCGTTGTAGAACTCCACGTTGGAGTCCTTCTCGATCCTGAGAACGCCACTTTCCAGCGCAACGCCCGCGAACAGGCCCTTGGAGCGGGCCATCGCCACGATGCGGTTTTCAAGCTTGTTGTCCGTACCGGCGCTGGCACTGCCGCCCAGTTCGCCGGCCGCATAACCGGCGTCGGCGCCGATGGAGAACTGCCCGCCGGAGATCGCCTCAACGGCCTTGGGGTCCTTGAATACGATCAGGAGCTGCGACATGGACACCCCGAATTGCAGGCCGAAGCTCCCGCTGGTGATGCGAACGAAGGCCGGCTTGCTCCAGTTTCCGGATTCCAGCCGCGTCGCCAACACGCCCTGGCCATGCTTCACGCCGCCGAGCAGCCCGACCTGCACGAACTCCGGAAAAACTGCCACGGCGTAGGCATTTTCAAGCACGCCTGGGGCTTCTTCTTCGAGGGGCCCGCGTATTTCCTGCAGAATCGATGCGGCGTGCATCATTCTGTCGTTGAGTTTCTCGTCGGCGAGCAGTGGCGCCGCGAGCAGAAATAGAGTGATTCCAACAACTGCTTTGCGCATCATCGTTGCCCTGAGGGTGGCGTTGTTGGTTCAGCAAATATACATTATTTCATGGGCTTGTCAATGTTTTTTGCATCAAAGATCAAGCTGAATCATGGTCGGGGTGACTGGATTTGAACCAGCGACTCCTGCCACCCGAAGACAGTGCTCTACCAGGCTGAGCTACACCCCGACCGAAGGGCTGAATGCCCGGATGCTAGTAGCCGCGCTCCGCTGCGAACCGCGCCAGCGATGTCAACACGTCGCGAAAGCGGTTTTCGGGCAGGGCGGACAGGGCATCCACGGCGCGCTCGGAAGCTTCCTTTGCGCGCCCGGCAGCGTATTTTAGCGCCCCCGTGGACTGGATCGCTTCCATGACGCCGGAAAGATTGCCCAGGCCCCTGCTGCGCAGGGCATTGCGCAGCACGGTTTGCTGGGCGGGGGACCCGACCTGCATGGCGTGGAGCAGGGGCAGCGTGGTCTTTCCTTCTTTCAGGTCGGTGCCGACGTTCTTGCCGAACGCTTCCTCGCCGCCGGAGTAATCCAGCACGTCGTCGGTAATCTGGTAGGCCATGCCGAGTTCCAGACCGTAGCGGGCGGCAGCGTTTTCGATGTTCCTGTCGCTGTGCGCCAGGATGGCGCCGATCCTCGCACAGGCCTCGAAAAGAGAGGCGGTCTTCCGCTTTATGACCTCGAGATATTGCTCTTCGGTAACGGCCAGCTGATTCAGGTTCATCAACTGCATTACTTCGCCTTCGGCGATCTGATTGGTGGTGGACGCAAGGACCTCCACGGCGCGGCGCTCCTCCAGCAGTTCGACGATGAGCTGGAATGCGCGGGAGTAAAGGAAATCGCCCACCAGGACGCTGGCCGCGGGCCCGTGAAGCACGTTGGCCGCCGATTTGCCGCGACGCAATTCCGCCTCGTCCACCACGTCGTCGTGCAGCAGCGTGGCCGAATGGATGTATTCCACGATGACGCCGGCCCGGACCTGGGGGCCCCCCGGGGCGCAGCCCAGCGCACGGGCCACGAGCATCAACAGCATGGGCCGTATTCGCTTGCCCCCCGAATTCAGGAGGTACTGCGCTACCCGGCCGACCAGCGGAACATCGCTGCGCAAGTGGCTGTAGATGAGCCGATTGAGGAGGTTGACATCCTTTCCCACCAGCCGCAGGGCCTGCCGGAATACCTCCGAATTCGACACCGCGCCAATCATATCAATTTGCGGTCGGTCGGGGCCGTTCGGGCTAGAATGCGGCCTCGCGCCACGTGGATTACCTTCGATGCGTAAATTCAGCTTTCCGATTGCATTCGCCATCCTCGCCGCAGGTTGTTCTTCCTCCGGGGAAGACGGACTGGAATACCCGGCGGCCACCCGCTCCGAACATCAGGACGACTATTTCGGCGTACAGGTTGCCGACCCGTACCGCTGGATGGAAGAGACGGATGCTTCGGAAACCACGGACTGGATCGCAGCCCAGAATGAGCTGGTCGAGCCGTACCTGGCGTCCATCCCGCTGAGAGAGCGCCTCAAGGACAGACTGACCGAGGTCTGGAACTATCCGCGCCGCTCCGCGCCCTGGCGCGAAGGCCCCTGGTATTTCGAATTTCGCAACGACGGGCTGCAGAACCACAGCGTGCTGTACGTGCGGGAGGGGTTGGACGGTGAAGCGCGCGTGCTGCTCGATCCCAACTCCTGGTCCGAGGACGGCACCATCAGCCTGGCCAGCAATTCCGTCAGTCCCAACGGCCGCTACATCGCCTATGCACAGTCCGATGGCGGTTCCGACTGGCGCGACTGGTACGTGCGCGAAGTCGAGACCGGCGAGGACCTGCCTGACCATCTGACCTATACCAAGTTCACCGGCGTTTCCTGGACTCCGGACGAGCGCGGCTTTTTCTACAGCCGCTACCCGGTGGATGAGCAGGGCGCCGCCGACGACAAGAAGGCGGTGTCGATCTATTTCCACGAACTGGGGACGGACCAGGCCCAGGACCGGCTGGTGCTTCAGATGCCTGCGGATGAAGGCCGCAATGCCTACGCAGCCGTCACCGAGGACGGCGCCTACCTGGTGGTCACCTTGCAGGAGGGCTACCTGAGCAATGCGGTGAACTACCGGCGCATGGACGAACCGGATTCGGCCATCCGCCCATTGCTCGATGAATGGGACGCCATTTACAGGTATCTCGCCAACGACGGCGAGACTTTCTTTTTCTCGACCAACAAGGACGCGCCGCGCCGCAAGGTAATTTCCCTGACCATCAACAGCCCGCAGGAGTGGACCGAAGTGATCCCCGAGGGTGAAAACACCATGCAGGGCATCAGCGCCGTCGGCGGGCGGCTGGTCGCCTCCTACCTGGAGGACGTCAAGCCGAGGGTGATGGTGTACGAGTCCGACGGCAGCCTGGTTGAAGAGATAGAACTGCCCGGAATCGGATCGGTGCGCGGGTTCGGCGGACGATGGAACGATCCCGAGACGTTCTACAACTTCTCCGGGTTTAGCGATCCCGGCGCGGTCTACCGCTACGATGTCGGCACCGGCGAAAGCAACCTGCACTACCGTACCGAAACGCCGATAGACGGCACGCAATTCGTAACCCGGCAGGTCTTCTACAACAGCAAGGACGGCACGCGGGTCCCGATGTTCCTTGTGCATCACAAGGACCTGGGGGCGACCGGCGAGCATCCGGTGCTTCTGTACGGCTACGGCGGCTTCAATATTTCGCTGACGCCGAACTACAGCAGCGCGCGCCTCGTGTGGCTGGAGCTCGGCGGCATGCTCGCGATCCCCAATCTGCGCGGCGGCGGCGAGTACGGGCGCGAGTGGCACCTGGCCGGCACCCGCGAGCAAAAGCAGAACGTGTTCGACGATTTCATCGCCGCGGCGCAGTGGTTGATCGACGAGGGCTACACCATGCCCTCACGGCTCGTTATCCAGGGCAGCAGCAATGGCGGCCTGCTGGTGGGCGCCGTGATGACACAGCGCCCGGACCTTTTCGGGGCGGCGCTGCCGGACGTGGGCGTGCTCGACATGCTGCGTTATCACACCCCCAGCGCCAACGCCCGCGCCTGGGCGGACGATTACGGCCTGTCGGAGAACGAGGCGGATTTTCACGCCCAGTACGCCTACTCGCCGGTGCATCGCGTCGCCGAGGGCGTCTGCTATCCGCCGACGCTGGTCACCACCGCCGATCATGACGATCGGGTCGTGCCGTGGCACAGCTACAAGTTCGCCGCGGCGCTGCAGCATGCACAGGGGTGCTCCAGGCCGGTACTGATCCGCATCGAGACGCGCGCAGGTCACGGCGCCGGCACGCCCATCTGGATGCGGATCGAGGATGTCGCCAACCAGTTCGCCTTCGCTGCGCAGGCGGTCGGGATGGGCGTCGGCCCTGAAGGCGGATAGTTTCACCGGTTGGGTCCGTGAGCGGATATAATCGCGCCCCGGCCAGACAGGTTCCCGGAGAGTCCAGATGTTTGCGGTGATCAGCACCGGCGGCAAGCAATATTGCGTTTCCGAAGGTCAGCGGGTGCGCGTTGAGCGCCTCAGCGCCGAGGTCGGCGACGAATTGAATTTCGACGCCATGCTGATCGGCGGGCAGGAAGGCAAGGAAACGAGCATCGGGACCGCCGGCAAGCCGGTAGGCCAGGTGCGGGCTACCGTGAGTGAGCATGGGCGCGCAAAAAAGATCGAAGTGATCAAGTTCAAGCGGCGCAAGGACTACCGCCGCACGCTGGGGCACCGGCAGCAATACACCACCGTGGAGATCGCCGGCATCGATTTGCCGAAGGCGCCCGCGAAGAAGGCTGCGGCGAAGAAAGCCCCCGCGAAGAAAACTTCTGCAAGGAAGGCCCCGGCAAAGACGGCCGCGGTGGACAAGGCAGGCGAGGAGAGTTGACCCATGGCGCATAAGAAAGCAGCGGGCAGTTCCCGCAACGGCCGCGATTCCGAGTCCAAACGGCTGGGGATCAAGAAATTCGGCGGCGAGCAGGTGCTGGCCGGCAACATTCTCGTGCGGCAGCGCGGGACGGCCTTCCATCCGGGCTCCAACGTGGGACTGGGACGCGATCACACCCTGTTCGCCACTAGCGACGGCATCGTCAGGTACGAACGAAAGGGTCCCGCAAACCGGCGCTTCGTCTCGGTAATCTCCACTTAGCACCGGGAAAGAGGGCGCCCCCGCCCTCAAACGCTCTGACAGGGGGCAAGCTTGCCCCCGGCCCGATGCGTGGTAGCTTCGCGCATAGCCAGCCACGTTCCCACGATGAGATTCGCCGATGAAGCCCAGATCCGCGTTCGCGCCGGCGACGGCGGCGACGGCTGCGTGAGCTTCCGCCGCGAGAAGTACATTCCCCGCGGCGGCCCGGACGGCGGCGACGGCGGCGACGGCGGTGATGTGACGCTGGTGTTTACGCCCGACATCAACACCCTGGCGGATTTCCGCGCGCGCAAGGTGTTTCGGGCCGGCAACGGCAGCGCGGGGGCGGGCCGGGAGCGAAGCGGCGCGGCCGGCGCCGACCTCGAAATCCCCGTGCCGGCCGGTACTCGCGTGACGGAAGCCGACACTGGAGAAGTCCTGGGCGAACTGAACGCGGACAAGCCCCGGCTGCTGGTGGCCCGCGGCGGGCGCGGAGGACGGGGCAACGTCCGCTTCAAGTCCAGCGTCAACCGGGCGCCCCGCCAGCATACGCTCGGCACGCGCGGCGAGGCCAGGCGTCTTGAGCTGGATCTGACGCTGCTGGCCGACGTGGGGCTTCTGGGCCTCCCGAACGCCGGCAAGTCCACCTTGCTGCGGGCGGTGTCCGAGGCCCGCCCCAAGGTAGCGGATTACCCCTTCACCACCCTGCATCCGCAGCTCGGTGTGGTTGCCGTGGGTCCGATGCAGAGCTTTGTGATGGCCGACATCCCGGGGTTGGTTTCCGGCGCCGCCAGCGGAGTCGGGCTGGGCTCCCGGTTCCTGCGCCACCTGAGGCGAACGCGGCTGCTGCTGCACCTGGTGGACATGACCTCGGCGGAAGGCGGCGCGGCGCCAGTCGAGAGCCTGGCCGAGGACGTCACTGCAATTGCCGGAGAACTAAAGCAATTCGATGAGAAGCTGGCCGGACTGGAGCGCTGGCTGGTCCTGAACAAGGCGGACCTTCTGCCCGCGGAAGAGGCCCTGCGGATCACGAAGGGTCTGACTGAGGAACTGGGCTGGTCCGCACCCGTGTTCACGATTTCGGCCCTGTCCCGCGCGGGGACGCTGGAACTCGCAACTGCATCCGTACAAAGACTGGAAAAACTGGAGAAAGAGAATGATCCTGACCACGACACCATCGGTTGAAGGCAAGACAATCCGCGAATACCGCGGAATCGTGACCGGCGAGGCGATCGTCGGCGCCAACGCCGTGGTCGGCATCGATCTGGACTACGAAGTCGTAGGCACCGGCGGCAGCATGCTCATGGTCGCCGCCAGCGGAACCGCCGTACGCCTGCGCTGACGCTGGGAGCGAGGGCGTCCCGCCCTCAGCCCGAATGAAACTGAGGCCGGCGGCGCCTAGTCGGCGCTCAGGGCTTGCAGTCGCTTGTTTAGGCGGCTCTTGTGGCGGGCGGCCTTGTTGGCGTGGATGATGCCCTTGCCGACCATGGAATCGATGACCGGTCTGGCCTGCTCGTAGGCAGCCGCCGCCTGCTCGGTGTCGCCGGAGTCAATGGCGCGCGACGCCCTGGAAATCGCCGTGCGCAGCTTGGAGCGCATCGACATGTTGCGTGCGCGGCGCTCCACGGCCTGACGGGCGCGTTTGGCGGCTTGGGCTGAATTTGCCATGGGCGCGCATTGTGTCCGAAGGCCCCGGGGGTGTCAACAAGAGCGGGCGACTCCGTGATTGCGCCGGGGCTTGGGGGGCTGCTATTGTGCCGCCTTGGCAATTGCCGGGACCGGCCATTCTTTCCGACCTGCTCAGCCGCAACATCCTGATCCTGCTCCTGGCGCAGGCCGCTTCCGTTACCGGTACGGTCGCAATCGTTACGGTGGGTGGAATCCTGGGCCGGGACCTGGCGGGAGATCCGGCGCTGGCGACATTTCCGATTTCCATGCTCATCGTGGCCACGGCGGTTTCCACTGTCGTCGCCGCCTGGATCATGTCCCGCATCGGGCGGCCCCGGGGTTTTGCCCTGGGCGCGGCCCTGGGCGCCGCGGGAGCGGGCTGCGCCTGGGGCGCTACCGCTGTGCAGAGCTTCGTCTTGCTCTGCGTGGGTTCGATACTCATAGGTTGCGCCACGGCCTTTTCGCAGCAGTACCGGTTCGCCGCAACGGAGAGCGTCAGGGCCGCCGCGGCGCCGACAGCGGTCGCGGTCGTGTTGACGGGCTCAATGGCCGGCGCAATCCTGGGTCCCGGCCTGGTGGCGCGGGGCGAGTCCTGGATCGCCGGAGCGCAGTTTGGCGGCACCTTTGCGGCGATCGCCGGCTGCTATGTGCTGGCCGGCGCCGTCCTCCTGGGGCTGCGGCCCGTTTCATCGCAGGCGCGGGAGAAACCGATAGGCGCCGCCCGTCCGCTGCGGACTATTGCCCGGGGTCGGCTGTTCGTCGTCGCCGTGGTTGGCGCGGCGATGGGGCAGGGCGTCATGGCCTTCATGATGACGGCGGCGCCTTTGGCGATGCATGTGGTTGACCGGCACTCCCTGGCGGTGACGGCGGCGATTATCCAGGGCCACGTGCTGGCAATGTACGCCCCTTCACTCGTCGCCGGGGGGCTGATTTCAAGGTTTGGGGCCGGGCGCATCATGATGGTCGGCGCCATCTTTCTTGGCGCAACGCTTTTGGCGGGGCTGTCGGGCCGGGAGGTTCTGCACTATGGCGTGGCCATGGTGGCTCTCGGCGTCGGCTGGAACTTTCTCTACGTTGGCGGAACGACGCTGCTGGCGCGCTCCCATCGCCCGGAGGAGCGCTTTCGGGTGCAGGGCCTGAACGACTTCACCGTCCTGGGGTGTGCGGCATTGGGATCCTTGAGCGCCGGGGTGGTGATGCAGTTTCTGGGTTGGGATGCGGTGCTGTACGCTTCCATGCCTGCAATACTGCTTGCAATAGCCGCGATACTGTGGGGCCGGCCGGACCGCAAGGGCGTGGTTGCAGGCTGATATGCTCACCTCAAGACACCGTATGGATCCTCTCAGGTTGCCTGTTGCCCTCGGAATAACGCCGCAAAGCGCATCCGCGCTCGCCAGGATCCCCGGCCTCGTAGCGTTGGCCGCGGTCTTGTGCGGTTGTGCCGCGCTGCCCTCCAGCGACCTTGCAAGCAGCCCGGAGTCGGCGCAACCATCGGCGGAAATGCCGGCTGGCGCGCTTGTGCGTTACACGGAGCAACGCGATCCCTGCGCAAACCGGAATCCTCTTCGCAACGCCTATTTCGGCGACCTGCATGTGCACACGTCGTACTCCTACGACGCGCGGCCTCTGGGCGTAACCACAGTCCCCGCCGATGCGTACCGCTACGCGCGCGGCGAGGAAATACTGCTGCCCCCCTATGCAGCCGGCGACGATCCTACGCCGGTACGCAAGCTCGGCCCGCCTCTCGACTTTGCGGCGGTAACCGACCACGCTGAGTTCTTCGGCGAACTTTCGCTGTGCGCGGACGCGACCAGCGAGGCCTACGCCACGCGGAGCTGCGACGCATTCCGCAAGGGCGGGCCGACGGCCATCCTGGTTCTGGTGCGGGGGCTGTCGAGGGACATCCCGGCACGCAGCGCGGACATCTGTGGCGACGACGGCAGCCGCTGCCTTGAAGCCGCGCACAACTACTGGGAGCGCACCCGCGAGATGGCCGAAGCAGCCTACGACCGTTCCTCGAGCTGCAGCTTCACTACTTTCGTGGCCTACGAGCACAGCGGCACCTCGGACAGCAACGCCTACCACCGCAACGTCATCTTCCGCAACGCCGAGGTGCCGGCCCTGCCGATCTCCAGCTTCGAGGCGCCCGCCGACAGGGAACTCTGGGAGCGGCTGACCCGGGAATGCCTTGACGGCGTTTCTGGCTGCGACGTTCTCGCCATTCCGCACAGCTCGAATCTGAGTTCGGGCACCCTGTTTGCCTCCAGTCTCGCCGGATCCGACTCCGGGCAGGGTGCAGCTCTCCTGGCGCAGCGGCGCAACGCGCTGGAGCCGGTCATGGAGATCTTTCAGCACAAGGGCAGCGCCGAGTGTTTCAACGGCCTGCCCGGCATCCTGGGCGGGCCGGACGAGTTGTGCGACATGGAGGAAGTGCGCCGCTACTATCGCGGGCAGCCGGCGGAGAATAACCCGCCCCCGATCTGCGAAGAAGGCGAGACCGGGGTCGGGGGCAGTCTGAACGCCGGGTGCGTATCCAAAAACGATTTCTTCCGCAGCGTCCTGCTGAACGGCCTGCAAATCGGGCGCGAGGTTGGAGTCAACCCATACAAATTCGGTGTGATCGGCTCGACCGATTCGCACCTGGCGACCTCGGGGGACGTGGATGAGAGCGGTTGGCGCGGTCACAATGTGTCGGAAACCGATTTCGGCGAGCGCCTGGCTCCCAGCCCGGTCCATCCGATCGGGCTTTACACCAACCCGGGCGGCCTGGCGGGCGTGTGGGCGGTGGAAAATTCACGCGACGCGCTGTTCGATGCGCTGAAACGGCGCGAGGTATTCGGCACGTCGGGGACGCGCATCCGGCCGCGCTTCTTCGGCGGCTGGAGCTACGCGGATAGCGCCTGCGCTTCGGTGGCGGAATCCGGCTATGCGGGCGGCGTTCCCATGGGCGGCGACCTTCCTGCACAATCAGCCGCCAGCGCCCCACGGTTCATCGTATCCGCGGAGCGCGACCCGCGAAGCTCGCCCTTGCAGCGGCTCCAGGTGATCAAAGGCTGGATCGACGGCAAGGGACGGACTCATTACAAGGTGCATGACGCGGCCGGCAATGCGGATTCGCGGGGCGGGATCGACCTGCAGTCCGGAGTGTGGAGCGGCCCGGGCCACGATGCGCTGTGCGCCGTATTCGAGGACCCGGATTTCGATCCCGGGCAGCCGAGCTACTACTACATGCGGGCCGTGGAAACGCCGTCGCTGCGCTGGAGCTGGCGGCAGTGCCTGGAACTGCCCGAGGCCCGGCGACCTTCCGAGTGTGACAATTCGGCTCCGAAGACAATCCAGGAACTGGCCTGGACCTCACCGATCTGGTACCTCCCCGAGGGTCAGTAGCAGGGATAGAATCGCGCCATGCCTAATGCAATCCGCGTTACCGGGGCTGGCGGCCCGGAAGTCATGGAATGGCGCTCGGTCGAGGTCGGCGCTCCCGGCCCGGGCGAATTGCGAATACGCAATCGGGCCATCGGCTTCAACTTCATTGACACCTATTTCCGCACGGGCGTCTACCCGCTGGAATATCCGAGCGGACTCGGCTCCGAAGGCGCGGGCGAGGTGCTGGCGGTCGGGGAGGGTGTCGAAGGGTTTGCCCCAGGCGATCGGGTGGCCTACTGCACGCCGCCGATCGGCTCGTACTCGGAAGAGAGGATCTATCCGGCCGACCGGACCGTGCCGCTCCCGGATTCCGTCAGCTACGAGCAGGCCGCCGCCATGATGCTCAAGGGACTGACCAGCTGGTACCTGCTGCACCACAGCTACCCGGTGCAGGAAGGCGACGATGTGCTGCTCTATGCGGCTGCCGGCGGCGTAGGGCAGATTGCCGCGCAGTGGGCGGCGCATCTGGGAGCGCGCGTCATCGGAATCGTGGGCAGCACCGCCAAGGTGGACGAGGCGCGCGAGGCCGGCTGCGCCGACGTCCTGCTGGCCGACGATCCGGAGCTGGTGGCCAGGGTCCGGGAATTGAGCGGGGGCGGCGTGGCCGCAGTCTATGACTCGCTTGGCAAGGACACTTTCATGCAGTCGCTGGATTGCCTGCGTCCGCTCGGCACGATGGTGACCTTCGGCAACGCGACCGGCCTGGTCGAGCCGATCGCGCCCATCGATCTGGCGCGGCGCGGCTCATTGAAGCTCACACGCCCGATCCTGTTCGATTTCGTGTCGACCACGGAACAATTGCGGGGCGCGGCTGCGACGCTGTTCGAGCGGGTAGGCTCAGGCGCTCTGTCGATCAAGATCGGGCAGCGCTATCCGCTGCGGGAAGTGGCCCAGGCGCACCGCGACGCCGAGGGGCGGCGCACCACCGGCTCGACTATCTTTCTTCCCTGATCCCGTTCAGGCGTTGGGGAGGACGATGATCTTGCCGTCGCGGGCCGAACCGGTGCGGCCGGCGTGGGCAAAGGCTTCCCGCCATTCATCGAGGGTGTAGCGGGCGGCGATCTTGGCGCTCAAGCGGCCGTCCGCCGCCATCAGCGCGATTTCGTTCTGCAGTTCGTCGATTTCCTCTGCGGTGCGCGTTGCGAAGCAGCGCGTCGTGGACATGCCGCACAGGCGGATGTCGTGCAGGAACATCTGCCAGAAGTCGATCTGGCAGGGCTGGTCGGTCAGGGTACCGTAGTTCACGATCAGGCCGCCGTCGGCCAGGCAATTGGCCATGCGCATGACCGCCTCGCCGGCGATCGCGTCGATTCCGAGACGAATATCCGCCCCGCCCGTCGCCTCGCGTATGCGTTCCGGTAGGTCCGGTCCGTCGAGAACCACGGCGTCGGCGCCCAGGTCCTTCAGTTCCTGAACAACTTCTTCCCGCCGCACGAGGTTGACCGTGCGAAAGCCCCACTTCGCCGCGAGAACGATCAGGTACCGCCCGACATTGGAATTGGCCGCATCCTGCAGCACCCATTCGCCCTGCTCAAGGTCGACGAAGTCCTGCAGCAGGGTCCAGGCCGTCGCGCCGTTGATATTCGACAGCACGAGCTGCTCCGCGTCGCCGGCCGGCGCGCGCCGCATGCCCATGTCGTTGCGGTGGACCCGCACGTGCTCGGAAAAAGTCCCGCAGCCCAGCGGAAGAAACACGCGGTCGCCGGCCGCGTAGCCCGAATCGGCTCCGGTTTCCACGATTTCTCCCACGCCCTCGAAGCCCGGCGTCACCGGCAGGGGACGGCGCAGCGCGTCGATTCCCTGCACCAGCTTGATGTCGGCGATGTGCATCGCGCTGGCCTCCAGCCTGACGATGACTTCACCGGGACCGGGATCGCCGAGTTCAACCTCCTCCAGCCGTACCACGTCGGCCGGTTCGCCGTTGCGGTCGAACCTAAGCCGGCGTGTCCGCATCGGTGCGGTATCTGTCCAGCAGTTCCTCGCTGAGGCCGAATTCCCGGGCCAATCCTTCGAACAGCTTGCCGGTCACGGCGTTCTCGCCCCGATCGCGGAGCGTGCCTTCCACCTGGCCCCTGACCATCTTCTGCAGGGCCTTGGGTACCCCATTCAGCATTTCCAGCGCCTGGGCGTCCCACTCCATCGCCTCCGCCTCTGCGGCCTCTTCCTCGGCCTCGTCGGCTACCGGTTCCACCTCGACATCCGGCGGGTCGCCCAGCTCGTGCATGACCACGTCGTGGGTCGAGGTGTAGAAGTAGTACTTGCGTTTTTCGTCGCCCAGGCCCACCGGCAGGTTCATGGCCGGCAGGCGCTCGGCGCGGGGCAGGGCGGCCAGGCCCTTGTCCATCACGATGGCTTCCATCTTGCCGAGCACATGGCCCTGGGTGCGGTCGAGTTCGTAGATCTTGTCGACCGTGCATTCGATGATCTGCGGGCACTCGGCGATGCTCGGCGGCTTGACCTTGCGCGACGGAATCATCGTGTAGTTGGTGTAATCCAGCTCGTTGGCGCCCTCGGGATAGAAGCGCCCGGTTTCCATCATGTCTTCCAGCGTGTCGTAGGAAGGGCAGTTGATCACGAATTCGCCGGTTTGGCGGATGTTGTTGAAAGTGTCCGACGTGTTGCGGAAACCCAGCAGGATGCGCGGAGTCTTGTGCATCACGTCGTGCTGCATGATGTGCGAATAGGCCCCGGCGTTTATCCGGCCGTGCTTGTCCAGCGTGGTGACGATGGTGATGAGCTTGGGGAATATCCAGTAATCCGAATACCAAAACGGACGGATACGCACTTCCTCCTTCTCGGGAAGATTGTTTACTTGGGTGTCCATGTTTCGGGAGTATATCCGTCCTCAGGGCCACGCGCATCGGGCCCGCCGTTAAACTGCCTGCTCGAATGAGCGAGGGTAAGAAAAAGCAGGGGCTGTTGGGGTCCTGGTCGCTGGTGGCGGGGCTTACCACCGTCTCCCGCGTGCTGGGACTGGCGCGCGAGATCGCCTTTGCCCGCTTCCTGGGCGCCGGCGTGGTCATGGACGCGTTCATCGTGGCCTTCCGCATCCCCAACCTGTTCCGGCACTTCTTCGCCGAGGGTGCGCTGACGCAGAGTTTCGTGCCGGTCTATTCCGAGCGCATGGAGGCTGGCGACAAGGAGGAGCTTGAGGACCTGCTGGGCCGGGTCATGGGCACGCTGGGGGTGGTCGTGGCGGTGGTGTCGCTGGTCGGCGTGATCTTCGCGCCGGTATTCATCTGGCTTTGCGCGCCGGGCTTCGCGCTGGAGGGCGGAGAGTCGCACGAGCAGGCGGTGACGATGCTGCGCCGCACCTTCCCGTACCTGTTCTTCATCTCGATTACCGCAATGCTTGCCGCGGCGCTGAATGCCCACCGCAAGTTCGCCGCGGCGGCCTTCACCCCGGTGCTGATGAATGTCTGCCTGATCGCGGCGGCCGGCCTGTACGCCATGCAGGCGGACCCGCAGGGCACGGTGCTGGGCTGGGGCGTCTTCGCGGCCGGCCTCGCGCAGATGGCCTTTCTGCTGGTGTTCGCCCGCGCCACCTGCGGTTCCTTCCGCCCGCAATGGGGCTGGCGGGACTCGCGGGTGCGGCGCATCCTCACGCTGATGGTGCCGGTCATCATCGGCTCGTCGGCTGCCCAGGTGGGCGTGCTGCTGGACACGGTCCTGGCCAGCTTCCTGGCGTCCGGGAGCCTGAGCTGGCTGAACTTCTCCCAGCGCCTCATGGAATTCCCGCTGGGCGTTTTCGGCGTCGCCCTGGCGACGGTGGCGCTGCCCAGGCTCTCGCGCCTGCATGCCGCGGGCGAGCGCGACGAATACCTGGCCTCCACGGGCTGGGCCATCCGGTCCGGGCTGGCCATTTCGCTGCCCTGCGCCGCCGGGCTCTTCATCCTGGCGGAACCGATCATGGCCACGCTGTTCCTGGGCGGCAAGTTCAGCGTCGTGGACGTGGAAATGGCGGCCCTGAGCCTACAGGCCTATGCCCTGGGATTGCCGGGTCTGGTGGGAATCAAGACGCTGGTGCCCTCGTTCTTCGCCCGCCAGGACATGTGGACCCCGGTCAAGGTGGCGTTGCTGTCCCTGGCCTGCAAGTTCGCGGTGACGCTGCCTCTGCTCTGGTACTGGGTGGCGCAGAACCTGCACGCGCCGCACGCGGTGCTGGCGGGCGGCACGGCGCTGGGCGCGACGATCAACGCGGCCGCCCTGTGGCTGCTGTTCAGGCGCCAGGATCCCGACGCCAAGCGGGGCGCGATGTTCAGGCCGCTGTTGCGTATCGTCGTGGCGACGGGACTGATTTCGGTCCTGCTGATCGAATTTGCCCCGGCCCCGGCGCTCTGGCCGGAGGTTTCGCGGTTTGTCCGGGTGCTGTGGATACTGGCCTGCGTGGGCGGCGCAGCGGCGGCGTATTTCGTTGGCCTGTTCCTGACCGGTCACCGCTGGCGGGACGACTAGTGGGCTGTCGAACCCTCCTATAATTGCTCCACTGGAGCAATTTTTTCCTCCACCACGGCTTCCCCGCCCCGCAAGCGATGCTTCTCTTACGCCGAATTCCCCGCTTGCCGGCCTCCATCAACGACGGATGCGCCGTGACCATAGGCGGCTTCGACGGCATGCACATCGGTCACCAGGAGGTCCTGGACCGGGTCCTCAAGGCGGCCCGCGAGCGCAACCTGGCGGCGGTCGTGTTCAGTTTCGAGCCGTCTCCCAAGGAATTCATGGCGAAGGGAACGCCGCCGCCCCGACTGATGACCCTGCGCGAGAAATGCGCCGCGCTGAACGCCGCCGGCCTGGACGCCCTCTATTGCCCACCGTTCAACGATGCGATCCGCACGCTTTCTCCGGATGACTTCATGCGCAGGCTGCTGTCCGGACTGCTGAACGCGCGGCACGTGATCCAGGGCCCGGGCTTCCGGTTCGGCTACAGGCGAGGCGGCGGCATGGATGAGCTCGAGGCCGGCGGCAGGCAGCTCGGCTTCAGCGTGGAGCAGGCGCCGCCCGTGAGCGTCGATGGCGAGCGCGTGTCGAGCACCGGCGTGCGGCGGGCGCTGGCGGCTTCGGACCTGGCGCGCGCCGCGAAGCTGCTGGGCCGCCGCTACAGCATGGGCGGGCGCGTCATTCACGGTCTCAACATCGGCGCCGCAAAGCTGGGCTATCCCACGGCCAACATTCCGCTCAAGGGCCGCGTCAGTCCGCTGGACGGCATCTTCGCCGTGCGCGTGCATGGCGTGGAGGAAGGGCCGCTGGCGGGCGTGGCCAGCATCGGCTACCGGCCCACGGTGGGTGGCACCGAGAAAATCCTCGAAGCGCATATCTTCGATTTCAGCGGCGACCTGTACGGACGTTTCCTGGACGTCGAGCCGGTGGCAAAGTTGCGCGACGAAGTGCACTTCAAGAATCTTGACGAACTGCGCGTGCAGATGGATCGCGACGCCGACCAGGCCCGCGCGCTCTTGCGCGCCGCGTAGTGGTTCGCCACACTTCCGTTTTCGAGCACACTTCACGCTGACATGCCCGACTACCGTGACACCCTGAACCTGCCGCGTACGGCTTTCCCGATGCGGGCCAACCTGGCTCGCCGCGAGCCGGACATGCTGCGCGAATGGGAGAACGGCGGCCGCTACCGGCGCATCCGCAAGCACATGGCCGGGCGCAGGAAGTTCACGCTGCTGGACGGTCCGCCGTACGCCAACGGCTCGATCCACATCGGCCATGCCTACAACAAGGTGCTCAAGGACATCATCGTGAAGTCGAAGATCCTCGACGGCTACGACGCGCCCTACGTCCCGGGCTGGGATTGCCACGGCCTGCCGATCGAGGTGCGGGTGGAGCGGGAACTGGGCCACGAGGCCGCCGCCCTCGACGGCGCGGCCTTTCGCGAAGCCTGCCGGCGCTATGCGGCCGGTCAGATCGAAGGCCAGCGCGAGGATTTCAAACGACTTGGCGTGCTGGGGGAATGGGAACGGCCGTACCTGACCATGGCGGCGCGTTACGAGGCCAACCAGATCCGGGCGTTTGCCGAAATCTTCGCCCGCGGCCACGTCTATCGCGGCCAGAAGCCGGTCCACTGGTGCCTGGACTGCGGGTCGGCCCTGGCGGAAGCGGAGGTCGAATACGAAGACAAGACCTCGATTGCCGTCGACGTGCGATTCGTCGCCGACGATCCCTCCGATTTTTATGCCCGCGTTCCGGGTCTGGAGGCAAGCGACGCGCCGCTGTGCGTCCCGATCTGGACGACCACGCCCTGGACCCTGCCGGCCAATCGCGCGGTGGTGCTCAGCGACACCTTCGACTACGTTCTCATGGAGGCGGAGATCGACGGACGGGTCGAGCGCCTGGTGCTGGCCCGCGGGCTTGCCGGCGACGCCCTGGAGCGCTTCGGCGCGAGTGGCGCGCGCGAACTGGCCGCGCTTAAGGGCGCGCAACTCGCCGGCCTGAACCTGCAGCATCCCTTCTACGACCGCCTGGCGCCCGTGCTCACCGCCGATTACGTCACGCTGGAAACGGGTACCGGCGCCGTGCACACCGCACCCGCGCATGGGCTGGACGACTTTGCGACCTGCCGCAAGGCGGGTTTGCCGGTGGACAATCCGCTCGGCATCGACGGCCACTTCCTCAAGGACACGGGCCTGGTGGGCGGGCTGCATGTCGAAGAGGCCGACAGGCGCATTCCCGACCTGCTGGCGGATCGCGGCATGCTGCTTTGCCGGGAAAGCTACCGGCACAGCTATCCGCACTGCTGGCGGCACCATCGCCCGCTTCTGTTTACCGCCACGCCGCAGTGGTTCGTGGGGCTGGACCGGGAGGGATTGCGCACCAGGGCCGCCGAAGCCATCGGGCAAGTGGACTGGCATCCGGGCTGGGCCGAGGAGCGCATAGCCGGGATGGTCGAAACGCGCCCGGACTGGTGCATCTCGCGCAGCCGCGCCTGGGGGGTGCCGCTGCCGCTGCTGGTTGATCGCGAAACCGGCGAACCGCACCCGGACTCGGCGCGGCTGATGGCGGAGATCGCCGGGCGCATGGACGAGAAGGGCATCGAGGCGTGGTTCGCGCTCGACCCGGCCGAGCTGCTGGGAGACGAGGCGGAGCGTTACCGCAAGGTCACGGACGTGATGGACGTGTGGATGGATTCCGGACTGGTGCATCGTTGCGTGGGCGCCGAGCATCCGGAGATCGAGGACCCCGCCGACCTCTACGTGGAAGGCTCCGATCAGCATCGCGGCTGGTTCCAGTCGTCGTTGCTGACTTCGGTGGCCATCGACGGCCGGGCGCCGTACCGGGCCGTGCTGACGCACGGTTTCGCCGTGGACGAGGAGGGCCGCAAGCAGTCCAAGTCGCGGGGCAATGTGGTGGACCCGCGCGAGGTGGTCGACAAGCTGGGCGCGGACGTGCTCAGGCTTTGGGTAATGACCACCGACTACCGGCGAGAAATGAGCATCTCGCCGGACATCCTCACGCGCGTATCCGACGCCTACCGCCGCCTGCGCAATACGGCCCGCTTCCTGCTCGGAAATCTGAGCGATTTCGATCCCGGCCGGCACGCGGTGGCGCCGAAGAACGCCGTGGACCTGGACCTTTGGGCGTTGCGGCGGACCAGCGAACTGAACGATGCCGTCAGGAAGCACTATCGCAACTACGAGTTTCACCCGATATTCCAGCAGGTGCATAACTTTTGCGTTGTCGATATGGGTAATTTCTACCTGGACGTGATCAAGGACCGCCTCTACACGATGCCGGCGGACAGCCACGGCAGGCGTTCGGCGCAGACCGCGCTCTGGCATATCGGCGAATGCCTGGCGCGCTGGCTGGCGCCGGTGCTCAGCTTCACGATCGAGGAATTCTGGAAGGAGTTCGCCGGCAACCGTCCGGAATCCGTATTCATGTGCGGCCCGCATGAACTGCCCGATCTACCCGCGTGCCGAGCCGACTGGGACACGCTGCGCGAAGCGCGCACGCAGGTGCTGGGCGTGATGGAGGAAGCGCGCAAGGCCGGGCAGGTGGGTTCTTCGCTGGAGGCGGAACTCACCGTGACCGCGGACGACGCCACTCTGACCGCCCTGCGGCAACTCGGCGACGAGTTGCGCTTCGTGTTTATTTCCGCGGCGGTGGGGCTTGAGCCGGGCGAGGCCGGGCAGGCGCCCGTTTGCCGCGCGAGCGAGCATCCGAAGTGTGAACGCTGCTGGCATCGCGTAACCGTGCGCCCGGAAGGCGAAGACCATGCCGGCTTGTGCGAGCGTTGCGTCGTGAATGTTGAAGGCGCGGGCGAGACGCGGGTCTGGGCATGAAGGCGCCGCGGTTCAGCGTATTGCTTGCGGTGTCGGCCTGCGTTGCGGTAGCGGACCAGGTGGTGAAGTGGATCGTGGCCGCACGCCTGGACGAGCTGCAGCGCATCGTGGTGCTGCCGTTTTTCGACCTGGTGCGCTGGCACAACACGGGCGCCGCATTCGGCATGCTTTCGGGCGCATCAGGCTGGCAGAACGGCCTGTTTCTGGTGCTGGGGCTGGTGCTTGTGGGGGTCCTGGGGTGGATGATGCGCAGCGCCTCCAACGCCGGGGACAGGCTGTGGGGGATGGGCCTGTCACTGATGACCGGGGGAGCGGTGGGCAATCTCATCGATCGCGTGGCGCGCGGATACGTACTCGACTTCGTGTCGCTGCACTACGGGGGCTGGTACTTCCCGGCTTTCAACGTCGCCGATTCCGCGATCACCGTCGGCGTGACCCTGGTGCTTCTGCACGTCATTCTCCAAAGCCGCACCTCCTCACCCACCTAGGGCCAGCAGGCGTCCGTGCTGTCTTCGCCGCCGGCGCTTTCCGCCGTGCGGCGGCCGGTGGAATCCACGGCAAGAACGCGGCACTGCTCGTCACCGCCCTGAGGACCCTCCGGATCGGCCACCGCCTCTGCCCGGAAGCCGCCGGCTAACCCGCCTTCAGGCGCGCGCAGCCGAAGTTCGTAATAGCCGCGCTCGGTGCCGCCTACGCCCAGGCCGGCGGGCGGCGGAACCGCCAGTTCGCCCGCGCGGGCATAGCGTCCGTTCTCGAAATGAAAGCGCTCCTGAAGGACCGCGACACGCACCAGCGCGTCGGTGGCGTCCAGGCGCCGCGCGCGCTCAAGTTGTTTGACCCAAAGGGGCGTGGCCGCCGCAGCCAGCAATGCGAGTATGGCCAGCGCGACCAGCAATTCCGTCAGGCTGAACCCACGGGAGGGGGTGATTCTCACTCCACATCCTCGCGCCAATACCGCCGGGTCGGCGGCGGGGCAGCATCGTCCGGGCAGTCGCCGTCCGACCGGCAAATCTCGATATCCTCCGGCAACGCGGCGTCCGCTTCGCCATGCGCCAGCAACATGAAACCGGCCACCACCGAGGCCCGCGCCCTCGGTCCGGCCGTGGCCAGGGAGCGCACCTCGAAATGCAGGGCGCGTTTCGGCCCGTCCGGTTCTTCAAAGCCCGGCGGTAGCGTGGTCGTTTCCACAAAACGCACGCTCCACTCCACGCATCGGGAAGCGATTCGGCAATAGCGCCCGTCTTGTGGCGCATCCAGGCGGAATCGCCGGGCGGACAGTGCCATGCCGACACCGGTTTCCGCCAGTCGGACCGCCTCGGCGTATTCCCTTGCATTGCGGACCTGCAGCCATTGCAGCGCGGCATCCCCCTGGCCGGCCGCGGCCAGCAGCGACAGGGCCGCAAGCACCATCAGCACCACGGCCAGCACGACTCCGAGCTCGGAATTCTCACCGGCGCGCATTCGCCACCATCTCGCTGCCGGCCACCAGCAGGCGACGCCTCGAATCATCGAAACTTCGCGCGGCGCGGTCCGCATAGGCGTAGGTCCTCGCGTCCGCGTAGCCCGTTTCGGCGCTGTCGTGGCGCAGGAGCAACCAGAACCTCACTGCCACGACGCGCGCTCCGGACGCTGCCGGCGCGCCCGGATCGATCACGCGGTCGGCCCATCCGTCACCGTCAACATCAAGCGCCAGGCGAACCTGCAAGTCTTCTACGCCGGACAGGATCTCCTCGTCGCGCAGCGATCCACCCCTGACCAGGGTCTTGCGCCGCAGCGAAGGTTCCCCGGACTCGTGGCTGGAACGGGCGGCGACATACCAGGCGTGCACCACGAGATCGCGAAGCTCGGTTTCGCCTTCCAGCGCGGGCGGCGAACCGGCGGAAAACACGACTCCCTCGCGTCGCGACGAATGCACCTGCAATCGCCGCGAATCCACCCCCGTAGTTGCCCGGCCCGCCCGGCGGATTTCCAGCACGTCGGTTTCGGGCTGCCGCGCGTTCCGGTGCGGGGGACAGGGCAGGGGCCAGGAGCCGGCGGCGGCAACGTAGCTTTCGAACCGAAAGGCCCAGGCGCCGATATCCGTGCCGCCGCAGCGGATCGACGTCCCCGCGGCTACCCGCAGCGCCCCGGGGTCGGAACTCAGGCCCCAGAAGCCGGCCGAACGGATGTCGGCGCGCAGCAGGTCCAGCACGAAGCGCGCCTTCTCCTCAAGAATGTGCAGATTGTCCGCCGCCCGACTCGATTGGCGCAGCTGCTGCATGGAGCCGAAGACGCCCAGCAGCAAGAGGCTCGAGATGGCGAGCGACACCAGCAGTTCGGCCAGGCTGCTGCCTCGCTGGCGGTCGCAATGACATGCTATCGGCCTGCCCACAGCACCAGCCCTGCGGTGTCGCCGGAACCCGCGGGCCAGCGCATTTCGACCCGGTATGCCGGCGGCTCGCCACCCAGCGCCGTCACCTCGCATTGCAGACCGGGCAGGGTGACCGAAGCCCGCCTTTGCCATGATCGGAACGCCTCCCCGCCGCTTGCCGAGGGATTCGCGGCAATACGGGCGACGAGGTCCTGCGACAGCATTTCGGCGAGGAAGTATCCGTGCGCGGCGCGGCTCTCCCGCAGGCGGTCGGTGATCAGGGCGCCGGAGCCGAGCAGCCCCAGGCTGAAAAGCGCCATCGCAAGCAGGCATTCGGCGAGACTGAAGCCCCGCTCGCGCTTACCCCGCAGGGCAGGAAAGCGGGTCGCCATTGCTGGCCGTGTCGGCAAGCCGGGGCCTGCCGATATTGTTGATGATGATCGCGCGCGCCGCGCGGCTCCCGCGCCGGTCGCAAACGATCAGGGTGCCGTTGGTGGAGCGCCCGCGGAATGGCCGGAACACGAACCGGGTGCGATTCGAGCGAATGGAAAGACCTGCCTGACCCCGCGATCGAAAGAGGATCGAACCCGGCGGCGGCCCATCCCGCGCCGAACCCGTTGGGCCGTCGTGGACAATCCAGCCGGCGTCCCAATCCTCCGCGGCGCCGCAGCGCAATCCGTCGGGGCTGGAACACACAGTCGTGTCCCGGCCCCTCTCGGCGGCCGTGCGGCGCGCAAAGTGCAGGCTGCGGACCAATCCATTGATCGTCGTGCTCCGCTGCAGATTGAGCATTCCGGTAGCGATGGCGGGCTGGGTCAGGAGGACGGCAATTGCGCTGACAGTCAGTGCAACCAGAATTTCCAAAAGCGTAAAGCCACGCATCATGCGATCCCTTGCTTGCGCCGATCCCGCGGGCGCAGAAGGCAAATTACCCGCTGCCCCGATGCGGCTGAAGGCAGCTATTGCACGCATTCGCCGAAAAATCCGGCAAATGGCGTTTGCGATACAATCCGGCCCTTCTGGTGCTCAAGGCACGACCCGGCCGGAATAGCTCAGCTGGTAGAGCAACGCATTCGTAATGCGTAGGTCGTCAGTTCGAATCTGACTTCCGGCACCAAACCAAACTGCGCTAGAACTGCCACAAGATGACATAAGTATGATATAAAACAACTACTTATTGGAACATCCCCCTCTTGCATTCTCTTGAACCCCGCGCAGAATTGCGCTAGAATTTGCGTCCTGACGTATGATAAAAGAGGTGATAAAAGCGTGGGGCAAGGCAAATTAACGGTCAAAAAAGTCCGCGCAATCAACCAACCGGGCCTGTACGGCGATGGTAATACCCTGTACCTGAGAGTGGCCCCCGGCGGGTCCAAGCAATGGGTCCAGAGGCTGACGATCCACGGCCGGCGCCATGACATCGGACTGGGCGGCTGTTCCTGGGTGACGCTGGCGGAGGCCCGCGAAGCGGCCTATGCGAATCGGAGGGTGGCGCGCCGTGGCGGCGATCCACTGGCCGCTAAGCGACGACCCAAGGTTCCGACGTTTCGCAAGGCGGCCCAGCGCACCTACGAAGCCTTGCGCCCGCGCTGGCGCAACGAGAAGGTGGCGGTCAACTGGATGCAGCAGTTGGAACGCCATGCAATGGCCCGGTTGGGCGACCTGCCGGTGGACCGGATCGGGCGGGAGGATGTGCTGGCGGTGCTGACGCCCATCTGGACAACGAAACCGGAGACGGGCCGGCGGGTGCGCCGGAATATTCGCGCGACGCTGAAGTGGTGCCAGGCCCACGGTTTCGTCGCGTCCAATGCCGCCGGCGAGTCGATTGATGGCGCCTTGCCGCGCATGCCGGCGGTCAAGGCGCATTTCAGGGCATTGCCTTATTCAGAAATCCCCGAGGCGCTGGACATCGTAGAGGCCTCTAGCGCTTCACCGGTAGCGAAGCTCGCGCTCAGGTTCCTGATCTTCACGGCCGCGCGCTCCGGCGAGGTCCGTGGCGCGATGTGGACCGAGATACAGGGCGACGTTTGGAAGATCCCCGGCGAGCGCATGAAGGCGGGAACCGAACACCGCGTGCCCTTGAGCGCTGCGGCGCTGGAAGTGTTGGAGCAGGCGCAGGCGCTCGACGACCGAAGCGGACTGGTTTTTCCGTCTCCTATCCGGCCGGGGCGTACGCTCTCCAACATGACGCTCACCAAGGTATTGCGGGACACGGGACTGGCCGAGCGAGCGACGGTGCACGGTTTTCGGTCGAGCTTCCGCGATTGGTGTGCCGATTCGGGCAAGGCGCGGGAAGTGGCGGAAGCGGCGCTTGCGCATACCGTGGGGGGTGTGGAGGGCGCCTATTTTCGCTCCGATCTGTTCGAGCGCCGCCGGCGCCTCATGGATGGCTGGGCGGCATTTCTGACGGGTGTCGAGAACAAGGTGGTGGCGCTACGCCGTTAGGCGGTAATTCCCCATTCGGAATAATGACAACAGGCTCCGCTCATGATCTACCACCCGATTGTGAGTTTCTCCCCAATTCAAATGCCTCGGATCCCGGGGGAACGGTCAGTCTCACGCGGTTGCCATGCTGCTTCATCTTCTACAGCATGACGAATACATTGTAGTTTTCGTCGTCGGGAGTGCGCTACTTGACGACCGAAAACAACGTGGTCGGGATCAGTGCTTCTTGAATGTCGCGAATCGAATCCGACGAGTCAGTCCTGACTCTCCGGTAGATCCGCCTGAGCATCCGCCTTGAACGCTAAGGCGATCAATTCGTTGCCGAGGTCGGTAGCCTGGTCCGGCGTCAAGGTGCCCCGAAACCGATACGAGGGCTCGCGTTCATGTCGGTCACGTTTCGCGTCCAGTTCCAGTTCAACCAGGCTCCCGTCACGAATGACGGCCTTCACGCGGGTAATGTAACGGTGTGTTCTCGGCTTGCGAACCATGCTACTCTCGCGCGGGTTTCAACGACGGGGCGTCGGTTTTTTTGCGACGCTGGATCATTTTCCATGTGAAACGAAAAGGGGCGCTCACGATCAGCCACAGAAGGCGGAAAGTTCCTCGGATGAGCTTCCAGGCCAGGGTGAATATGCCCGTAACGATGCTCTCGATCAAAGTACCCAGCAAGGTCCCAAGAAGGCTCATGCCGCACACCGCCCTATGACAAGTAATACACTCATCACGCCCACGATGATCGCCACCCATGCCCAGCGCGGCGGACCCTTTTTCGAGGGTGGATGAATCAAGGGCGAAGGTCGAATTTCCCGAAAAGCGTTCATGGTGAGTGAGCGGTGATGTTAGCAAATTGAGTGCTATGCTCGAAGCATATTCTCGAAAGAGAAAAAACGCCATTCGATCTGCCCCCAAAGCTCTGGACATTCCGCTTGATGTCGCACTCGGGGCCGTCTGCCACGCGCTGCCCGGCCTCGGCGCGGCGGGGTTCGGCTGGCCGGTAGAGCGTGCGTCCGGTTCTGGAAGAATTCCCAGCGTCGCACGCGCCGTGTTCCCGATGCATCATTGCGTTCTTTCCTGAAGAGTTGCGCCCATGTCCAAAGATATCGTTTCCCGGCTCCTTGCCGCAGCCCTCGTGGGTTCCCTTTCTTTCGGCAGCGCCTACGGCGATTCCGGAACGATTGACGAAATCGTCGTCACGGGATCAAGAATCGCCCGCGACGAGTTTTCTTCCAGCGCGCCGCTGTCGATATTCGACCGGCAGGCGCTGATTAATTCCGGCGTGGTGACCGTGGACGAATTCCTGAAGGAAGCGCCTTCGTTCACCGGTTACCAGTACGGCGTATCCACCAACAACGGCAACATCGGGCTGAAGGCGGTCAGTCTCCGCGGGCTGGGCACCAAGCGCACGCTGGTGCTCATCAATGGCCGCCGGCAGGTGGGGAGCTTTATCGGCGGCAGCAATGACGTGGGCGCCGTGGACCTGAACACGATTCCTCACGCCCTGATCGAACGCGTCGAAGTGCTGAGAGACGGCGCTTCCACCATCTACGGCTCGGACGCCCTGGCCGGCGTGGTCAACGTGATTCTCAGGGACGATTTCGAAGGGGTCGAGTTGCGCGCCGGCTACGGCGCCGGGACGCAGAGCTGGGACGCGAAAAACTACGGTTTCGCGGCTACGCTGGGGATGACGCATGAGCGCGGGCGGGCGCTTATCGGCGCGGAGTTTTCCGAGCAGGAGGAACTGCTGCAGGCCGAGCGGGAATGGGCCTTCTTCGATTTTCATCCGGTGCTGGTCGATGGCGTTTTCGTGCCCAGGGCCGGCGGTTCCAGCAACAGCCGCCGGATTCGCTCCACCGAGTTCAACGCCGCCGGCAACGCCGCACTGACGGCGGCGGGTTTCAGGCCCGGACAGCAATTCATCGTGGACGCCGAAACCGGCCAGCCGCGTCCGTTTACCGCCGGCGACACCTATAACTATGCTCCGGTCAATGCGCTGATCACGCCCAACGAACGGCGCCAGCTTTCCGGGACGGGCGCGTATGACGTGACGGAGAACGTTACCGTATTCGTGGAGGCTTCCTACACCCGCCGCAGCTCTCATCAGCGCTGGGCGCCGGACGCGTCTTTCGCTCTGAGGCCGGACATTCCCACGCCCAACAGCGGCGCTCAGTGGAACGACTTCGTTCCCGCTTCCAATCCCGGCAACCCGTTCGGCGACCATTCCGATAACCCCTACGGCATATCCGGTCAGGACGTGCGCATCAACCGCCGCTTTGAGGAAAGCGGCGGCCGCCTCTTCCGGCAGTCTGTGGATACATACCGCATCGTGGCCGGGCTGAAGGGCGATGTCGGCGGCGGACTGTCCTGGGAGCTCGCCTACACGCGGGCCGACAACGAGGACACGGAAGAGGTGCTCAATTACGGCCGGTTCGACCGCTGGGCCATTCTGGTCGATCCGGCTGCCTGCGGCGCCGTGCTCGAATGTGTAACGGCCACCGGCGGCGCCGGCTACCTGGACCCGTTCGGCGAGTTCGGCACGATTCCGCAATCGGTATTCGACTATCTGACCGCCGGCTCGGTGAACAACCTGCGTCTGAACGACATGCAAGTCTGGTCGCTCACGCTGAGTGGCGATCTGGGCGGCAGACTCACACTTCCAGGCGGCCCTCCGGCATGGTCGCTGGGTTATGAACGGCGAGAGGAAAGCGCGCGCTACGCTCCCGACGAATTCATTGCCGAAGGCCTGACCGCCAGCGGCGCCGCCTCGCCGCTTGAGGGCGCATTCCAGGTTGACGAGCTGTACGCGGAGGCCTACCTGCCACTCCGCGACGCCTTCTCCGTGGACGCCTCGCTGCGCTACTCCAATTACGACACGGTGGGCGGCGCCACCAACTTCCGCGTGGGCGCCAACCTCTCGCTTGCCGCGGAACTGGATTTGCGGGCCACCTGGTCGTCGGGATTCCGGGCGCCCAACGTGGTGGAGCTGTTCGGCGGCGACCAGTCGGCCTTTCCCATCGTTGAGGACCCCTGCGAATTCTTCGACCGGCGGCCTGACCCCCACGGCCACCTGGCCCGCAACTGCAGGGCGGCCGGCTTTGAACCCGGCTTCGAATGGGGTTTTCAATACCAGGCGGGCTATACCGCGACGGCGCCGCCGCCGGGAACGCTCAGACCCGAGGAATCCAACACCCACACGGCGGGCGTGGTGTGGACGCCGGGTCTTCTGCAGGGCCTGGCCCTGGGCGCCGATTATTGGCATATCAGGGTTGCGGGTTATATCGACGTTCCTCCGTACAACAGCCTGATGCGCAACTGCATGTACGCGGCCGATCAGGCCTCCGAACCGGCCTGCGGATTCTTCTCCGGCGGGACCGGTCACGCGGGGGGCGTGCCGGATGACGCGGTTGCGCCGCTGGCCAATCTCGGCCGGGTGGAAAGCAGCGGCATCGACATCAACGTGAGTTACGCCCGGGAGTTGCGCTGGTGGCTCTTCGAGAGCCTGGACCTTACGCTGGCCTCCACGCTGCTGCTGAATTACGACGAGAGCTTCCCGGCTTCGGGCAACAACGACCGCGCGGGTACGATCCAGGGTTTTCAGGCCTATCCGGAGTACAAGACCACCGCCAGCCTGACGCTAAAGGCGGGCAACTGGTCGATTACCTGGAGTTCGCGCCATATCAGCGCGATGGACGACTTTCTGCGCCCCGCCAACCTCACCGACGACGCCGAGGCCGAAGCCATGTGGTACAACGACCTCCTGGTCAACTACGACCTTGGCGGCCGCGCCTCGATTACCCTGGGGCTCGACAATATCCTCGACGAAGATCCGCCCCTGTACCACTCCGCATTCAACGCCGACACCGAACCGGGCACCTACGACACCATCGGCCGCCGTCTCTTCACCACGCTGATTTTCCGCTTCTGAAAGCGCCTTCGAGAAGCAACCGGAACGGTTTGCGCAGGGTTTTCCTGATTTTCATTTATGCGGATTCCGTGTAAACCGCGATCCCTAACGTCATAGGTCGTGACGCCTCTTGTTGATGCGAAATCGAAACTTGCTGTTCGGGGCGCTGGTGGGAAACGGGTTGAATCTCATCTCGTAGTCCGACGGAATGACGCTGATGTCGAAATAGTAGGCGATGAGGAGCAGGTTGATCGTCATTTGCAGTTCCACCCATTTCGATCCCAGGCAGCGGTGAGTCCCCAGTCCGAACGGCACGTATGCTCCCGCGCGCTTGTGTTCATCCCTGGGCGGCGCGTACCGGTCGATATCGAATCTTGAGGGATCGGGAAAAGTTTCATCCAGGTGGTGCGCGGCGGTGTGCGCAAACAACACGCGCGTGTCTCTCGGAAGGTTGTAGCCCTGCACCACGCAGTGGTTCATGGTGGTGCGAAGCTGCATCGGAATGACCGGATACAGGCGCTGAGACTCAAGGAACACCCTGTGAGTGACGTCGATTGCGGACATGGTGAAATCGTCCCTGCCCGGGTCGCCGTTGGCGAACAGCGCTTCGGCCTCTTCTCGGACCCTGCGGTAGATTTCGGGATGGCGGACCATGCCGTACACCGCAAAGCTCAGACCGCTGCCGAGGTAGAT